>Ga0099364_10000859_pt1 | contig 51466 bp, 47 predicted proteins | sample TergutTh196P3_FD_73070 | JGI IMG/M metagenome (GOLD analysis project Ga0099364, IMG submission 73070) | Microcerotermes parvus P3 segment gut microbial communities from Pointe-Noire, Republic of the Congo - Th196 P3 | ecosystem: Host-associated > Arthropoda: Insects > Digestive system > Gut ... | reverse complement strand
TCGATAATCCTCCTGAATTTGATAAGAGGGGCACAGCCTACGGCCGCCATATTACCTGATATGGCGGTCATTTTTCGGGGGAGGATTTGCTTGTGCAGCATATTGGCTTGCAGAGTTAAAAAATATAAAATAAGGGAATTACAACCAGAGAGGAGCTAAAAATGACAAAGGGTTTCCCTGCTAAAACAATTGGGATTTTAAGTGCCGGAGGGGATTGTCCCGGCTTGAATGCGGCTATTAAGGCTCTTTGTTCTACGGCTTCCCTTAAAAATAACATGAAGATAATCGGGATAAATGATGGGTATAGGGGTCTAATCGAAGGACGAACAAGGGAAATAACCCATGATGATTACAAGGATATAATGAATCAGGGCGGAACTATTTTGGGTTCCAGCCGAATTAAACCTTATAAAACAGAGGAAGATTCTGAGAGCAAGGAGCAGGACAAGGTTTCACTTATTAAGGAAAATTACCATAAGCTTGGTCTGGACTGCCTAATAGTATTGGGGGGGAACGGAACCCATAGTACTGCCAATCGTTTAAGCGGCGAAGGTCTTAATATAATAGGACTGCCAAAAACAATAGACAATGATATAGTCGGCACGGATTTTAGTTTTGGTTTTGATACTGCGGTAATGGTTGCTACAGAATCCATAGACAGGCATCATTCCACTGCAAAAAGCCATGGAAGGGTAATGGTAATAGAATTAATGGGTCATAAGGTCGGCTGGCTTGCACTTTATTCCGGGATTGCCGGCAGTGCAGACATAATCCTGATTCCCGAAATTCCATATAATATTAAAAATATCGGTAATCATATAAAGGAAAATGCAGGAAAAGGGAAAAATTACTCCATTGTGGTTGTTGCCGAGGGTGCCATTTCTGTCGAAGAAGAGCAAATGAATAGAAAGGACAGGAAGAAATTCAGAACGGAAACCATGTATTCTTCCATAGCAGGAAGGATTGCGCATGAAATAGAAATGGAAACCATGCTGGAAGCAAGAACCACGGTATTGGGTTATGCGCAAAGGGGAGGAACTCCCAGTGCCGCCGACCGCATTCTTGCAGCAAGTTTTGGTTATGCGGCAGCGGAACATGCGGCTAAGGGCGAATACGGCATAATGATGGCGCTTAACGGCAGCAAAATATGCTCTGTCCCTCTAGATGTGCCGGCGGGTAAAATCAAGACCGTGCCTCTGGATCACCATCTTTTAAGTACTGCTAAAGCCCTTGGAATCTCTCTTGGGGATTTAATCTCTGGATAATCTGTATTCTTCCAGTCTTTTTAGCCTTTGTTCATCTATTTTTATATGGATATTTTTTTCCTGGGTTGGAATAACAAGGGCTCTTGTTTTTCCCCCTGTATTTTTTGATCCGGGTTTATTTGACACATTTTTGGCACGCCGAAGATATTTTACCTGTGTATAGAATAAATCTCCTTCTCCCCTGTTTCTTCCCTTTGAATAAAAAAGAGCCAGGTTTCCTGCATCAAGCAGAATATCCAAAGGAACAGTTTTTCCGGATCTGTGTTTAATAAAAACATAGGAGCCGGGGTAATCCCTTGAATGCAGCCATAAATCGTTTCCGTTAACATGCTTTCTTAACAGGACATCGTTTTCCTGTGCTTCCCTGCCAATAATAATCAGCCAGTCATTTACATAGTAGGAAAGTCCGGGTCTGTTTATATGGACTTTACTCCGTCCCGGGATCTTCGGTTTTTCAGGCCTTAGTTTTTTGTATAAGAGCAGGGGATCTTCTTCTTCAAGAAGAGTTTTTAATGTATCTTCAAATTTTTTTAACTTTTTTTCTTCCTGTTCTATTTGGTTTTGGAGTTCACCCATGCCACTCTTTGCTTTTTTGTATTGCTCAAAATAATATTCTGCCTGCATTAAAGGGGTTTTCTCCGGATCAAGTTTAATCCTAATTTTTTCATTTTTTCCTGATAAATAATTATCCGCTTCCAGCCACTCCATGCCCTCTTTAGCCAAGTTTAAATTTGCAAGAATCAGCTCTCCATAGAGCCTGAAATTCTCCGCCTCCTTTAATTCCTTCTCTTTCTCCTTTAGCCTTTCCACCGATAAGCCTGTACGGTTTATTTCTGCTTCGTATTTCCTTTTTGCTTCCTCCCTCAGGCTTTCAAGTGAAAAACTGCTCCTTTCTTCCCTGTAATATTCATCAATAAAACCGTTAAACGATATACCGTCAAAATTCCTTATTTCGTATTCCCGCTCCGGCATTTTTTCGTTTAATGTTATTTCCGGCTTGTAGATGCCTCCGCTAATTTCTCCCTTCTTTGGGAGTCTCTTCATAGCGTCTAACACATTGCCTTCCATGTCTGTAACAATTATGTTAGCCGCATTGGACCAAAGTCTTGCATATAAACGAAGCTCAGGGTATTCAGAATCATTACCTGTTTGAATGGTAAGCCTTATAATTCTGTCATGTCCAAGCTGCAATGCCTCTTTAATTCTTCCGCCTGTAATTTTGGAATTCAGGAATTGCGGGAAACGAAGGATCTTGTTCTTTGGATATTTAATTGCAGTTTCATGGAGTCTTGCGGCTCCGGGGCTTATTGAAAATAAAAGTTTTTTTGCACCTTTTTTCCCGTAAAGGTTAAGGCAGAGTATATCATAGTTTCCCTGTTCCGCCCTTTGGATCTGCATTCCGGCCAGATCCAGTTCATCCAGAATTAAATTAATTTCCTTCCAGTTTAAAGACATATAATAATAATAGCATATTTTTTAAATATCATCTAAAATAGGGCAATGGAAGAATTTGAAATAAAACGATCGGTATCAAGGGAAGAACTCCAAAAAGAGGGTAAAAATGCTGCCAGATGTCTTATTGGAGCTGTATACCTGATGGTTTTAACCATTGGTGCAAGATTTATATTTTTGGGAATTACCCTGTCGGGTTTTGCCTTGTTTATGGGATTGCGTTTCATTTTTTCCAAAGACAGGGAGGAAATAAAACCTGCTCTTATAATGATAGCTGCCGGTACTCTGGGCATATTGTTCAGGTTTGGGCCGGGTCTAGTCAGGGCTTTTTCTGCCTTTCTCCTTGGGTTGGGTGCCATGGGTTTATTTGTTGCAGGAATTTGGAAGGGTGTTAATTTTCTGATTGGTTTAAAAAACAGGCAATAAAATACCCGGCAGTAAGGGAAAGGAAGAGCTTGTAATTGCTTAAATATTTTTTTGAAAGTTATGGCTGCCAGATGAATATGGCGGAATCTGCTGCTCTGTCCCTGTCTGCAAGGGAAAGGAAATGGGTAGAGGCAAAAAATGCTGAAGACTCCGATCTCGTCCTTATAAATACCTGTTCAGTACGTGCTACCGCAGAACAGAGGGTATTTGGCAGGCTATCCCATTATAAAACCCTGAAAAAAAGGAAAAACTTTACCCTTGTTCTTGCAGGTTGTATGGCAGAAAGGCTTGGAGAAAATTTCAGGAAAGATTACCCCATAATAGATTATATTATGGGAACCCAATCCCGTTCGATTTTCCCCCTCATCCTTCAGGCCGTGGAAGAAGGAAAACCCTTTATAAATACAGATATTACTCCCGATTTTTCATTTTCTGCCCTTCATCATAACGAAGATAGAGATAATCCATTTAGAAGCTATGTCCCCATTATGCAGGGCTGCAATAATTTCTGTTCCTATTGCATTGTCCCCTATGTAAGGGGCAGGGAAGTGTCAAGAAGTCCCGATTCTATACTTGAAGAAATTGAATTGTTAAGCAAAAAGGGGGTAAAGGAAATAACACTTTTAGGTCAGAATGTAAATTCCTGGTCCTATGGCGGACAGGATTTTCCTTCACTTTTGGAATTAATCGCCAATAACCTGCATGAAATAAAATGGGTGCGCTTTCTTACAAGCCATCCCAAAGATTTTTCTCCTTCCATAATAAAAGTGTTGTCAGAATATTCCTGCTTCTGCAGACATATACATTTATGTGTTCAGCATGGTTCAGACAGGATATTATCTGCCATGAACAGACAGTATGATTCTGAACAATACCTTAATCTTGTGGACGAGTTAAAAAATTCCCTGCCCGGTTTAAGCCTTTCCACCGATATACTTGTGGGTTTTCCGGGAGAAACCGAAGAAGATTTTGAACATGTTTTGGTACTTATGGAAAAAGTAAAATTTCTTTATGCTTATATGTATCATTTCAATCCCCGTGAAGGAACGGCTGCTTATTCCCTTCCGGACAGGGTTGATGAAGAAACCAAAAAAAAGCGGTTGTCCAGGGTTATTTCATTGCAGCATAAACATGGCAGGCAAATTTTAAGAGCCAGAATTGGTTGCAATGTTGATGTATTAATAGAAGGAATTTCACGAAAAAATGCCGATGAATTAATAGGACGTACTGAAAGGAATGAAACTGTGGTCTTTCCCGGAAAGGCTAAAGACCTTGGATCTTTTGGAAAAGTCAGGCTATCTTCCTTAAAAGGGAATACTTTCAGGTCTGATTTTTGTGAAATTCTATGAAAATTCACTTTTTGGAGTTTTTATGCGCCGAATAATTGTTTTTATTGTATTTTTTGTACTTTTTCTAACCTTCATTGTCCTAAACCTTGATTATAGAAGTGATGTTTCCATAGGTTTTGCCAAATTCGAGAATATTCCAATATTTCTGACTGTGTTTTTTGCCTTTGTTTTTGGAATGTTCTTTACCATTCCTTTATTTTTAATAAAAGGAAGGAAAAATACCATAAATGAAGACGTTTCTTCTGCAAAAAAACCTAAAAAAAATAAAAAAGTAAAATCAAAGAACAATTCAGGATCCATTCATTATATTGGGGACGAACAGAATACCCAAATAAATAAAGAAAAAGGTTCATATGGGATCGACTAGGTTTAAAAACCTTCTTCCATTTCTTTTTTTTCTTTTCCTGTCTGTTTCTGTTTTTCCTCAAAACCCTGTTTCCGTCTCTGAAGAGATAAGTACACTGGAAAGGCTTTCCCGCGTACAAAATTCCCAGGAAAGGTATCTAGCCTTTATGAACCTGGCCAGACTCTACCAGCTAAGGGGAGATTCAGAAGCTGCCTTGAATGCCTATGAAAGTGCTCTAAATGTTTCTCCCAATGATGGTCAGGCTCTTCTTGAACTTGGAAGACTCCTGCTTTCCATGGGCGAATTCGAAAGGGCGGCTTTTGCCTTTAGCGCCCTGCTTTCAGGCAATAGGGACAGGGAGCTATTGGTTTTGGGAAGGTATTATGCAGCAAAACTCGAAGCCCTGCATTCCGGAAATATTAGAGGTTTGGCGGCCTTGTCCAATGATCCGGAATTTGCCCTCTACCACAGCAGTATCCTATATGCCCTTTGGAGGATTAGCGAAGACAGAAGCTATGTTAACCGTTTAATAAGGGAATTCCCCAATAGCCCCGAGGCAAATATAATCAATTTTTCCGTTGAGCTTTCCCCAACTCCCTTTTGGATCCTCTTTCCGGGACGAACCCCACAGATTCAGGCCTCTTTACTTCCGCCGGAAACCCAGAGCACTCAGGCTCCGGGAGGTCAGGTATTTCTCCAGACCGGTTTATTCAGCAGGGAAGCAAATGCAATTTCTGCCGCAGATAATTTAAGAAGAGCCGGTTTTGATGCACGGATAATTCAAAGACAGGTTAACAATATTAATCATTGGGCTGTCGGCATTTATGCCGGTTCGGACTCCAATGCAGATATAAGACGCTTAAGGGAAGCCGGTTTTGAATCCTTTCCTGTGAGATAAAAATCACTGTTTGTATTTGAGAATACAATATGTTGGCAGATTCTAATCAATCACTGGCAGGTGTAAGCAATACAGGCAGATTTGCCAGCCTTTCTACACCAGCGGCTCCTATTCTAACCCTGGAAAGACTCAGGTTTCCCGGGTATTCGCCTGTTACAGCGAATGTTTCTCTGGAATCCGGGAACCTTAATTCCAGAAAATTAGCATCATTAAGGGTAAAGAACGTATACCTACCTATATTACTTCCATCATCGGAATGTATTTCGACCCTGCCATCAGGGAAAAACCTGATTCTTCCTATCGGACTGTCATAAGGAGCATCCAAAAAAGGATCAATTCCGGAGCTTCTTCCCTGTGCCTGATATTCAGGGGATGCTGCTTTTCTGTATGAACCATCCCAGATTGTATTTCCCCAAATCTGCGGCCGCATGTCTTCCAAAACCCTGATTCTCACACTTTCCAGGGATTCAAGTTCTATATCTATAGCCCTTCTAAGGGTGGAAATGGATATATTTTGGCTGGAAATATACAGGCCGTATCTTGTTACAGAGGAATTTAACCACCTGAATACCTGCTGTGTTTCTATGTCCGAGAATATTATCTCCCTGCTTATGAGGTCAAAATACACATATTGGTTATATTCAATCTCTCCCTCAGGGCTGACATAGTGCCAAAGACCGGACAGGAAATTCTCGAAGGCTCTTATATTTCCCAAAAGCTCCCTTACCTGTCTTTGTTCAACCTGGGCTCCCGGAATCCGGGTTCTGTTAATAGGAACATAGAAATTGCTTTCCCTGTTAAAGGCAAATGTGGTCTCTATCTGATCCAGAATATTTTCCGTTTCCGGATCTCTGCCGAATGCGGAAATATTGAAGCTTTGTCCGGGACTAATACCCATTCTATAGGCCTGGGATCTTTCAACCTCCCTTACAATTATTGTTCCGTCAATAACCAATGCTGCAATCTGCGTAAAGGTTCCTGCCGCAGGGGGCAGGTCTTTCCTGAAAATTGTAAGGGTATGCTCTCCCAAATTGTTAAGGCCGGAAATCAATATGCAAATGCTTCTGTCCCCCAAAAGATCCATGGTATATAAATTTATGGTTCCCGGGATGAATGCATAGCTTGCCTCTGTCCATGTTCTAATATAAGACATGGTCCGGAAATCGAAGTCTATATAGGTAAGGTAAATGGGGCTGGATCTTTCAAGAAGATTTCTGAAAGCCACAATCTGGGTTTCTACAAGCCCGTCAAAATCCACATTTAAAATTGCAACAATTTCTTCTCCGTAATTTAACGGAATACGGGCACTCATGTTTTCTTCCCCGGTCAATCCGTCCATACTGATTCCATCTTCGAAGAATTGAAAATCCGGGTATTGGGGTATTATTACTCTTGGAATTATTACGCCGTCTTCCCTTGTAATTTCGGTTCCGGAAAGCGGAATTAAATTCGGGAAAAGTAAATAGACCAAAATAAAAACTGCCGTTATGCCAAAGACTGCGGCGGTAAGTATGCCCGGGAAGTTTTTTTTCATTTTTTTCCTGCTCTTCCCTGTTTTCTTATCTGCGGGAATTCATGTAGGAACGTGCTGCTTCCTGAACCACCGAGCCAAGGTTTGGAGCGACAACAAGAATCTGCCAGCCTTCATAGTGCAGGGTTCTTGACCAGCGCAAGAGGTGCTGGGAATCTCCGCTTAAAAGGGGTTCCAGTCCGGAAGCGGACGAGGTTAGAAGCAATGTAACAACAAGCCTGTCCTGATTTGCCGGGTTTTGCCTCTGTAATGCAGATATACCTGCCAGTGCCCCGGAAAAGTCCGCCAGCCTGCCTCCTGCATCCAGAGCCAGAATGATATTTCTAAGGTTCACCTTTTCCTGGAAATCCCCTATGGCAATGGCTGTGGACATGGTGCCTGAAAAAATGTTCTCCGCCCTGTCTCCGGCTGCCCATACATGGATGCTGTCTCCTTCCAGAAGGACAGGATCTATGAAACTTGTAATCAGCCACTGGAGGGCGTCATTTCCGGTCTGCCTGAAAGCGGCGGAATTATCGATAATAAGGTAGATGTCCAGCGGCATTAACCTGCTGTTTTGGGCACTTAATAAAGGGGAAAATACGGCCAAAAAGCAAAGAATTATTAAAAATTTTTTCAAAATAACACTCCCATACCAATAATTTACCATATTTTTACATTTGAAGCAAGAATGATTCAAAAAAGGCTTTACATTAAGGCCCTTTTATTGGTACAATTATATTGTTACATTAGTAATATAAGCTAAAGATTACATCTATGTAATTACTGAAATTATTTTTTTTAAAAGGAGTAGAAAATGGCTGCTATAGACTTACCCAAAAGTCCGAATGTATTCCATCCGGAAAAACCTAGTGCTGTAGGATCCAGGAATTCACTTGCACAGGAATACCGTGATCAGCAGGCGGAGGTAAACCAGCTTTTGGAGGAGGAAACCAATAAGGTTATCCACCATCTTACCGCCAAGCTTCCCAAGGACGTTTTGGAACGCCTTGATGTTATGGGCGGCTTGAAGGAAAAGCTTTACAATTACTTTAACCAGAATTTCCAGAACATGTTCAATCGTTACATGGTAACCAGTGAAGATGAGATGGTAAAGAAGGTTCGTAATTTTATCGACAAGGAAGAGACAAAGGTTCTCGCTCGCTACACCCCGAAAGAGATTGCAGATCTTCTTGATGCGGTTGGCGGAGCTGACAAGTTCAATACCGGCGAAATCGAGAAATCAATTGTCAATATGTACGGACATCTTCAGGGTCATGTTCAGAGAGGAATCAATGAACTGGAAACCCACACCAACAGCATCCTCAGACAGAAGACCGACACCGGTGCCTTTGTCCGCGGTGAAAATGCATATTCAATTGTAAAGTGTGCCTTTAAAGATAATCAGGTAAAACCAAAAACAGTTTCCGATGTAAAACTTTCAGTTAACATTTTGGACTCTGAATTGATCAGCCCGATTTTCCATTATCAGGCAACCGTAGAATATCTTATTAAAGATCTTCTCAGCAAACACATTGTCGATTCAATCGATCAGGCAATAGAAAAGGTAAAGGACGACAGGATCAATAACGGACTTGAAGAACTCACCGACAGTGAAGTTATTTTTAACAAGTTCAACTTCATCCAGAACTATACCGATGACGAGCCGGAGAATCCAAAATCCAGACGTTACAATTATGTTGCCAAAGCAATAATGGACAAGATTGAAGGCTTAAGGGCAGAAATCGATCCCGAAACCTTCGACCAGATGAATATGCGTGAAAACATCAAGAAGATAGTAGATATTGAAAATATCCGTAACAGGGGCTTCAATACTGCCATCAACTCCATTACATCCATCCTCGATACCTCCAGAATGGGTTATCAGTACATCGAAAACCTAAAGAATGCCAGGGAAGTAGTCATTCGTGAATACGAAGACACCGATGTGGCAAACCTTCCGGATGAAAGGTATCAGATCAAACTCCGCTATTTTGACAATGCCCAGCTTAATGAAGACCGCAGAGCCTACGATGTCCAGATTAGGAGCTTTGAAACTGAAATTCAGCATCTTTGGGATCTTCTTGAAGTAATTTACGAAGATGGCAAAAACCGCTGGAAAGTCGAAGATTTTAAAGATCTTGCCAAAAAGAAAATTCCCCGCATTAAAAAACTCATTAAAGACAAGTCCGGGGAACCCATGTATGAAAATATTGCAAAGGTATGGGACGAAATTTCCTTTGTAAATGTAAACGAAACAGAGGTCGAAAGATCCAACCGTACCTACATTTACGAGAAAGACAGAATCCGCCAGCGCATTATTCTTATGCGGAATAAAATGAAAGCAATGTACGATTTCCGTTATCCCATCGAAAGAAGGGTAATGGAAGACAGGCTTCATTTCCTCGAGAAAGAATATTTCCGCTATGAATACATGATTAATCCCTATCATCTCCAGCCCGGAATTCTTCTTGACGTGGATATTACCTCCATAAAGAGAAAGAAAGCCACCCTCGATGCCATGGCAAATGTTCTTAACGAATTCCTCCATGGTGTTTCCAAGGGCTTTGCCGATGCAGCATTTGCTTCCTTCAGCAGAAGGCGCTCGACCGTAAGGGAAGACATTAATCAGTCCTTTGGTTCCGCACTGGATGAAACCCCCTCAAGGGATGTTTCTCCGGCATCCGGTTATCTGAACATGCTTAATGCAGGCCCCGGCGGAGACAATGCCGAGCTTACTGCCAATAAGGCAGCCCCTGTTGCTCCAAAAAGACCCGCAGGCGGCTCAAAAGATAACAAAGCAAAACCGAGAAACAGAGGTAGTCAAGGTCTGAAGACAATGTAGTTTATGAAAACTCTATAGACGCAGCCCTCCCTGGGTACTCTAAAAAGTGATCAGGTGAGGGCATTTTTTTTAGGAGGTAAAATGAGCAGAGAAACCATAAACCTTGAAGTATTGGGTACCAGAGCAGGCTTTAATTCTGCGGTAAACCATATGAATAAAGTAATAGAAATCGCAGAAGATCTGGAAGCCGATAATCTTGGAGATCTTTTGGCGGAAAGGGAAGATGAAAACCTGAGTGGTCCAAGGGGAGCCTTGCTTTTAAGAATGCTTCTTGCAGACAGGCTTGGATATAAAAGCTATTCCCTTAATTTGGAAACTCCGGTTTCCGACCTGGCAATAGTGGCAAAGGAATTTGAGTCCTGGAATGGTGTAGATCTTGTTGCAGCATATCATCACCCGGAATTGGGGCTTATAATTGCCAATCCTAAAAACGCTGCAGAACTGGAAAATTTTGGAATGCTCCGAAAATGGGAGCTTCTTGTAATGTATGCCGGCAAGGGCGAGAAAACAGCCGACGACTCATGCCAAATTGCGGCTGAGCTCGGAGCAAAGGTCTTTGACGGCCGGAGTTCAAAGGTTCCCGACAGCGTAAAAAAGGGAAGCTTTATTTCCAAAACAAAGAAAAAGTTTACTCCCGCACCCAGTCCGGTTATAAGGGAACAAACTACGGAAAAAGCGGTATCTCCACCTCCCGGTTCTCCCGATCCTGCTCCCGCATCCAAGGGTGCCCAAAAAATGACACCCATGTATTCGGTAAGGGTTTCCAATGAACTTTTTCATAACGGGAATGTGGAAGCCTGGAAAAGGATAATTGACAGTTTTATTGCCAAATATCCGACATTAAGTGTGTTTATTTACTATGAAGGGGAACGCATTCTTGACATTAACACCCTGTTTAAATGGGGGAAGGTCAAACATGGAAGTTCCATACAGTTTGCCATCGCAGGTGATGATATTAAAGATGTGGCAAAATTACTGCGTTATCTGACTCAGGGTGCCAGTCCTCATTTCGAGGTCTTTTTGCATGGTCCTGTCAGCACCACTCTAAAACTTTTCGGTTAAGGATACAATATGGATAATAGAATACATTTTTTTAGTCAAAAAGACTTAATACCAAAGAGAATTGATGAGGAGAAGCTGGGAATCAGGGGACGCCAGGCAAAGGAGTTTTCGGAACTAGGTTTCCCGATCTTACCGGGCTTTATTCTGGATTCGGATATTGCTTCCGGCATTGACCCCCAGGAAATAAGGGATGATGTCCTTGGTTTACTGGATAAGTGTTCCACCATGGTAGGTAAAAAGTTCGGAGATTTGGATAATCCACAGCTTTTCAAGATTGTCATTTCTTCCAATCTGGCAATTACAACCTTTCCTCTTTTACACAATTTTGGTCTTGTTAAGCCCACAATAAAGGGCTTTATTAATTGGGTAGGCAAGGACTTTGCAACCAATGAGCTTCTTTTCCTTATTCGCGGAATGTTAAAAATTACCGAAACCATTAAGGAACTGGAAGGTAAGTTCAAGGAAAAAGAAATTATAAGCGATAAGCTTAAAATCCTGGATTCCATGTTGAATATTGCCGGTCCTTCCAATGAGCTTGGTCATAAGGAAAAACCAATACCCATAAATAAAAGTGCAGAAAGTTATATAGATGAGTATGCGCCATTTTTCCCCAAGGGCTTTTTTGATTCTGCAGAAGAGCAGTTCATGATTTCCCTTAATGAAATTTCCCGTATGCTGCAAATGGGTGATCAGAATGATAACGATACTGCCATTCTAATTACACCCATGGTTTATGGAAATTACGGTCAGGATTCCTGTTCCGGAGATTTCTACAGCCGCAATATTGTAACAGGGGAGAAGAAGTTACAGGGTGCCTTCTTTAAGGGTAAATTTAACGAAATTGGAGCTGTTGGTCAGGACATCAATAAAATTGATGCGAAACATTTAAAAGAACTTCAGTCTGTAGCATGGACAATGGAAGATAAGTTCCTGGAAATACGACAGATTCGCTTTACAATAGAAAAGGGAAAACTTTGGTTAATTGATCAGAGGCAGATATCACAAAAATCCGCACAGGCGGATATAAAACTCCTTCTGGATCTTGTTCAAAGAAAGATTGTCGATAAGGCCTATGCCGTAAAAGCAATAGAGCCGATTAGATTAAATGAGATCCTTCACCCCCGTATTGATCCGGGAAGCGTAAAGAATCTTAAGTCCTGGAAGGGCGGAATTGCCGGTGCGCCGGGTGCTGCCATTGGCAGGGTCTACTTTAGCACCGAAGCCCTTCTTGAGGCTCAAAAAATGGCTCTTAAGAAAAGTGAAGATCCCAGAACAATCCTGGTTGTTATTTCTTCCTTTGCAGAAGATGTAAAAGCAATTGAAGTAAGTACGGGTGTACTTAGTGCCGAAGGCGGATATTCCGCTCATGCCTCTGTTGTTGCGCGTCAGTATGGAAAGGTCTCTCTTGTGGCTCCCGAGCTTCAGATTAAGGGAAAGAAAGCCAGCCTTGGAGGTTTTACTTTTTCAGAAGGTGATTTTATAACACTGGATGTACCTTTTTACGGACAATCTAATGTTTATATGGGAGCTTCCAACCTTATAGAACCTGATCCTAAAGCATCGGGTCTTCTTGATTTAATAAATCTTTCCAAGGGCTTTACAACGAAATTCCATGTCCGCTCCAATGCCGATTCTTCAAAAGAAGCGGAACTTGCCCTTAGCTTTGGTGCAGAAGGAATAGGTTTATGCAGAACCGAACATATGTTCTTTAAGGGTGACAGAATACATATGTTCAGGGAAATGCTTCTTTCCAGTGGTACAGAAGACAGGCTTAAAGCATTAGCCAGATTACAAACCATGCAGAAAGACGATTTTTACGATTTGTTCAAGGTAATGAAGGGCAGGGAAGTCACAATAAGACTTCTTGATTCACCCCTGCATGAGTTTATGCCCCATAACGAGAATGAACTAAGTGCTTATTTGGACTTTCTGGCAAAGAGAACCAGGAAAAAACCAAATAAAGCGGAAGTTCTTGCAAGCATAGATGCACTTAAGGAATTTAATCCCATGCTTGGTCATAGGGGATGCCGCATTGCTGTCTCCTTCCCGGAAATTTATGCCATGCAGGTAAAGGCTATTTTTGAAGCAGCCTATAAGCTTAAGGGTGAAGGAATTGATGTACATCCTGAGATAATGGTTCCCATTATTATGAATGCCTCCGAGTTAAAACTCATTGCTTATGGTAAAAAGATTGAAGGCTCAAACTACAAGGGCATTGTAGATATAGAGGAAGAACTTAGAGCCATTATTAACCAGAGCGGGTCTGCAAAAGGAAAGTCAGCCAAAACAGCAAAGCCAAAGTCAGTCTCTAAAATTAACTACAAAATCGGCACCATGATTGAACTCCCTGCTGCGGCTCTTGGAGCAGATGAAATTGCAAGGTATGGCTCTTTCTTCTCCTTTGGCACCAATGACCTTACACAAACAACACTTGGTATATCCAGGGACGATTTTACAAGCTTTATGCCGGATTATACCCTCTTTGACCTTATTCAGGGGAACCCATTCAGTACACTGGATCCAAGGGTTAAGGAACTTATCGCCATTGCAACAGCCAGGGGACGTCTTACAAGACCCGATCTGAAATGCGGCCTTTGCGGTGAGCATGGAGCAAACCCGGAAAATGTACGTTTCTGTATGGAAGCCGGTCTGGATTATATCTCATGTTCTCCTTATTCAGTGCCAATAGCCCTTTTGGCTGTTGCACAAGCGGAGTTGGAGAGTGAAGATTAAGTAATTGATTAAGTAATTTAGAATAGGGGAATCAACAACCCCGCCGCAAGCGGCGGGGTATTAAACCCTTCGCCACGAAAAAAAAACAGGGGCTGCCTGACGCTTTTAGCGTTCAGGTTCAGCCCCTTTCTTTTGCCTTCCGGCGATATTTACACGGTCTTTATCTGGTCGTGTATATCGTCGCTGGTGGCTTGCGGTTCCAGGTCTTCCCAGGATGTTTCGTTGTCTACGGCTTCCTGAAAGCTTACAAAGCTTCGGATATTGTTCCCGTCCATACGTCTCCAAAGACCGCCAATAAATCTGATATCCATCTTAAACTCCTTATAAAGTATTATTTAAAGACTGCCGGAAAAATGTTCCAAACAATCCCATTAATTGAAATCGCTTTTAAAAGCCATTTTTTCTTCTATTACCTTCACAGCTTCTATGGCTGCTTTCCTTGCATCCGCCGTTGGAATATGCGCATCCTTGTTTAAGGTCTGCTCCATGAACTTAGTAAGTGTATCATAAAGATCGTCCATTTGGAAGAAGATAAAAGAGATATTTAACCCTGCAGGTCTTGCAACGGTAAATGAAGAAAGGGACTCCAGGGGTTTTTTGGCAATGTATATTTTTATCTGGTTTTTTGCCGTAATAAGCTGGAGTTCGTTAAAACGCAGGGGAATTTGGTCGTCCTTATCCCTTAAATAGGGTTCTATTGCCTTTTTTGGATATGTTGAAGGTTCAATTAAAATGTGCATTTTCTTTCCCTGTGACTGGAATGTCAAGGCGGAACCCTCAGGATATATTGCTTTTACTGCCGAGTAAGAAATTACCTCATACTTGGAATAACCTGTATTGGAATTGATAAATGATGAAACTATGTAGGCCTGATCCTTTGGTAACATATCTTTATTGTATGCATCAAATAAATCCATTGCTTTTACCGACATTGCTGCCCCCTTTACTAGGTATTTACTCAATTTTATTACAATTTCCGCAATTTAGCAACCATTAAAACATCAATTTTCAGTCAATTTTCCTGCCAGGATGTCCAAATATCCGGTTGGAATCCGACACTTGCCTTGCTGCCATTTCTCACTATCGGTGTCTTAAACATGGCAGGATTGTTAAAAAGAGTCAATTCTTTATCTTCATCGCTGTCCAGGTATTCCACATGAGTGTTTTCATACTCTTTTGAGCCTTTATCCAGCAGGGAATCGAATCCCCCAAGAGCCGTTTTTACACTTAGATATTCACCCTTACTCATCCCATATTTTGCAATATCTATACTCTGGAATTTTATCCCTCTTTCCTTAAAATAACGCTCCGCTTTTTTTGTGTCAAAACACTTGCTTTTGCCAAATATTTGAATATTCATGGAGTGATTGTATATTATTTCCGGAATTAAAGCAGTAGAGCGCCATGAGGCGGTCTTTTAAGGCGCGTTGCTCATGCTAAAGCATTAGCACAGACTTAAAATTTGTTACATTACTTGCGCCACGCCATGATACATTTTCACAGTAACACGGCTGTGCCGTGCATTCCCAGGCGTCCCGCGCGGATTTGAACCACGTATATCAAATAACAACACGATCAAATAAAAAAGGAAAACCGCCATGAGGCGGTCTTCCTTTTTCCTCCCCCGCGCGGATTTGCCCTCCTGCCCTCAGCGTCCTTGCTTCGGGCTTCCGGGCCGCCTCCGTTGCTAAACCAGCTTCCATGCTGGTTTACCAGTTTGAACCTACGATATCTCGGTTCAAACTGGCCGCAACTACGTTTCAAATCCGCATTTAATCAATGTAGTGGAGTTTGCATAGCAAACTCCAAAAAAAAAGGCTCTGAAAGAGCCTTTTTTTCCTCCCCCGCGCGGATTTGAACCACGGACCCAGTGGTTAACAGCCACTTGCTCTGCCAGCTGAGCTACAGGGGAATGTAGGAAAAGACTATCAAAATACCAAATTATTGTCAAGTGTTTGAGTTTATTTACCTTCAAAATGCTTAATTGCTTCTTCCCTGACTTGATCTACTATGGTTTGGTAATTGCCTTTTAAGGCATTCATGTGCTGGTTGTAAAATGCCACAAATTCCGGATCTTGAAAGGGATCTAGTTTTATCTGTCTACCAAGACGGCGGGCTATTTCTTCCTCTTTTTGACGCAGTTTTGGTTCGTATTGTTGTTTAATGGCTTCTTCATATTGGGCTGTTTCTTCGATGAATTGGTTCATCACTTGAATGAGCTGTTTTGCAATATTGGCAAAAGTTTTTCCGCCTATAATTTCTGAAAGCCCAAGGCCTGCAGTCTCTATCTGTTTAAGATCATCCTTTTCGGACGGAAGGCATATTCTGGCAATTAAAATGTCAAAGAGACCCTGCTTTAAATTTTCCTGTTCATTTTTTGGGAATTTCTTTAGTTCTGCTTCCAGAGATTTTATGTTTCCTTCCAGGAAATCGTTGGCAAGTTTTTTTCCCTTCTGTTTGGCTTCAAATTGACCAATCTGATCCTTATCGCTTTGGACAGACTCGGTTCTTTCAAGAGCTATTTCCAAAGCACTTTTTATTTTACCCATAATTTCTTTCCTTTTTCAAAGTATATCATAAAAATCCGGAGCCTGTAAGAATGGCGTCCATTTTTTTATCGTATTTACTCATGGGAATATATTCCATTATCTGGAAATCCATGCATAGGCCGAGTGTAAAGAAGGAATTGTCGCTTTCTTCAAGATATTGAATATACCTGTCGTAATATGCTTTTCCCCTTCCTAGGCGGCCTCCCGTCTTATCAAAAGCAAGACCGGGACAGACCAATAATAACCGGATATCGTGCATTAATGGCTCTTCCAGTACCGGCTCTCCTATGCCAAAGGAATTAAAAGTTACTGGGTCTTCAAGGGATCTTAGTCTGTAAAATTGGAGTGTGTTTTCCATGATTTTTGGTATGTAAATTTCCTTTCCATCTTTTAATGCAGCTTTAATTATGGGCTTGGTATTTATTTCTGTATCTGTGGAAAGAAAGATTAATATTGTACTATGGGTTGACCAGATCCCGGATGAGGATAAAACCGATGCAGCCTGTTCTCCCTGAGAGTGGAATTCTTCTATGGATGTTTTCCCAAGGAGTATTTTTATGTGAGAGCGAAGCGAGTCTTTAGTCATTAAACATCAATAGGTCTGTTATCTTGTACTCGCTTGGCTTTTCCTTCGGAAACAGGCAATGAGCCGCTTTCCAGGAGTTCTATCTTTGGGTTAATTGTAATGGATGTCTGAAGGGTTTTCCTGATTTTTTCCATAAGGGAATTTATCTGACGTGTATCGTCCATAAATATATCCTGGCCTACCTCTATTTTTACAATTAATCTGTCCAATGCTCCCTGTTTCTCAATAACAATGAGGTAATTATTTCCAACTTCCTTTATGCCCATTATTACTTCTTCTATCTGGCTTGGGAAAATATTTACTCCGTTAATGATCAGCATATCGTCTGAACGCCCTGTTATTCTCCTGATTCGCCTGTGACTTCTTTCACACACACAGGAATCTGTGTAAAAGCTGGTTAAATCCCTTGTGCGGTAACGCAGTATTGGAGTAGCTTCCCTGCAAAGGTTAGTAAGAATTAATTCTCCTCTTTCCCCATCCGGTAAATTTTCCAGGCTTTGCGGATCTACAATTTCTCCTATGTACCCATCCTCCCAAAGGTGAAGGCCGTTCTTTGCCTGACATTCAAAGGCAACACTGGGACCGTTCATTTCAGAAAGTCCATAAGAATTGTAAACATCAATATTTAGAAGCTCTTCAATGCGCAATCTTGTATCTTCCGAATAGGGTTCTGCTCCTGCAAAGGCCTTGCGGATTTGGAGGCTCTCTCTGGAAACTCCTTCCTCTTTCATTTTGGATTCCACATGCAATAAAAAGCTAGGTGTGGCATGAATCACAGTGGTGCCGTAATCCTGCATTAGTTTAAACTGACGGGATGTATTTCCGGCTCCGGCAGGAATGACCATCATTCCGGATTTTTCTCCTCCTGCATGAAGTCCAAGACCGCCTGTAAAGAGGCCATAACTTATCATGTTCTGGAAGACATCGTTTTTGGTGCAGCCTGTACCGATTATGCACCTTGCCATTAGCTCCGACCAGGCTTCTATGTCTTTTGCACTAAAATAAATTGTGGTTGGAATTCCAGTTGTGCCGCTTGATGCATGCAGGCGGACGACATCTTCTTTTGGAATGCTTAAAAAGCCATAAGGGAAACCCATTCTAAGATCATCTTTTGTGGTAAAAGGAATACGACGGAGATCGTCAAGAGTTTTTATATCATCGGGGCCGTTAATCCCTGCCTTTGGAAGTCTTTCGCTGTAAAAGGGAGTTCTAAGAGCCCAGGTAATTACAGTTTTAAGTTTCTTTAACTGTAAGGCCTTTAGTTCTTCGGCGGGCATCTTTTCAATTTCCGGACTTCGGTATTGAAATTTCATTTTGCTGCATTTCTCCCAAGATGAAAAGCTTTTATGTTTGCTTCTACTGTGGAGCTGTATCTTACAGAGAATGTTTTCTCTATTGTCTTTTCTATTGTTTCCGGTCTAACCGGAAGGAAGGCCGATGCTGCCCCCACCATTACCATATTAACTGACTGGGCGAGTCCTGCTTCTTTTGCCAATGCTGCAGCTTCCACAATCCTGTACAGGGGGAAGGATCTTATTGCAGTTAAAATTTCATTAATGTCTGGATAATTTGGAATGTTTTCTACCGGTTCGGCGGCAGTTACAAGAGCTCCCGGTTCCCCATTGGCTCTTCTTTTGCATAGCCATAGTGCATACCTTATGCTCTCCAGAGGTTCCATGGAAAGAATGAGATCTGCCGTTCCCCTGGGTACAAGGTCAGAGGCAATTGGTTCATCGGATATGCGAAAATGCGCCAGTACTGCGCCTCCCCTTTGAGCCATGCCATGAACTTCGGACTGACGGACACTATATCCTTCCTCTACCGCAGCTCCCGAAATTATGGCTCCTACGGACAATACACCCTGGCCGCCTACGCCTGCCAAAATTACTTCATATTTCATTGGGTTTCCCTCTCTGCTCTTCTTAATTTCCTGAAAGCTTCAATGCATACCCTGCGGAAAATTATTACAGATAAACCCCTGTATTCCATTTCTTTTTTAAGACATTCCAGGTTTTCTTCAAAATTTTTCGAATGTGCTTCCAGTACCTTTACATGATCCTTATCTACCCCAAGTCCCCTGATAAAATCCGGGAGCTGCTCTGAAGGGATTATTGTTTCCTGGCAGCCGGTCATTGCAACAACGGAATTGTCTAGAATGAGCACCGTCATTGCCGCTTTTGCCTGTATTGCATCCACAAGACAGGTAATTCCGCTATGCAGGAAGGTGGAGTCTCCGATCACGGTAAGAGCATATTTCATTCCTGCTTCTGCAGCTCCCCTTGCCATTGCGACTGACGCTCCCATGCAGACTATGCTTTCTATTGAATTATAGGGAGGTCCGGCACCAAGTGAGTAACAGCCTATATCGGAGCATATTGCGGTGTTTTGATTTCCCTCGGTATCGTCAAGATCGGCAACAGCCCTGTTAAGAACATCATAACTGTCCCTGTGTGAGCAGCCCTGACAAAGCTGGGGCGGCCTTCCCGGGAGTTCGGGAATTTTAATTCCTAAGCCGAAAATGTTTTCCCTGTCCGGAAGACCAAGACCCTTTCTTACATTGTCCGGATCCAGTTCTCCTGTCCTAACAAAGGTTCCATCCAGTTTTCCGAAAATTTCCCTTTTTTTGCCCGATGAGCTGTAAAGAGGAAAAAGACCCCTAAGTTTTTCTTCAATAAATGGCTGGCCTTCTTCTATTATATATATTTTCTCTGCCTTTTCGCATAACTTGCCGACCGATTCCATTGGAATAGGATAAGCACCAATATGGAGATGGGCAGGGATCTTGCCCCCTCTCTGTGCAATAAAATCCTTTTCGTTTTCCTCGTAGTAATTGCCTCCAATGCCGGAAGTAATTATAGCTATACTTTCATCCCTGCCATTGTGGTTTAAAGTATTGGCTCTATTGCCGCATGACCAGATGTTTAAATCCTTTTGCTTCTCTATTAAATCAGCATAATTTCGTCTTGCGTTAGCCGGAATAAGGAGCCACCGGCTTCTGTCCTTTATTTTGGAAACTGTCTTTCTTTGCAGGGGAGGAGAGGGTTTTACCTCCGCTCTGGAATGGGCAAGTCTTGTAGCAAAACGCAGCATGACAGGCAGATTAAATTTTTCTGATACCTCAAAGGCTTCCCTGACCATTTCATAGGCTTCCTGCTGGTTCCTTGGCTCAAGGCATGGCACCATGGCATAGGAAGCATAAAAACGGGAGTCCTGTTCTCCCTGTGAACTGTGCATTCCCGGATCATCTGCTACTGCTATTACCAGCCCTCCGTTAATTGACAGAAGGGAAGCATTCATAAATGGATCCGATGCTACATTTAAACCCACATGTTTGGTTGTTACCAGGGCTCTTTTGCCTGCAAATGATGTCCCAAGAGCTGCTTCCAGTGCCGTTTTTTCATTGGAGCACCAGCTTGCAACAAGAGGGTTTTTTACATTCTCTTGCGTTTCCCTTTTGGCCGTCTCTATAAGATATGTCAATATCTCGGTGGAAGGTGTTCCGGGATATCCGTAAGCAGCCGAAATTCCTGCATGAAGCGCCCCAATGGCAATTGCTTCGTCTCCCAAAAGGGGGAGAGCTTTACCGGTTAAATTATTTTCATTACTCATCTTAAAGAGATATTACCAAAATATCCTTTATTTGGACAGTCCGTATGCCCTTACTTTTCACTAACCAAAACTTCGCTGGCCTTGGCTGTGACGATTTCATCATAACAGGAAAAGCAATTGTCGATGGAATCCTGGCCGGGTGCCTTGGTAATTAAACTGACCAATGGCACTATAACCAGTCCTGCCAGCATGGTAAAGGCTCCGGCATTAATGGGTGATTGCAGGATTGCCGGAAAGGAACTTCTAAAGAAGATGTTTAGTACCATTAGTACCGTACTGAAAATAAAACTGCACCAAACAGATATTTTACTGGTTCTTTTCCAGTATAAACCATAAAGGAAGGGAGCAAGGAAGGAGCCTGCCAGAGCACCCCAGGAAATACCCATAAGTTGTGCTATAAAGCTAATTCCTCCCTGATACTGAAAAATTGCGATAAGAGAGGAAATTATAATAAAGACTACTATAAGCGAGCGTATTGTAAGTAATTGTTTTTTGTCGTTTATTTTTTTGAACACATGTCCTTTAAGGAAATCCAGTGTAAGGGTGGATGCCGAAACCAAAACAAGGGAAGAGAGTGTTGATATGGAAGCTGCAAATACCAAAAGAACAACCAGCCCTATAAGTAAATCAGAATACTGCGAAATAATTATTGGTATAATGGAATCAAAAATAACCGAACCGCCTGCACCTACTTCCACTACATCTGCATATAAACGGCCGAAGCTGCCAAGAAAATAACAGCCGCCTGCAACAATTAATGCAAAAACTGTAGAAACAATGGCTCCCTTGCTGATCATTTTTTCGCTTTTAATTGAGTAAAAACGTGCAAGCATTTGGGGAAGTCCCCAGGTTCCTATTGAGGTAAGCAATATAACACCGAGCAGATTTAGGGGATCTGGTCCGAAGAAAGATGTAAATACTCCGGGAATAGTTGCTCCCTCATCCGCTGTTACCCTGGCAAGTGAATGTATTGCATTGGTAAAGCCGCCGTTATCGCTTAATACAGTTGCTATAACTGCTATTATTCCAATGAGCATTACAATGCCCTGGATGAAGTCATTTACGGCAGATGCGAAGTATCCGCCTGCGACAACATAGATCATTGTTAAAATTGCCATTGCAATTATGCAGTAAATAAAATCTATTCCGAATGCCATTGAAAAAAGTCGGGAAAGTCCGTTATAAAGTGAAGCGGTATATGGAATAAGGAAAATAAAAACAATAAAAGAAGCGCCGATTTTTAAGGCTGTAGAACCATAACGGGTGCCGAAGAATTCCGGCATGGTGGCACTTTTCAGGTGATTCGTCATTATCCTGGTTCGTCTTCCCAGAATAAACCATGGCAAAAGGGAGCCAAGAAATGCATTCGCAATGCCAATCCATACAGCGGCGGTACCGAATCTCCAGCCAAACTGTCCGGCATAGCCTACAAAGACAACCGCCGAAAAATATGTTGCACCAAAGGAGAAAGCGGTAATCCACAAACCTACCTGTCTTCCGCCAAGTACAAAATCATAAACATTGGTGACCCTCTTTCGGAAATAAATTCCAACAGAGATTGTAATAATAAAGAAAATCAGCATTAGTAAAATTTTAATGTGCATCCGTCAACACTACATTAAATTACTTTTTAATGTCAAGGTGCATAGAAACAGCATATTTACACGGATGTAAACATGCACCAGAAGTTGATTTTTGGGGAAAATCATGCTAACATACAGGCATGAATATCGGAATTTTTACTGATACCTATACTCCCCAGGTAAACGGAGTTGTGACAGTTATCCGTGCACTAAAGGCAGGATTGGAAAACAGGGGTCATAAAGTCTATATATTCACCGTTAATGTGAAGAATAATCCCAATTATGAAGAAGAAGAGGGGGTATTCAGGTTCCATTCCTTTCAGTTTCCGCGTGAACCCCAGCACAGGATAGGGTTTTTTCCTGCCAAACAGGTATACGATGTGGTTAAGAAAATAAATCTGGATATTATTCACTCACACTCTGAGTTCAGTCTATATCTTGCATCCAGACAGGTAAGCAGGAAATTTAAAATTCCTTCCATACATACCATACACAGCTACTATCCTGATTATATCTACTATCTTCCCTTTCCCATAAAAATGTTCATGGAAAGAAAACTTTCTTCTTACCTTAAACACATTTTAAGAAGCCAGGAATGTCTTATATCTCCATCAATTAAAAATGCCGATTATTTTGAGTCTGTAAATTTCCACCGTCCCATAAGGGTAATACCAAACGGAATTGATCTTTCACATTTTCATGAACCTATGGATCCGGGGGAGGGTACTTTAAAAATCCGCGAGAGATACGGCATTAAGGATGATGAGGATTTGATTGTTTTTGTGGGAAGGCTTGCCGCCGAAAAAAACATTACCGTTCTTCTTGAGAATTTTAAGAAAATTCTGGAAAAAAGAAATGCCCGTCTTATTCTTGTAGGAGACGGCCCGGACAGACGCTTCCTTCAGAATTTATGTGTAGAGCTTGGAATTAACAATTCCGTTATTTTTTCCGGCTATCTTCGCTGGCCAGATGAAATTAAACAGGTTTATGCCGCCGCAGATTTATTTATGAGTGCAAGCCACAGTGAGGTGCATCCGATTACCTTTATAGAAGCACTTGCAACCGGGCTCCCTGTTGTAGCGGCAGCAGATGTAAGCATAGAAGGCATGGTTGTAAACGGCCTTAACGGCTGGGCTGTGGAAGATGACAGGCTTCTTTGGGAAAAGGCGGTAGAGATTCTGACGGACGATGAAGCAAAAATAAAAATGGGAGAGAAGTCCAGGGAAATTTCGCATAACTATACCATGGATCGCTTTGTGGACAATATGGTTAAGTGTTATGAGGAATACAGAAAAAATAAGGTTTAATAGCCGGGTTAATCCAACCAGGAAATTTACGATTGCAGTTTACTGGCCATTATTTTTTCTATTCTGTTTCCGTCTATTTCCATTATTGTAAAACGGTAATTCCTGTAAATATATTCTGTTCCCAAAGCCGGAATTTCTCCTGCAAGATAAAGGATGAAACCTGCCAGGGTGTGGTATTCGTTCTGCTCATCCGAAAGACCTTCCAGTTCCAGGGCAAGTGCAACATCGTCTATGTTTACACCGCCGTCAAATAGCCAGGTACCGTCTTCTTTTTTAATAATTTCCTTTTCTTCTGCAGCAGAAGGAGGGGAGAGCTCTCCAACAATTTCTTCAATAAGGTTTTGCACTGTAAGAACACCTGCAAAACCGCCGTATTCATCCATGACAAAGAGATCCATGGCATTGGTCTGCTTGAATGCCTCAAAGGCCTTTAATGCCGACATGGTTTCAGGAATAAAGTAGGGGGCTTTTATTATGCTTTCCAGGCCGGACCATGTATCGTTTAAAAGGAGCTTTATTATGTCCCTTGCAGAGACCACCCCCTTTATTTCATCCAGATCCCCCGAGGAAGTTACCGGGAAAAAAGCCTGCTCTTTTGGGTCTCCTATGGCAAGCCTTGCTTCATTGGCATCGGCCTTCATGTCCAGCCAAAGGATCTCCGATCTATGGCTCATAAAGGCTCTTACAGGTCTGTCCCCAAGATAAAAGACCCCTTCCACCATGGTGCGTTCCTCGCTTTCCACAAGCCCGGATTTTTCGCCTTCCAGCAGTACGCTTCGCAGCTCTTCTTCTGTCATTTTATTGTGCTGGGAATTTGCAGGGAAGAATTTTCGTTTAAATCCCTGAATCAGGCAGTTAAAAAAACCATTATTATTGTTATTCATTAAGATTAATCCAGTTCTATTTCCTCGGGGGTTAAGGGGCGGACTATAAAAATTTCTTCCTGGCTTGTTTGTATTAAACGGCTTATGCCTCCGGGGCTATGTTTGGGGGATAACTGTACAACAGGATAACGCGGATCATCGGGATTGGAATCTGCAACCTGACCCTTCCAGTCATTGGATAAAAGCACATAGAGTCCAATTGGATACAGGGACAGTGAATAGACAAGGGCGCGTATCACGGTATCGTCATACTGCTTTCCCTCATTTCTTAGGAGTTCCAGCATTCCTGTATAGCCATCCTTTGCTTCCTTATGGGGTCTTCTTGCCGAAATTGCCTCATAGGAGCAGGTAACGGCAATTATCTTTGCATATAAACTTATTTTTTCCCCTGTAAGATTCCTTGGATAACCTGAGCCATTGTCCCTTTCATGATGCTCAAGGGCTGCCAGCATTACACTGAGGGGGAAACCGAAGGATTTTAACATATCATAGCCCTGCGCCGGATGGGATAGAATTGCCTTCTTTTCCAGGGATTTTAGGGGGGTCTTGGAAAGGTAAATTTTTGAAGGGAGTCTAACCATGCCTACTTCATGCAATAAGGCGGCAACTCCCAGCTCAATTAATCTGTGGGCAGGAAGCTTAAAATAGGTTCCAATAATGATGGCTGTCACCGTAGATTTTACAGAATGAAATGCCAGATAATTTTCGTCCGCATTGGTTTTTAGCTTTTCCTGCACCCTAAGGATGAGGGTTCTGTTCTGTTTAATATGATCACATAGAATTTTAATACGCACGGCAACCTGATTAAAGTTTAATTCATTTCCTACCGTTGCATGAACAAAGAGATTCCGTGTAAAAGCAAGAAAGGAGGTATAAAATTCTTCTATTTTACCCAAACCGCTTTGGGGGTTAACTATCTGTTCTTCTCCGGTTTCTCCATAATCTTCCCAAACACTTGGATTGGTATAGGAATCGGTATTTTCTCCCGGGCTGTATACTTCGGTTATTTCCCATTCGTCCAAAGCCCTGATTAAATCCATTTTTAGGGACATTTCCGGTATGGACAGGATGAATTTATCGTCCACATAAACAGGTGCAGAAAAATAGCTGTTTGGAGATATATCCCTGGTTTTATACTTTTTCATGTCCTTAATCATTGATTATCTTGTCTAATCCTTTTTTATTATTTATCATTAAAATATAGGAGATTCAACATTGAAATTCAAATCACTATACATTCTATTCAGTGTATCATTGATTTCCCTGTTGATCATCATGATTCTGCTGCCATTTTTCCTCCCGGGATCCATGTATAGCTTATCTTCGGCAGACTTGGCTGTTTTTATGCAATTATGGGAGTTAAATTGGTTAATATTCATTATCTGGCTCCTGTTATTTACCATGGTTAATGTGATCTTCTATAGAAACAGGAAGCTCTATTCCTTGATAGAAAAGGAAAATTGGCCTGCCCTTGTACGTTATCTGGAAGAAGAAATATATAAAAAAGGAAAATATACCTCCCGTCTTGTAAATTTACTGGCATATAATTACCTGTTATTATCCGATGCTTCTGCCGTAATTATACTGGAAAACAAGGTAAATTTAGCAAAACCTTCAATAATAGACTATAATCCCCTTATTTTTGGCACAGCCCGCATATTGGCGAAGGATGTTTCCGGTGCCCTTCGTTTTTTTCAAACCCATAAAATTTTCCAGGGAATAAAGGGAGGACCCGCTGCCAGGGATTGGATGTTTTTTTACCATGCATTTACCATGCTTTTGGCTCATGATCATGAAAATGCAGGCAGGGAATTTACAATTTTGGCAAGAATGTCCAGGGAAAAAATAATTTTGGGGCTGTCTTCTTATTTTCTACAGGAAATACTGTCCAATACCGTAATAGATAAGTACCAGGAATGGCGTGATATTTCCTATGATGCAAGGATGAAATTAAGGGAAGAACTTGTGGATATTACGGCGTGGAACAGGGAAGTAGCCAATAAAAGCAGGGATTTCCATGTTGCAGCCCTTTCAAAGTACACATCGAAAACCGGCCGCTGGCTATATGGATTTAGTGCATAAAAAAAGACGATGTGCCTGGACCTTACGGGTAATACCCCTTGCACACCGTCTATATTATAAATTGGAGGATTTCCCTCCCGCTATAATAAATATCGGTTTTTGATTTGGGAACTTTAGTATTTTCCTGTTAATTTTCGGTTTGACAAAATTTTGATTTTATAGTTTCATATAAATAGGGGGGGAGATTTGAAATTTTCTGCAATTGCCTTTGATCTGGATGGAACTTTATATCCGGACCTAAAGCTCTTTGTCAGGCTTATTCCTTTTGTTCTTAAAGAGAACCGCCTGCTTCGGGCAATGGGCAAGGCCAGAAAGCAGCTCCGTGCCGGAGGTAATCCGGAAGAGGATTTTTATAAGGTTCAGGCCGATATAATGGCCAAAATTTTAAAAAAGCCGGCAAATGATATAAGAGAAAAAACAGAAAAACTCATCTATAGGGGCTGGGAAATCCATTTCAGGAAGATAAGGCTCTTTCCCCACATAAAAGAGACTTTGGATCTTTTTAACAAAAACGGACTAAAACTGGGGCTTCTTTCCGATTTTCCCCCGGATATTAAGATAGAGTATTTGGGGCTTAAAGATTACTGGAAAGCCCTTGTCTGCTCCGAATTTTGCGGAAAACTTAAGCCGGATCCCCTGTCTTTTCTGGAACTGGCAAAGGCTCTGGAAACCAGACCCGAAGAGATTCTCTATGTGGGCAATAATTATTCCTATGATGTAATTGGTGCCCAAAGAGCCGGAATGAAAACGGCACTCATTCAAAATGCATGGAAGAGAAAACGGAAAAAAAGTGCCCCCGATTTTATCTTCCATGACTATCGCCAATTGCAAAAATATGTGTTAGGCTGAGCCAATGGAATTTATTGTTTTTAATTTTATTACAATAGCCATAGTTATCTTCATTCTTTTTATGTACCGGTATATAGACAGGGGCAGCCGAAACCTTAAACTTCTAAGGGATTATTCAGACAAATTAAAAAGTGAACTTGCCTCATTTGTAGAAAAACAGGAAAATGCCGTAAAGGACTATGCCATTGCCCTGGGGGTAGAAAGAGATGCTGCCATGGTATTAATGCGGCAGCTCCAGTTAACAGATGAAGAAATGAATAAAAAAGCCCAAAGCCTTACCCGAATAGATACACAGTTAAAAACATATGAAAATTCCCTTTCAGAGCTCGATAAAATGACGGGCAGGGTACAGGAAAACATGCTCCGCATTAAGGAAGAATCTGCTTTTGTGGAAGCTGCCGGGAAAAAAGTAAATGCAACAAAAAGCAAGATAGAAGAACTGGAAAAAGAACTGGATATTATTGCCGAAAGGTTCTCCAGGGAAAATAGCGAGCATCTGGAAAAAACCACAGGGAATTTACTCAGCACCCTAAAAGCCGAAATATCCGATCTAAGCGCTGCGGCAGATTCAGCCGAACGCCAGGTAGAAGGGCATCGCCAGGAAATTACCCGTATAGAGGAATTACGGGATGAAAAAATGGCAAAGGATATGGAAGCGGTAAACAAGATACTTGCAAGCATTGTGGAAGAGGCAGGAAACAGGGCGGACAAGCTCGAAGAAGCCGCCCTTTCTGTTTTAAGGGAGCAGGCGGAGGAAAGACTGCGCCGGATAAAAGAGGCAGAGGAAGCCAAACTGCGTACTTACCAGCAAGATGCAAAAGCAAGGGTTCTGGAAATTCAGGAACTAATGAAGAAGACCAGAGAAGAATGGCGTGAAGAAAGAGCCGTATGGGAGCAGAAAGATAAGGCATGGAAGGAAGAATACAGAAAAGAAATTAAAGAGTTTAATGAAATTATTACCAGTTCCGAAAAACGTTTCACCAATGAGCTTGGAACTGTAGAAAAAAGACTTGAAGAGCTTATTCCAAGAGCTGATATTTTAATTAAAAGCCAGGAAGAGAACCTGCGAAAATCCGAAGAGGAAATAAACAGGGAGCTGATCAAAGCGGCGGAAGACATGAAGTTAAAAGCGCTTGAGATTGCGGCTCAAAAACTGGAGGAATACCGCTCCGCTCAGGATATAGAATTTAAGAGACTGGAAAACCTTGCCGAGGATTCCAGAAAACTGGATGAAGAACTGCGCAGGAATTTTCAGGAAATAGTGAATGATGTACAGAGTGAATTTTCTTCTTTTAAACAGGAATCTTCTGATCTTCAAAAAACAGAAACCGACAGGTTTAAATCCATAGCAAATACATTAAAGGAAGAACTTTCCAATGTCGGCAATGAGCTTGAATTATTAAAGAATGCAGCCAGGGAAAATGTAACCGAAAAATTAAAATTATTTGAAGATGATTTTATTTCCGGTCTTGGTAAACGAACCAATGAAATAGACAGGCAATTAATGAACTGGCAGGAGGATTTGGAATCCAGGCTCCTTGCCATTTCCAGAGAGGCCGAATCTGCAAGAACCCTGCTTGAACAGAATTCGGCAGAAACAATACAAAAAGCACTTTCCGCCCAAAACGAAAAAATTATTTCGGAACTGGAAAAGCTTAATACAGAAGTTCTTGCCTTTGAGGAAGGAATTCGTCAGCATATGACTTCTGCAGATAAAGAGGTTTCAGTTTTTGGAGAGCGTCTTAATCAGGATTTAAGCGAAGCCAGAAAGGAAGCGGAACTAAAAATCTCCTCGGAGATGGGACGTCATTCACAGGCTGCTTCGGACAATATAAAGCAATACCACAGGGATCTGGATGAAAAGCTCCGGGAAATGTCCGAACAGGTACAGGAATTTGATGAAAGCATAGAAACCCTCCGAAGGCGTGTAAACGAATTGACCGGGGAAACGGATAATCGTCTTGGTTCGGTTAGAACTTCGGTGGAGGAAGCGGAAAGGCATATAAAAGAAGTTGCCGGACAAACAAATAGAATAGAAGAAATAAAACGCGACATGGAAAGAAAGATAGAAGATTTAAAGGGCGACATGGAACATCTGGATAAACGCAGGGCGGAAGCAGCACAACTGGAGAATGAATTTATAAAAATCCGGCGGCTTGAAGATGATGTTAATTCCAAAATGTCCCGCTTCCTTATGGAAAAACGCAGAATAGAAATAATGGATGCAAACTTTAACAGGCTTTTCCAGATTTCCAGGGATGTAGAAGAAAAATTAAAACATGTTACAGCTTCCGATGATACCCTGCAGGTTATACAGCTTCAGATTAGAAAACTGGAAGATTCCCTGGAGAGTGCCGAGGATAAATATCAGCGGATGGAAAGAAAGAGCCAGATTCTGGAAAACACCAACGAAGGCATAGACAGGAATTTTAAAATTTTACAGGAATCCGAAAAGCAGTCGGAAAAAATTGGCGGAATGCTGGATCGTTATGCGGAAGATGTAAGTATGATAAAAAACTCCATAGAAACCCTTGCAAAGGAAAGCGAAAAAGCCAATGATGCCGCCGGTAAAATAGAGAGTCTGGACAAGGCATTGCTGGAAATAGAAGACAGAATTGAATTAATGCAGAAAGCAAGAAAGTGGATTGCAGATGCAGAAAAAAGACTTGATGATCTAAATAAGGATGCACAGCTTCAAACAAGAGCAATGGAAAATGTCTTAAAAAATAAAAATTCATCCTCCAAAAAGGAACAGCAGGGGAGCCTTAGTCCCCAGCAGAAAAAGGAAAATATTCTAACCCTTGCCCGCATGGGATGGACAAAAGACGAAATTGCCAGAAACCTGAAAATATCAATAAGCGAAGTGGAGCTTACTCTGGAAATGTCACATAGGGATTGAGTCTTTTAACGGCTCTTTCCTACATTCAATCGAAGGCAGTTTTTGTAAATTACACAGCGTGAACAGAACGGACTAAGAGGGCGGCAAATATTTTGTCCGTATAAAACAAGAAAGGAATTTATTGTTTTCCAGTATTTTTTTGGAAGAATTTCCCTGAGTGTCATTTCTGTTTTTTCGGGAGTGGGTGTGTTTAACCATCCTGCCCTGTTACATATCCTGTGAACATGGATGTCCACGCAAATTCCATACATATTAAAAGCTTCGGTTAAAACAAGATTCGCCGTCTTCCTTCCTACACCCGGAAGAGATAATAGGGCATCCATATCGGCAGGAACCTTGCCTTCCCAGTCTTCCAAAAGAATTTTAGAAATTTTTATCAGGCTCTCTGCCTTGTTTCTGTAAAAACCGGCAGGATATATGAGCTCCATAATTTTTTTGCTTCCCAAAGACAGAAGGCTTTTTGGATCCGGTGCTTTTTCCAGAAGTTTTACAGAGACCTGCCTCGTTACATCGTCCCTGGTTCTTAGGCTTATTATTGTAGATACAAGTACCGCCCAGGCTTCACTTGCCCCTCCTGAGCTGTATTCCTCGGCTATTGTTGTAATTGCCGTGTCTTTATTATCCGGGTCTTTTAAAAGATCGCCCCTCCATTTTTTTAAATTCCTGAAAATAATTGCCCATTCTTCCGGTGAATTATTTTTATTCATTTTACGTTCCTGTTTTTTCCAGAAGGCAAATTGCCAGGGCTTCAATTGCCTCGCCTTTTCCTGTGTCTCCAAGGCCTTCGTTTGTTTTTCCCTTCACAAAAACATTTTCTATATCTGTTTCCAGTGTATGTGCAAGAATGCTGCGGATTTTTTCTCTTATGGGCAGAATCTTCGGGCTTTCACAAATAATAATGCAATCCAGGTTTACAAGATTCCAGCCCTCCTCCCTGACAATATTCCATGCCTTCTTTAAAAGTACTAGGGAATTGGCATTTTTCCATTGCGGGTCGGAGGGAGGAAAGATTTCTCCTATGTCCCCCATGGCTGCAGCTCCAAGAAGGGCATCTATAATTGCATGACAAAGTACATCCCCGTCTGAATGACCCAATAGTCCCTTTTCATGGGGAATTTCCAAACCTCCCAAAAAAAGCTTTCTATCCGGGACTAGTCTGTGAATATCTCTGCCAATACCTATCTTCTGCATTCCTTTCTTCTGCCTTTTTTCCCTTACCTTTTTTCCTGTAAAAGATCTTCAGGAAAGGTAATTTTTCTGTTTGCCGGATCTCCCTGAATTACAGCAACATGACCAATAAATTCTCCCCATACTTCCGCATCGTCCGTATATTCCCTGTTTTCCCTGGCTTCCATCATTCCTGCTTTTTCATGAGCATCAAGAATTTGGGGAAATGCAAAGCCCTGGGGAGTCTGTGCCAGCCAAACATCTGCACGTTTTAAGTGGTTATTTATATAAATTTTTTCCGTTTGGGATGAAAGGTTTTTTTCCCTGCTTATTATTTTAGGTGTCTCCAGAAGGGGAAGGGCAGGTATTACCGCGCAATTTGCAGAAAGTGCATCAATAATATTTTCAATCAATTCCTTGCTTATCCAGGGTCTGGCACCATCGTGGATAAGTACATGGGAGATATTGATTTTTTCTTTTTTGGAAAAGGAATCCAGACAGAGAAGCGAATTGTAAACAGAGGCCCTGCGATTTTTCCCTCCGCTGCAGAAAATTACCCTGTCTTCCATTCCTTCAGGCAAAAGCTCTTTTGGGTTTTCTGTATCCGGGGGCAAGCTGACTATGATTGGGAAAATATTACAGGAAGCAAAAACCATTATAGACTTTCCAAGAACTGTAAGGTTATCTTCCAAAAGCATGAATTCTTTTTTTTTACCGCCCATTCTGCTTGAAGAACCGGCGGCACATATAATGGCAGACATGCATATCATGGCTAAAATTATTCTGCTTCCAGCCTTGAAAAGATCATATTTCCCACTTCTTCCTTGGATTTTTTTAACGAACAGGAAATTTCGTCTTCCAGGAGTTTTAGGGCAGAATCGTAGAGCTTTCTTTCAAGGATGGGGAGTTCCTTTACCTTGCTGCGGTGGTACAGGGATCTTACTATGGTGGCAATGTCCAAAACACTGCCTTTTTTTAAGAGATCCAGATTTATCTGGTATCTTAGTTTCCAGTCTGTCGAAACAGGCTCAAAATCCTCTCCGATTAACTGCATTGCCTTAAGTGCATCGTCTCTGGAAACAATGGCTCTTATTCCCAGTTCTGCAGCCTTGTCTACAGGTACCATAACCGTCATGTCTGAAACTTCGATATAAATTATATAATAGAGGATTTTGCCTTCTTTAAATTTTTTTTCCTCTATGGATTTTATTAGCCCTACACCCTGGCTGGGATAAACAATCCTTTGATCTACCTGAAATTTTTTGGACGCCCTGCTCATCCATGTCAGTGTACCATAAATTCAATAAAATGGGAATAGCCTAACCTTGCCGCTTGCAGCGTTAATTCAGATCTTTTTTAATCAAGATCTTTTATATATGATCTTAACTTTGCCGTTTTCTTTTGGGCTTCCTCATATTTTACTTTTTCTTCTGCAACAAGTTCCGGTGGTGCATTTTCCAGGAATTTTTCATTGGACAGCTTTTGGCCAAGGCTCTGAATGTATTTTTCGTCCTTTTCCAGCTCCCTTGTCAGTTTTTGCTTTAAGAGTTTCATGTCCACGGCATCGGCAATAAAAACAAAGGCATCGAATCCAGTATCTCCAAGGGCAATTGCTCCCTTTGGAGTTTTTATATCACTTGAATGTATTTGACTGCCGGAAATTTCCAGATCACTCAATCCTGCAAGCAGTTTCACCAAAGCAGAATTTTCGGCAAGCAGTTCATCATTTCCGGGGCAGTTAACCCTTACTTTTAGTTTTATATCTGGAGCAATTGTACATTCACTTCGCATGGCACGAATTTTTCTTACCAGATCCTGTAAAAAGCCAAAGTCCTTTTCTGCCTTTTCGTTGTTTTTACTTTCCTCATAGACAGGATAAGCTGCACTTATTAAGGGTCTGTCCCCTTCTGTATTCGGAAGCTTGTTGTAAATTTCTTCTGTAAGAAAGGGGAGTAGGGGATGGAGAAGTTTTAATGATTGAGACAGAACATCCAGCAGAACAGAAACGGCTCTGTTTTTATCTCTTTGGCTTCCTCCCGGTTTTATTGAAAGTTTTGCAGCTTCCAGATACCAGTCGCAAAAATCATTCCAGAAAAATTCATAGGCATATTGTGCGGCATCATTAAAACGGTAGGAAAGAAAGGATTCTTCCATGTTTTTTACAGCATTGTTAAACCTTGAATAGATCCATTTATCTACAGGAAGAAGATCCGGATTTTCGATTAGCTCCGTTCCATCCAGATACAATAGAATAAACCTGCTTGCATTCCATATCTTATTCGCAAATCTTGATCCCAGCTTAAAGGAATCCCTGTCCATTAAAATGTCTTGTCCCTGTGCGCAAAGAAAGGCAAGTGTAAATTTCAAGGCATCTGCGCCAAACTCCTCTACAATTTCCAGCGGATCTATGCCGTTGCCGAGGCTCTTGCTCATTTTTCTGCCCTGCTTGTCCCTTATGAGCTGGTGAATATAAACATCCCTAAACGGAGCTTTGCCGGTAAATTCCAGACCTGCCATTATCATTCTGGCAACCCAGAAGAAAATAATATCGTATGCTGTTACAAGTGCTGTGGTAGGATAAAAATTTTCCAGGTCGCTGTTCATTGATTTTTCGTCCGTCCAGTCAAAGACACTGAAGGGCCAAAGCCAGCTTGAAAACCATGTGTCCAAAACATCGGGATCCTGTTCTATATTTTTGGAATTGCAATGCTCGCATTTTTCCAAATCCATTCTTGACACCGATGTTTGGCCGCAATCGGCGCAATACCATGCAGGAATTCTATGTCCCCACCAAAGCTGGCGGCTAATGCACCAGTCGCGTATATTGTTCAGCCATCTTTCATAGGTGTTTTCCCATTTTTTCGGGTAAAAAATAATTTCTCCCTTCTTCCATGCCGATAGTGCTTTTTCTGCCATGGGTTTCATTCGCACAAACCATTGTTCAGAGAGGTAGGGCTCTATTATGGAATTGCACCTATAACAGCAGCCAATGGAATGTTTTATATTTTCTTCTCCGGCATAAAAACCCTGTTCCTTTAAGTCTTCAAGAACCCTATCTCTGGCTTCACTTACCGTTAAGCCCCTGTATTTTTCCGGAACCTCATTATTAAGTCTTCCATCCGGCTCAAGGATATTAATTATTTCAAGGTTATGTGTTTTTGCAAGTTCCCAGTCGTTTGGATCATGGGCAGGGGTTACCTTTAGGGCTCCTGTTCCAAGGGCTCTGTCCACATAGGGATCTGCAATTATTGTAATTTCCCTTCCTGCAAGGGGAAGGATAACTTTTTTTCCGGTTAATGAAGCATAACGCTCGTCTTCCGGATGAACTGCAACGGCTGTATCTCCAAGCATGGTTTCCGGCCTTGTTGTTGCAATTTCCAGATAATTTATTTTTCCTTCCGCATCCGGACTGCTTAGAGGGTATTTAATGCGGTACATTTTCCCCGCTTTTTCTTCATGCTCTACTTCATCGTCCGCAAGGGCAGTTCCGCATTTGCAGCACCAGTTTACAAGGTAATTCCCCTTGTAAAGAAGATCTCTTTCGTATAACAAAACAAAGACCTCCCTTACTGCCTTACTCAAACCCTCGTCCATTGTAAAACGTTCCCTGTCCCAGTCCACGCTGGCTCCCATGCGTTCTGTCTGACGGGAAATTATTTCCCTGTGTTCTTCCTTTACCTGCCAGGTTTTTTCAAGAAACTTCTCCCTTCCAAGATCATGCCTGCTTTTCCCATTGTCCAGCAGCATTTTTTCCACCACATGCTGTGTAGCAATACCTGCATGATCTGTTCCGGGAACCCAGAGGGCAATTTCGCCCTTCATTCTGTGATAGCGAATAACAATATCTATAATTGAAGTTACAAGCCCATGTCCAAGATGCAGAATCCCGGTAACATTGGGAGGAGGAATTACAACTACATAGGGTAGTTTTTTTAAACCGGTTTTTTCACTTTCCGCAAGTGCTTTTTCGGGTTTAAAAGAGCCCGATTCTTTCCAGAACCTGTAAATTCTGTCTTCGAATTCCTTTGGATCATAGGCTTTTGCCAATTCAATTGCTTTCATACTTACCTCAAGCTGATATTATACTGAATGGCAAGCTGCTCTTCAATCTCCCTTATTAAAAAATCCGGAGTAGATGCGCCGGCGCATAGTCCAATTGTCTCATAATCTGCAATATCGGCTGGCAGATCCGAAGCGGATTCAATTAACCAGGTTTCTTTTCCAAGCTCTTTAGCAAGGTAAAATAAACGCCTTGTATTTGCGGAATCCTGTCCGCCTATTACTATTACCGCATCTGTTTTAGCACATAATTTCCTCAGGGCTTCCAGGCGTCTTTCAGTCGCATTACAGATGGTGTCCCGGATTTTTAGTTCCGGGAAAAAATTCAGGATTTTTTTTCCAATTGCATTAAATTCATCATGACTAATTGTAGTCTGTGCCATTAGGGCTGTTTTTGCATTTTTATCACTGTTGTACAGATCCCTTGCTGCTATTTCTGCCTCATCCGGATTGGCGCAAATTATGCAGAGGTTTTCATCTATATAGGCTCTTATTCCGATTATTTCCCCATGATTTTTTTCACCGGCAAGGAATACATAAAAATTCTTATTGGACAGCTCCCTGGCTGTTTTCTGGTTTGCCTTTACATTGGGGCAGGTGGCATCCATTACCTTATTGCCTTTTTTTTTCAGGGATTCTTCAAGAAGGGGAGGAATTCCATGTGCCCTTATTATAACCGTGGAATTTGTGGGAGGGGATTTATTGAATTCATTGTCATTTAATGTTTTAATTCCGCGCTTGTCTAAGTCTTCCAGAACCCTTTTATTATGTATTAAGGGGCCAAGTGTATAAATTCCATTCCCTGTTGTGTTTTCGGTAATTTCCAGTGCACGTCTTACGCCCATGCAAAACCCAAGCAATTCAGAGCGTATTATTTTCATAAATCAGGTTTTAATGGTACTTATTCCCAGCTTTTCCTTTGCTTTTTTTTCAGATTTACTCTGCCAGAAATTAACAAATCCCATTGCAATGAATATCGTAGCATAGACACCTACTGTCATTCCGACAAGCAGAGTAGCGGCAAAATCCCTCATTGATCCTGTCGTAAAAATGAAGAGACTCATAACTGCCAGCATTGTTGTAATGGTGGTAATAATAGTACGGCTTAATGTTTCGGTAATTGCCCTGTTTACGATATTAACAAAGGAATCGTCCGGGAAAATTCTTCTTGTTTCTTTCATTCGGTCATATATAACGATAATATCATTTATCGAATAACCCAAAATTGTAAGTATTGCCGCTATGGTAATGGTATTAAATTCCATGCCGGACCAGATGATGAAGGTTATGGTTATTATACCGTTATGAATAATTGCAATAACCGCTCCAAGTGCATACTGGAGCTTAAACCGGAAGGAACAATAGGCAAGAATAAGCAAAAGTGTCATGGAGACAAGGAAGGCAGCCTGTTCGCTTAACTGTCTTGCAAAACGGGCTTCTACAAAGGCCGAATGTGTTACAACAATTGCTCCGCTTCCAAAAGTATTTTCAAGGGCAGCAACAACCTCATTTCCCCTGCCTATGCCTCCAAGACCGTCATCTTCCAGACGGATCATGAAATGCCTGTCCGCCGGGAAACCAATCTCCTGGACGGAAGCATTGCCAAGATTGCCAAGGCTGGCTCTTACATCTGCAATACCGATTGGCTGCGCATTGGGTGGAAGATAATGAACAATTAGGGGATTTTCCGCACTCTGAATAAGACGCGAATAAGCGGTAAAGGGAGGGAGATCCGATGTAATGACAAGGTTTTCTACTTCCCTAAGTTCCCTTAGTAATTCGCCCATATTGGCATAGGAAGCAAATGGAAACCTGTGGCTTATTTCCCCAATCATTGCTCCCGTTATAATAATGTCCATTTGGCTTAAACCAATTGAAACATTTATATTGCCTGATCCCTCATAGGAAATGCCAAAGGCAAAAGGTGCAAATTGAATTTCCTGTAAAAGACCGGGCTGGAAATCTATTCCCAAATTAATTCCGCGATCTTCATGGAAGAGTCCAAAAATTCCAAAAACCGTTAAGGTTATGGAGACTATTGCTGCAGGAATAGAATATCTTGAAAAAGGTATTACTCTTTTCATGTTGTTAACCCTTAATAAACCAGCTGATCGACAGCTTTTTGCTTTTTAAAACATCGGTACTAAAATCGAAAATCAGCCTTGATACAAAAAGCGAGGTGAAAACCGAAGAAAAAATACCTATGGCAAGACATACGGCAAAACCTCTGACCGGTCCTGTTCCCAATAGCGAAAGAAAAATAGCGGCAATAAAGGTTGTTATGTTTGAGTCCATAATTGCCCAGAATGCCTTTTCGAATCCTGTTTCTATTGCGGCTTTTCTGCCTTTTCCAAGACGCAGTTCCTCTTTTATTCTCTCAAAAATTATTACACTTGCATCTACAGCCATACCAATTGTCAGAATAAATCCTGCTATACTTGGCAATGTAAGGGTAAAATTAAAAGCCGATAAAATACTGAACATTATATAGAAATTCAGAATTTGGGCGATTACCGCATTCAAGCCTGCAGATTTATAGTATAAAAGCATGAAAATAAAAACAGCGGTAAGACCGTAAATCATTGCAGAAATACCCCTGTTAATTGTATCCGCTCCAAGAGTGGCACCAATTGTCTGCTGGTTCAGGATCTGCAGTTCCACCGGAAGGGCGGCGGTTCTTAAGAGGTTGGCAATGGTGTTTGCCTCATCAAGCGCAAAACCTTCCAGTGATACATCCGATCTGATGGCACTCCTGATTACAGCCTGGGATCTTACCCTGTCTTCCAGAACAATGGCCATCGGTCTGCCTATATTGGCAGATGTAAGTCTATGGAAAATTTCTCCGCCTTCCGATGTAAGCTGGAAGTTAACCATTGGTCTTCCGTCCACCTGCCCCCTGTTTACGGCAACATCCCTTATATGGTTTCCGTCCAGTCCGACTTCCCTTTTTATTGCAACAAATTCAAGGTTTCCCTGGGAATTCCTTCTCTGATACTCCAGACCGTAATCATCCCTTTCGTATACTCCCCTGATTACAACATCAGGAGGTACGATGCCGGGGTTTAAAAGTTCTCCCTGTGAATCAAAGAGAACAAGGGATGGGTTTTCATTGTAAATGGCGTTAAACGCAATTGTTGCCTCTTCGTCTACTATATGGAAGGCCAGACTGCCCCTTCCCATGATTATGTCATTAATTCTTTCCGGATCTGCTGTGCCGGGAATTTCGATATATATCTGATCCTGTCCCTGGCGGCGAATAACAGGCTCCGTTAGTCCAAAGCGGTCTATTCTGCTGTTAAGAACTTCGAGAGCATTATCCATTGCAATCTGCATGTCGTCATCTGTTAAGTTACGCACTGCTCTTTCCTGAAGTGCGTTCATGTCCGCCTGAAGGACTATACTTAATCCCCCGGAAAGATCCAGCCCCAACTGTACTGCATTTCTTTGAAGGTCTTTAAGTGCAAAAATATTATCCCTGTAATGGGATTCTATTGCATTAAAAGCTTCCTGGTAGGAGGCAAAGGTTCTTAATACATTTCCTGCATCCCATCTGTCGGGAAGTCTCTGTCCTGCATCCCTGTAGGTACGTCTTGCTATTGGGATAAGGAAGGACATTTCCTCCGGCAGATCCTCACCATTCTGGGCTCTGGCTATTAGATCCAAAAGATGGGTCTGGGCTGTCTGTGTTGTATAATTTCTTATTTCTTCCCTGGTTCCCAAAGCCCTGGTTTGATCTGTTTGAGGTGTCCAGAAATACCAGCGTATGGAAGGAAGGAGGAAGGCAAAACACAGTCCCAGGATAACCAGAATCAGGATTAGGCGGTAGCGCTTGTTCATTTTATGCTCCAAAAACCAAAAAAATTCTTATTTCTTATATTGAATAAATCAATCTTCAGAATCCGAAGATTCGGAATCGTCTTCTTTATTTTCCAGTGCTTTCTTTTCTTCTTTTTCTTCTTTGGCCTGACTGGTTACACTTGATATTGCACCCCTGTTAAACTCCAGTTTTACATTATCATCGACCTTTAAAATAATGGAACTCTCTGAAACCTTATGAATAATTCCATGAATCCCCCCAATTGTTACAACCCTGTCACCTTTTTTTAATGCCGAAAGCATTTTCTGGGTTTCCTTTTGTTTTTTATTCTGGGGTCTTAGAATAAGGAAGTAAAAAATCGCAATTATGGCAACTATCGGCAATAGTGCTGTAAAATCAAAAGTTCCCGGTTCTCCGCCGGGTGCAGGACCCAGAAGCATGGACATAAAAAATGAATTCATGATATTTTCCTTGTGTAATAGAATTATTTATCAGGATAACATAAAGGGAAAGAAGAGGTCAATGGCTCTGTTTTTTTGGGACAGAGCCATGTGAATGAATTAAGCTTCCGGAGAGAACTGATCCTTTCCGGCACCGCATAAGGGACAGACCCAGTCGGCAGGAAGATCTTCGAAAGCTGTTCCCGGGCTGATTCCCCCGGAGGAATCTCCTTCAGCAGGATCATAGACATAACCGCATACATCACAAATATACTTTTGCATTTTGTACTCCATTTTTTTTGGATTTTATACTAGTAAAACTGTAAGCCTTTTTTTGCTGCTTTACAAGACATAAAAATGCTTTTATCTTCGCATTGCCCTCCACGGGTTTATTCCAAATCTTAGAAGAAAATACAGGTAACCAAAGCCAAAACCGGCCAAATGGGTCATATGTGCTACACTCCCTCTGCCTCCTGTAAGAAGGAAGAATATTTCAAGGGATGCAAAGCCAAGCACCATTACCGGTGCCCTTAAGGGAAGTATGCCCCAGATATAAATTATCGAACGCGGAAAGAGGGTAGCATAGGCAAGCTGAATTGCAAAAATGGCACCGGATGCACCCATGAGACGGACAGCCATATTTCCCGTATAAACATAAACTCCAAAGGAAAAAATTCCGGCAAGGGTTCCTGTTAAAAGATAGTACAGAAGAAATTCCTTGCTTCCGATATTCCTTTCTACCTGGGTTCCGAAGATGAAAAGGGCAAACATATTAAAAGCCACATGTGCAATGGAATTGGGATCATGGATGAACATATAGGTAAAAAATTGCCAGAATCTGCCCTGGTAGGTAATATCATATGGTCTCATGGACAGCATAATGATCAACTGGCTGTTTCTGGTAATAAATATCAATAGATAAATAAGGAGATTTATCCCTATAAGGATGAAAACGGCATTATTATAACTATAACTAAATTGACGCCTTAATAACTTCATGAAAATATAATAGTACCTGTCTGAAATTCATTCAATTCCCAAAATTTGTTTATATTCGTTTATTGTACTTGCACCAACAATTTTATTCCTTAGGGAAGCACTGCCTTTTTCTCCCTTTGTATAGGCCGAAAAATGCTTCCTCATTTCCTTGCATGCAGCCTTTTCCCCAATTTCTTCTGCCAGTAATTCCAGATGGCATATTGCTGCCTCTGTTTTTTCCGAAAAGCTTTTTTCATTCCGGCTGCCTTTAACCAGGTAGTCTTTTGTGACGGAAAAAATAAAGGGATTCCCTATTGCTCCCCTTGCAAACATAATTGCCTTGCATCCTGTTTCCTTAAACATTCTTTCGGCATCTTCCGGAGTATAGAGATCCCCAGAGCCTGTTATTGGGATATTAGTCCTGGAAACCAGGTCTGTAATATGCAGCCAATCGCTCTTTCCTCCATAAAACTGACTCCTTGTTCTGGGATGGAGGCTGATCATTTTTGCACCTGCCTCGCAGGCAATCCTAGCACATTCCCCGTAATTTATGGATTGGGAATCCCAGCCGGAGCGTATTTTTACGCTTACAGGAATATTCCCCAGAGCTTCTTCGGATGCCCTTACGGCACTTTCTATAATCTTGCCAAGGAGGAGGGGATTCTTCATAAGGGCGGAACCTCCCCCATGTTTCACAACCTTGGGGACAGGGCATCCGCTATTAATGTCCAGCATATCCGGCTTATAGGGAGCCAGGCCAATGGCTGCTCTGTATATAGATTCCGGATCATGGCCGAAAAGCTGAATGGCATAGGGACCTGCTTCATTTCCTCTTTCAATTAACTTTATGCTGGCCTTTCCGCCTCTAAGCAATCCTTCGGCAGAGACAAGCTCTGTAAAGGAAAAGTCGGCTCCATTTTCCCTGCAAATACATCTATAAATTCTGTCTGTATAACCTGCCATGGGAGCCAGAAAGAGGTTTCCGGCCAATTCCAGATCGCCTATTTTAACAGGACTATAATAAGAGAAGCTTTCCATATTTTAATTACTTAAGCATAGCCTAAGCATGGCTTAAGCTTCCGGCAGTCCAAAGAATCTATTGGAATTTTCCCATAAAATACCGCTTAGCTCTTCTTCTTCCATTTCTACCATGTCGGCAAGAAAACGGGCTGTAAAGGGAAGATATTTTGGCATATTACGTTTTCCCCTATGATCCGCCGGAACCATGAAAGGACTTTCAGATTCTATAAGGATCCTGTCCAACGGGAGGACATTTATTGTCTCGTGCAGGTTTTTTGCATTTCTGTAGGTTAGGTTCCCTGCAAATGAAAAATACAGATTAAGCTCCAAAGCCTTTTCTGCATATTCGGCATTTTCCGAATAGCAGTGAAGAACTCCTCCCCGGGGGGGTAGTCTGTCTTTCAAGATGTCCAATACATCCTTTCCGGCATCCCTGTTATGAATGATTACAGGAAGGTTTAGCTTTGCAGCCAGATCCAGCTGTGTTATAAAGAGCTCTATCTGTGATTTCTTGTCTCCGAATTTCCTGTAATAATCCAGACCTATTTCCCCTATCGCTATAACCCTTGCCAATTTTGCATTCTGTTCAATTGTCTGAACCCAGTTTCTGCCGGGGTTTTTTACTTCGGAAGGGGACACTCCAACGGCATGATATACATTTGCCGCGGTTTTTAGGTTATTGTAAACGGTCGTAAAATCTATGAGACTATTGCATATGGAAACAAGCCGGGTGACAGATGCCACTCTGGCTTCCTGTATAACAATCAACTGTTCAATAGGATCCTCACAAACCAGCCCTATATGGGCATGAGTATCAAAATACTGCATATATTATTCCATCTTGATATGATTTCTACTAAATTCCAAACTGGATTACATAAATGTAACATAGCAAGCTCAATCAGTCAAGAAAAATTAATTTTCATTTTTTGTTGACTTTGGCAAAATTTTTTACTATTTTATACAGTGGAAAAATTATCTCTAAAATATCCAACAAAGGATTTCTCATGATTAGAACTGTATTGATATATTCCCAGGATAATGAGAGGAATATGATATCATCCTACCTTTCTTCCCAGGGGGAAATTGAAATTATTGGCACAGGAAAGGATGGGTATGATGCATTAAAAATTACCGGAGATTTAAAACCGGAAATTGCCATAATTGACAATAATCTGGAGTTTATTGAAGGGAGCGAAATCCTGCCTCTTTTAAGAGCGCGTTCTCCCCAAACCTCCGCAATTCTACTGACAACAGTATTGGACAATATCCAAATAATTAAGGCTGTTATAAGTGATGTAGCTGGTTATGCCTGCATGAAAACCGATTTCAAGATTCTGCCTGAAATAATTAAATGTGTATACAGCGGAAAATACTATATTAGTCCGGAATTTGCAGACAGATTCGTTCAAATCATTTCATTGGAAGGAAATTATTGGCAGAAAGGTTCCAGTTATGCACCTTTTCCCTATAAATTTCCCCATTTTAAACATAAGCTGCATGCAAAATTCCCATTTTCCGAAGATCCATCCAGTTTTCTCAGTAAAACAGAGCTGCAGATACTGTCCTGTCTTGGAGAAGCATATACAAATGATGAAATAGCGGGTGAATTAAAACTTTCGGCTGGAACTGTAAGGAATTATATATCCATTCTCATTCAAAAAACCGGTCTTCAGACCCGTTTACAGCTTGTTCGCTATGCAATAGATTATGGTTTATTCCCAACTTGACCTTTAGGCTTAATTTTTGTATTTTATCTATAGAATCCATATATCAAAAATCTATAGGAAGAACTCATGTCGAAAGACAATCAAAATAAAGAAACTCAGCATCAAGATGCTCAGCATAAGGATGCTCAGGAAATGAAACCTGATGACTTAGGCATAAAGCCTAATGGCATCAACCCCGAAGGTCAGGAGACAATGCCCGATGGCCTCAATCCCGATGACTTGGGTATCAAACCAGATAATCTTAACCCGGATGACCTGGGGATGGAAGCCGAAGACCTCTTGCTAAGCTGGCCGGAAAAGTACGCGGCTCTGGAAGCAAAGTACAATGATTTAAACGACCAGTTTCTAAGGAAGGCTGCCGATTTTGATAATTACCGTAAAAGGATGGGAAGGGAAAGACAGGAGCTTGTGGAATTCGCAAATCAGAGTCTGCTTTCAGATCTCCTTCCTGTTATTGACGATTTTGAAAGAGCCATAAAGTCCACCGAAAGCTCCAAAGATTTTAACAGCTTTTATGAAGGCATTGGCATGATAGAAAAGGTTCTTATTTCTCAACTGGAAAGTAAATGGGGTTTAAAACGTTTCGATTCAGAAGGGGAGGTCTTTGATCCCAACCGTCATGAAGCCGTCCAGATGGAAAAAAGTCCGGATATTACAGAAGCAAGGGTAAAAGCAGAATTCCAGAAAGGTTATACCCTAAGGGATAGGGTAATTCGTTATGCAAAGGTAATGGTTCAGGTTCCGGAAGAATAAATTGTTATTTACTATTTACCGGAATTTTGATAATTTTAATTAGTTTTATTAGTTTATCAGATTGAGGAGATTTATATGGGTAAGATAATCGGAATAGATTTAGGAACTACAAACTCCTGTGTCGCCGTCCTTGAAGGAGGCGAGCCTGTAGTAATTTTAAGTTCTGAAGGAGGCCGTACCACTCCGTCCATAGTTGGGTTCACCAGCAAGGGAGACAGGGTAGTGGGAGCTCCTGCCAAAAATCAAATGATAACTAACCCCGAAAATACAATTTTCTCCATGAAGAGATTCATGGGACGCCGTTATTCTGAGCTTTCCAGCGAAATTAAAAGGGTGCCTTATCATGTAATAGAGCAGGGTGATGATCTTAGAATAGACATTGGCGGAAAACTTTATTCCCCGCAAGAACTCTCCGCCTTTGTATTGCAGAAAATGAAGCAGACCGCCGAAGACTATCTTGGCGAAACCGTAAGCGAAGCGGTTATTACCGTTCCTGCCTATTTTAATGATGCCCAAAGACAGGCAACCAAGGATGCAGGCAAGATTGCCGGTCTGGAAGTAAAGCGTATTATTAATGAGCCGACTGCCGCGTCTTTGGCTTTCGGCTTTAACAAGGATCAGAAAAAGGACAAAACAATTGCCGTATACGACCTTGGAGGCGGCACCTTCGACATTTCCATTCTGGAACTTGGAGATGGAGTCTTTGAAGTTAAAGCCACCAACGGAGATACACATCTTGGCGGAGACGATTTTGATCTTAAAATCCTTGAATGGCTGATAGAAGAATTCAAAAGAGATACCGGAATTGATCTTGGTCAGGACAGAATGGCTCTCCAGCGTTTAAGGGAAGCAGCCGAAAAAGCCAAGATTGAACTTTCCTCCACCCAGAATTCCGACATAAATCTTCCATTTATAACAGCAGATCAGAGCGGGCCCAAGCATTTGCAAAAAAGCCTTTCCCGTGCAAAATTCGAGCAGATGGTTTCCGACCTTCTTGAAAGATCCAAGGAACCCTGCCGCAAAGCATTAAAGGATGCTGAGTTAAATGAAGATCAAATAGATGAGGTAATTCTTGTGGGAGGTTCCACGAGAATTCCTGCAGTCCAGCAGCTTGTAAAAGATCTCTTCAAGAAAGAGCCAAACAGGGGAGTTAACCCCGATGAAGCCGTGGCCGTTGGAGCTGCCATACAGGGTGGTATCCTTGGCGGAGATGTAAAAGATGTCCTTCTTCTGGATGTTACACCTCTGTCCCTTGGCATTGAAACCCTCGGCGGTGTAATGACGCGTTTAATCGGACGAAATACAACCATTCCTACCAGAAAGAGCCAGATCTTCTCCACCGCCGCAGATGGTCAGACAGCGGTTTCCATTCAGGTATTGCAGGGAGAAAGGGAGATGGCCGCCCAGAACCGTACCCTTGGCCGTTTTGACCTTGTCGGAATTCCTCCGGCACCGCGCGGTGTGCCGCAAATAGAAGTAACCTTCGATATAGATGCAAACGGCATTGTTCATGTATCCGCCAAGGATATGGGGACGGGAAAGGAGCAGAAGATCCGCATAGAAAGTTCTTCCGGCCTTTCGGACAGCGACATAGACCGAATGGTAAAAGAAGCTGAGCTTCATGCAGAAGAGGATAAGAGAGAGAAGGATAAGGCCGAAGCGAAAAATGAAGCCGACAATATGATCTATGCCACCGAGAAGAATATAAATGAGTTAGGCGACAAGGTTAATCCCGAAGACAAGTCGAAGGCTGAAGAAGCAATTGCCGATCTTAGAAGGGCTCTGGAAAGTGGAGATGCTGAAGCCATTAAAGAAAAAACCGAAGCTCTAAAGCAGGTGTCCTATAAAATCGCAGAAGAAGTCTACAAGCAGTCTGCTCCCAAAGATGGTGCAGCAGCCGATCCTTCAGGTACGGAAAATGCATCCGGTGCCTCAAACGACACCAGATCTGCAGGAAGCGGTGCCGAAGCCGCCGAAGATGTGGATTATGAAGTTGTCAATGATGACCCGTCAGAAGATGATAAATAATGGCGAAGAGGGATTACTACGAGGTTCTTGGAGTGCAGAAAAGTGCCTCCAAGGATGATATAAAGAAGGCATACAGAAAACTTGCGATTCAGCATCATCCCGACAAGAATCCCGGAAATAAATCTGCCGAAGAGAAGTTCAAGGAAGCTACAGAGGCTTACGAAGTACTCTCCGATGACCCAAAAAGACAGGCATACGATCAATTTGGATTTGCCGGAGTGGAAGGAATGGGAGGAGCTCATACGCAGGACTATTCCCAGACCTTCCGGGGCTTTGAAGATATTTTCGGAGACTTTTCCGGAATTTTCGACAGCATCTTTGGCGGAGGCAGAAGGAGTTCGGGCGGCGGCGGACCAAGACAGGGTTCCAATCTACGTTACGATATAGAAATCTCTTTTAAAGATGCTGTTTTCGGCACCAAGGTGGAAATTCAATACAATAGAAACGATACATGCCAGCCATGCAGGGGGAGCGGAGCCGCCAGCGGAACCGGAAAGAAGGTCTGCCCCACCTGTAAGGGTACCGGTCAAATAAGACAGAGTGCCGGCTTTTTCTCCATGGCAAGTCCATGCCCTTCATGCGGAGGTCAGGGGGAAATAATAGAAAAACCCTGTGCCGAATGCGGCGGTTCGGGGACACAGCGAAAACGCCAAAAAATCATGGTTACCATTCCCCCCGGAGTAGAAAACGGAAGAAGGGTAAGCATTCCCGGTCAGGGAGATGCAAGCCATAGCGGCGGTCCGCACGGGGATCTCTATGTTTTTATCCGTGTAAAACCCCATGAATTTTATGAACGCCAGCAGGATGATCTTTATTGCGCAATACCAATTTCCATAACACAGGCCAGTCTGGGTGCGGAAATACAGATACCAACCCTGGATGGAAAAACAATCAAGGTAAAGGTTCCCCAGGGAACACAGAACGGAAAAATGCTCCGAATCAGGGAAGAAGGAGTTCCCTCTGTGCCGGGCAGGAGGGGAAATTTATACATTAAAATGATGGTGCAAATTCCATCCAAATTATCCAGAAGGGGCAGGGAGATAATGGAAGAGCTCTCCAAAATAGAAGGAGAGAATCCGAACCCAAAACCCATTCCCCTGTCTGAGCTTTCCAATTAATTTTTAGACTAACAAAAAAAAATCATGGAGGATTAACCTAATGATGAAAACAATTCTTGGCAGAACAAATCTGGAAGTATGCAAGGATGCATTCGGCGCTTTGCCAATTCAAAGATGCAGTATGGATGATGCCGTAAAAATTTTGCAAAAAGCGCTTGACGGCGGAATCAATTTTTTTGATACAGCCAGGGGATATTCCGACAGTGAGGAAAAAATAGGAAGGGCTCTTTCACACAGAAGAAATGAATTTTTTATTGCGACTAAATCCCATGCAAGAAACGGAGAGGAACTCGAGCAGCTTCTGGATACCAGTTTAAAAAACCTTAAAACCGATCATATTGATATTTACCAGTTTCATAATCCCGGTTTTATTCCCAAACCCGGGGACGACAAGGGTACCTATGAAGCAGCCTTAAGAGCCAAAGAAAAGGGGAAAATTCGCTTCATTGGTGTCAGTTACCATAAACTCTCCCTGGCAAAGGAAGCGGTGGAAAGCGGCCTTTTCGATACCCTTCAGTTTCCTTTCAGTTTTCTGTCAAACGAAAGTGAGATAAACCTAACAAAACTTTGTATGGAAAAAAACGTGGGCTTTATTGCGATGAAGGCATTGAGCGGAGGCCTAATTACCGATATTTTTGCAGCCAGAGCCTGGATGAGCCAGTTTGCCAATGTTGTGCCAATATGGGGAATTCAAAGGGAAACTGAACTTGATGAGCTTTTTAAGGCCATGGAAATGCCTCCAGGTTTGAGTCCAGAATATGAAGACAAGGTTAAAAAGGACAGACAGGATCTTGGAGGAGACTTCTGCAGGGGTTGCGGATACTGTCTTCCCTGTCCTGCCGAAATCCCAATCAATATGGCGGCAAGAATTTCCCTTTTATTGAAAAGATCTCCATCTGCAAGATTCCTTGAAAAAGACTGGCAGGATACAATGGCAAGGATAAATAATTGCAGCCAATGCGGTCATTGCAGAGCCAATTGCCCCTACGAGCTGGATCCGCCTGCCATGCTGGATAAAAACCTTATATGGTATACCGAATTTGTGAAAACAAATTCCGCCTGATTGATAAGTAAGTGAGGGCAGCGGCCTAAAAACAGGAGCAGGTTCTGTGATTAAAAAGTTAAAATACAATCTTAATATCTTTCTTTTTAAAACAATCTATAACAATAAAAAGAAGCTGGAAATAATTACTATTGTTTTTATTTCCCTAATGATCATTGGAATGGGGGCTGTAAGCATTCCTCCCCTTCTAAGAGCCATGCTCCGTGTTGACAGTATAGATATTCAGGACTTTGTCCCCCAAAGAAACACGCCTCTTTTTTCAATTAATATTAATCATCAAATCGATGACATAAGACTGAACGGTTCTGCTATTATACAGATGACAGAAAACTACTTTTTTGGTTCGACCAATGATCTAGAATCTATTTATCAAAATATTTCCAATGCCGGCAGCCTGGCATGTTATCTTGAAAGCAGGGGATTAATCGTCACCAATATAAGGCCTCTTTACCTGAGGGAAATATTACTGTACATGGAAGCAAACCAGATTCCGGGCATTCTGGGAATGAATTCCATGGGAATGAATTCCCACGGAATGAATCCCCGTTATGTGCTATTTACCGGATACAGCCTGAATATGGCAATTACACATATTATTGACCCCATGGATCTCCAAAGAACATATTTAAATTACAGGGAACTTCTGGATCTTTATACGGAAACAGGAGCCGGCATTATAATGAGCAGCCGCCATATTCAAGATATAAGCTTAATTGGCTGCCCTGTCTGTAACCATGAGAATACCGCAGACGGAAATATATTATGGGCCATTTCCGGAATATTCTGTAATAACTGCGATAATCTAATTAACCTAAACAGCCCGTGAGCAGTTGGAATTAATAACCCTTATACCAGTCTGCGAATAATGTCTTCCCTCTCTCCGGGGAGGAGATCGATTATTGGAATTTCTATCATTGTATAGGCACCCGGGCTCTGCCTGAGAGCTGCCCTTGCGCATGATACCATTATCTGGGACGTTAATGCCGGATTATTTATACGCATGGAAAAATTGAAGTACTGGTTGGATGTATTCCCGGACTTTCCTCTTCTTTCCATATTAACCCCATGCCCCACATCAAGGTAATCGTTAATATCTTTTACCTCGGTAACATGGGTTTCGTCCTTCACAAAATAAGGATCTGTTTTTATTATATTGGCTACTTCGTTAAAATCGGCTCCGTTTTTTAATTGAACGTAAACCATGCGTCGGTGAACTCCTGCCCCGGCAGGTATGGTCATGGAAATTGCATTCTCCACCCCCTTCATTGCCCTTACAGCCACGCTATGTCCCATGCTCATTCCGGGGCCGAAATTTGTGTAGGTTATGCCTCTTGGGGCGGATGCTTCCAAAAGGGCACGTACAACAGAATCACTTCCGGGGTCCCAGCCGGAGGAGATAATTGCTGTAGCCTTTCCCTTTTTTGCCGCCCTGTCCAGAGTGCATTTAAGCTCGTAAATGCTGCTGTGAATATCATAACTGTCTACCGTGCATATTCCCTCTTCAAGATAGGGAACGGCACTTTCTTCTACATTACGCGAAGGCTGGCAGAGAAGGACAACATCCACCCCCTCCAGCTCTTTAATGTTTTTTACCACCTTAATCTGCGGCAGTCCCATTATAGGCTCTACAGAAGAGGAGCGTATAATTCCGCATAATTCCATGTCATTTTCCTGCAGAACGGCCTCTGCCGCATAATGCCCGACATTTCCATAGCCTGCAATGGCAACCCTAATCTTTTTATTCATTTATTTACTCCGCTAAAATAAAATTAAGCTTCATTTTCCAGCATCTGGATCAAGCTCTGTTTCCTTCTTATAACTTTCAGATCCCCGTCATTTGTAAAAAGAATTTCCGCTTCCTGTTCATGGGAATTGTAATTCATCGGCGACATGGATGAGCAGTAAGCGCCGCATCCCCCGATTACAAAATAATCTCCAACCTGCGGTTCTCCCATTTGCCGCGGAATGGTAAGTCCCGATGCATCAAGGCTTTGGGAATCTCCGCTCTCGCAGCATCTTCCCACAGGAATGGCGGTGAAATTTTTCCCTTCGTTATTAAATTCCGAAGAAAGCAGATCCCCTTCTTTAGATACCACATGAAAGGGATGTCTTGACGCATAGAGGAGGGGTCTTGTATTTAGTTCCATTCCTCCGTCCAGTACAAGGAAATTATAGCCATTCTCTCCTGTACTTTTTTTATCCATTACCTTTGTTACAATGAAACCGGTCTGGCCGATTATAAAGGTGCCGGGCTCCACTTCCATTTGAAGTTTTCTTCCTGTCTTTTTGTAGAATTCTTCCATCCTGTCCCTGGCATAAAGACCAAGTTCTTCTATGTCGGCAGCTTTTTCATCCGGCATGCGGGCAATTTTTAAACCGCCCCCAAAATTTACAGACTTAACATCCGGAAAAAGTTTTTCAACAATATCAAGTTCAAAATCTATATTCTTTTTCCAGGCTTCCGGATCCCCCCCCGATCCTATATGGGTATGAACCATGTCAAAAACAATGCCCTTTTCTTTCGCATAACGCAGTGCCTTGTCAATATCCGAAAGATGGATGCCAAAGCATGAATAATTGTCTCCGGTATTTCTGGTTGCAGATTCTCCCGAACCCGTTCCCGGATGTATTCTTACCGAAAGATTAACTTTGTTTTCGGCTGCAAAATCTCCAATATTGTATAACTGGTTAAGTGAACAGACATTGTACTTTAAACCATCGAGAATCATTATTTTTAATTCATTAAGGTCTTCCCCGGAAGGAAGCTCCTGAGTAGTAAGAAGAATGTCTTTTAACGGAAGCCCGGCAAGAACCGCACGCCTGACCTCATTCATGGAACTGGAATCCAGCAAAAGCCCGGAAGAGTGAATTATTTTAAGCAATGTCCTGTTGGAATTTGCCTTCATCGCATATCTAATGGTTAAACCAAAAGCATTAGGCATGGATAATGCCTTTTTGCAGTTCTCCAAAATTAAACGCTCATCATAAATATAATGCGGAGTCCCATATTTAGATGCGGACATGGCAATGGTTTTTGAATCCAGATATGAAAAATCAAC
>Ga0099364_10000858_pt1 | contig 51558 bp, 55 predicted proteins | sample TergutTh196P3_FD_73070 | JGI IMG/M metagenome (GOLD analysis project Ga0099364, IMG submission 73070) | Microcerotermes parvus P3 segment gut microbial communities from Pointe-Noire, Republic of the Congo - Th196 P3 | ecosystem: Host-associated > Arthropoda: Insects > Digestive system > Gut ... | reverse complement strand
GGCGGGGGGGCGGGGGGTGGGTGTGTGCTGGGGGGGGGGGGGGGGGGGCTTCAGCATGGAGCAGAAACGGCAGGTCCTCCTCGGGACGTATGTGGTGGGCCAGGGGTGTTATGAGGAGTATTTCCTGCGGGCGCAGAAGATCCGCACGCTCATCAGGAGGGATTTCGAGGAGGCGTTCAAGGTGTGCGACGTGGTGGCGGCGGACGGCGGGACGGGGGTGTGGTTTGCCTTGTCCGCCGAGCTTGCGGGTCTCTGCGCGTTGTCGATGGGTGACGTGACGATCGTTGCGCCGGCGTTTCGGGAGGATTTGGTTTTGCGGGCTGCGGCCGCGTATGAGGAGGTACGGTGATGAGCAAGTATTTGGTGACCGTCGGGCTGGAGACGCATGTCCACCTGAAGGTGAAGAGCAAGCTGTGGTGCGGGTGCAGCACGGCGTTCGGGGCGGAGGCGAACGCGAACACTTGCCCGGGGTGCCTCGGGTTCCCGGGGACGCTGCCGGTGGTGAACCGCGAGGCGGTGCGGCTGGCGGTCACGGGGGGGATGATGCTGGGGTGCGAGATCAGCCGCTACAGCACGTTCGACCGGAAGAGCTATTTCTACCCGGACATCCCGAAGAATTACCAGATCACCCAGAGCCTGCGCCCGTTCTGCGTGGGGGGGGGGGTTGAAATTAGGAATGAGGAATTAGGAATTAGGAATGAGGCGTTAGGCGTTAGGAATCATAGCGTGAAACGCATCCGTATCCACCACATCCACCTGGAGGAGGACGCGGCGAAGATCAACCATTACGCGCGGTTCAGCGGCGTGGACTTCAACCGGGGGTGCATGCCGATGATCGAGATCGTGACGGAGCCGGATATGTCGTCGCGCGAGGAGGTGATGGCGTACCTGCACACGTTGCGGCAGATTTTGATTTATGCGGGCGTGAGCGATTGCGACATGGAGAAGGGCCAGATGCGCTCGGACGTGAACGTGAGCATCCGCCCGGAGGGTCAGGAGAAACTCGGCACGCGCGTCGAGATCAAGAACATGAACACGTTCAAGGGGATTGACGCGGCGCTGGAGTATGAGATCGCGCGGCAGATCCATGCGCTGACGCACGGCGGCAGGCTCGTGCAGGAGACACGGCGGTGGGACCCGGACGCCGGAGAGACGCAGTCCATGCGCACTAAGGAGAACGCGCATGACTACCGCTACTTCCCGGACCCGGACCTCGTGCCGGTCGTGCTGAGCGAGGAGCAGATCGAGACATGGCGCGCGGCGCTGCCCGAGCTGCCGTCCGCGCGGCGCGAGCGCATGGTCAGGGAGTACGGCATCCCGGAGTACGACGCGGGGGTGCTGGCGGACGAGAAGGCGAATGCGGATTTCTTCGAGGCGGCGGCGCGGCTGTGCGGCCAGGGCAAGGCGGTGTCGAACTGGTTTATGACGGAGATCATGCGCCTGCTGTCCGAGACGGGCAAGGCGATCTCCGAATGCGCGTTCACGCCCGAGGCACTGGCGGAGCTGGTGACGCTCGTGGGCGGGCGCGTCATCAACGGCACGACCGCAAAGGAGCTTGTGGCGGAGATTTTCGAGAAGGGCGGGATGCCGGGTGCGCTGGTCGAGGCGCGCGGGCTCGGGCAGGTCAGCGACACCGCGACGCTGGAGGCGTTCGTGGACAAGGTGATCGCGGAGAACCCGAAATCCGTCGAAAGCTACAAGGCCGGCAAGACCGCGGCGGCCGGGTTTATCGTCGGGCAAGTGATGAAGCTCAGCCAAGGCAAGGCCGACCCCCAGATCGTCGGCAAGCTCGTGTCGGAGAAACTTGCGAATCTATGAAACGGGCGTTTATAAGAACATGAAAAAACCGGGAAAACAGATTATTGAGCCTGACTGTTTTCAGTTATCGCGCCGATAAAAAGCGGATGTCGTTCTGGAAGCGAGGCAGGATGTTATCGTAGATGTTGGCGTTGGCGTCAATGGGAAGGAGACGGTCTTCGACGCGCAGGATCGAGCCAATCTTCTCAAATCCGCTCCATTGCCCGGTGCCGACGGCGGCAATCGCGGCGGCACCCAGGGCGGCGGCGTCTTGGCCGATGGTCGTCGTCGTCATCGTGACGCGCAACACGTCGGCGTAAATCTGCCGCCACACGCCGCTGTTGGCGCCGCCGCCGACGGCAATCATTTCGGAGCGTATCGCCGCGAGCGAACGGAAGGCGTCCAGCACCAGCCGCAGGTTCAGGGCAATGCCTTCCATCACGGCGCGAATCACGTCGGCGCGGGTGTGCGTGAGATCGAGCCCCAAGAATGCGCCGCGGATGGACGGGCTGGGGTCGAGCGATGACCCCCCCGCAAGGCTTGGGTTGTGCAGGAGCCCTCGCGCGCCAGGCGGCGAGTGCTGGGCTTCGGCATCCATCAGCGCATAGACCGTGCGGTTTTCCGCTGACGCGCGTTCGGTGAGGTCGCGGCAGAGCTGGTCGCGCAACCAGCGGAACGTGGTGCCGCTGGAGAAAATGGCGAGCGCCGAAGTGAACATCCCGGGGACGACGTGCGCAAAGACGTACGGTTTCGTCCGGCTGTCGAGGAGCGGTTTCGAGTCGGAGACGGCAATCCACGACGAGGAGCCGAGCGAGGCGTAGGAACGTCCCTCCTGAAAACATCCGGCGCCGAGCGCCATGCAGGAATTGTCCACGCCTCCCGCCGCGACAAGGAGCGTGGGCGGAAGCCCGAGCTCATCGGCGGCTTGGGGCGTGAGGGGGCCTAAAATCGCTGTCGCGGGGACCAGCCTGGGGAACAGCGACGGCGAAAGCCCGGCGCGCGCAATCAGTTCGCCGTCATAGTCCCATCCGGTCAAATCGTAGCCGCCGCAGCCGGAGGCGTAACTGTAGTCGGTCGCCTGTATGCCCGTGAGGCGGTAGTTGATGTAATCTTTTGTGCCGAGCACCGTGGCGAGGCGGCTGAAGCGTTCGGGCTCGTTGTTTTTGTGCCACAGCATTTTGAACAGCGTGTAGTGTGCCGCAGGGAAACCGTTGCCGGTGCGCAGATACCAGTCGGTCGGGTCCACGTGACGGAAAAACGCCGCGGCCTCGTGCCCCGCGCGGCTGTCGGACCAGATGGGCGTGGTTGCTCGCAGCAGGTTGCCGTCGGCATCAAGCGGCACACAGCCGAGACTGTGGCCGGAAATCGCGAGGGAACCGATGTCGTGCCCTGTGATGCCGTGTGCCGCCACCGCCTCCAGCAGTCGCCGTGTACTGCGCACGATGGCGTCCCACCAGTCGGCGGGTCGCTGCTCGTGCATCCCCGGTCCGGGATAGAGCGTCTCGTAAGGCTCGAACACGGAAGCCAGCCGCACGCCGTCGCTGTCGAACAGCGACGCTTTGTTGCCACCGGTACCCAGGTCATGGGCAAGAATCAAGCGTTGCATCGTTGTCTCCTTTGGCATTCGCTGAAAATCGCCCTGGCGGTTTTATGGCCGATGCCGAAGCGTTCCGCGCCGAGGCGGTTCATCTCGAGCAGGGTGTCGAGGTCGCGGACACCGCCCGCGGCTTTGACACGCGCGGCGTTGCCGACCGTCTGCTTGATGAGCCGGACGTGCTCCACCGTCGTCCCTAGCGATGCCCAGCCGGTGCCGGTCTTGACCCAGGACGCGCCCGCGCGAACCGCAATCTCCGATGCCGCCGCAATCAGGTCGGGCGGCAGATACGCGCATTCGAGAATGACTTTGAGCGGCACAGGGGCAACCGCTTGCTTGACGGCCGCAATGTCCGCCTCGACCTGTCCGAGCCGTCCCGACAGCAAGGCACCGATGTTCTGAACCATATCAATCTCGCCGCAGCCGAGCGCGAGGAGTTCCTTGGCCTGGGCGACTTTCATGGCGGTCGTCTCGCCACCGCTCGGGAACCCGACCGTCCCCCCGGCGACAACCGAAGTCCCGTGCAGTAACCCGACGAGTTCCCGCGTGAACGCCGGCAGCGCAAACGCTGCGGCACAGGAATACTCCCTCGCCAGTGCGGCGACGGACTGCACATCGTCCCAACCGGAATCCGCACGAACCGCACTGAGGTCAATCATGGCAACAAGCTGATGGAGGTCCATTTGCATACGCCCTTTTTTCCGCACGCCGAGGATTCATCTGGGGCTACCCGATTCCGAAGGCCGCTTTGAACGCGCCGGCGATTTCAGGATGCAGGGACTCGTTGATGCCGTTGTCGTCGAACGGCAATCCCATTGCGGCGAGATCGTGTTTGAGCTGGACGGTCTCCTCCGCCGGCGACACGCGCGGCGGCACGGCGCGTCCCAGCGGCGTGAGCCACGCATTCAACGTGTGACCGCCGTCCACGAGCAGGTCAAGCCCCGTGACGTAATTCGCCGCATCCGACGCGAGGAACACGACTGGGCCATACACATCCTCGGGACGTTGAACATACCCGAGCGGCGTCAACTCACGGATACGCGCACGGACCTCCAGCGGTGTCGAGGCATGCATCGGCGACAGGATGTAGCTCGGGCTGATGCAGTTGACGTTGATGTTGTACGTCCCCCATTCCGCAGCGAGCATCCGCGTCATCTCGACCACCCCCCCCTTGGATGCGTTGTACGACGCGTTGCAGTTGCAGATCCGCGCGGACATGGAGGCCGTATTGATAATCTTCCCTTGCACCGGCGACTGCTTCAGGAACTGCTTCGCCTCAGCCTGCGCGCACAGATACATCCCGGTCAGGTTGACGCCGATGACCTTGTTCCAGTCCTGGAGCGAAAAATCCACGTCACCGCCCAGGATACCGATCCCGGCGTTGTTGACACCGATGTCGAGCCGCCCGAATTTTTGGGCGACAGCCTCGACCATCGCCTCGACCTCTTCCTTTTTCGTCACATCGCAACGGACGAACAACGCATCCCTGCCGTAGGACTGAATTTCCTTGGCGGTCGTTGGCCCCGTCTTGTCATCCACGTCAACGATCGCGACATCCGCCCCTGCCTTTGCGAGCGCGACGGCGTAACCCCGCCCGATCCCGACCGCCGCGCCCGTGACGAGCGCCTTCTTGCCGCTTAAGTCAAACATCTTCATCATCTGATAACTCCCGATTTTAAAAAAAGAACCATATCACGAACGGCAGTGAAAGTCGAGCGAAACCTTTTTCGCGCTTTCAAAACCATGCCGGGGGGGGGTGGTATTGTATGCGGCGTACGGGTCAATGGCGTTGCCGTTGGCTTGTATGGGTCAGCGGTTATGGCTGTTGTCCTTCAAAACGCGCGTCAACCGCCTTCCGGCTGTGCCCGTGCCCTCGACAAGACGGTAACCCAATAAAACCCCAGCTGTAACTCAACCGCCTTTCGGCTGTGCTTACACCTTTTTTGTTTGTGTCAAAAAGTAAGGGGGCGCTGTAACTCAACCGCCTTTCGGCTGTGCTTACACCTGTCAGGCGTAGGTTATACGCATACGGGCGGCTGTAACTCAACCGCCTTTCGGCTGTGCTTACACCCTTCCGCTGGTTCAAAGTGACGGTCTCCGGGTGTGACTCAACCGCCTTTCGGCTGTGCTTACACCGACATCCGAGGAATCCCGAACGCGTGGTTGGGTGTGACTCAACCGCCTTTCGGCTGTGCTTACACCACGAAATGGCGGCGATCCATGAGGCGGACCAGTGTGACTCAACCGCCTTTCGGCTGTACTTACACCTACGCCCGCCGCGTCCTGCTCCGCGACCCGAGTGTGACTCAACCGCCTTTCGGCTGTACTTACACCCTGAACGGATGTCCTGAACCCCCTTGATGCGGGTGTGACTCAACCGCTTTTCAGCTGTAAAACATCATCATACCACACCCGCCGCCGGAAGGCAAGCCCCGAAACGCCCCGAAACGCCGCTCGCGAAACGCCGCTTAAACGGGGGCGCTTAAACGGGGGCGCGGGGCTTCCGTTTTAGCCCGGTAAAAAGGTTGTCGGCCTGTACGGAAAGTAAGGGGAGTAAAAACCCTAATTCGGGCCCTGTCGAAGCGGAAGCGGAACACTTGGCAGGAGGCCGGCCGAACATCCAATAAGCCGGGCTACTTCTCTATTGTAGTTTTTTGTCCTCCTGCCGCCATCTGGTTGGCGGATCTTTTTACGGTTGTGATGTTAGGAAGGGTCTCGTCATCATCGGGACAAGATGGGTATGCAGTTAAAGTTACACAGAGGTACACGGAGGACCGCAGAGTCGCACAGAGCATGCATATAGTGAAATCACTTTTAAAGCATACCGTAACAACATCCCGTTAGGGATGTTTCTTTCGGTAGAAGAGAACGCAAAAAAATCATGGCATCCCATCGGGATGCCTCTTTTAGGTGCATCCCGTGCCCCATCGGTCGCACCTGTGTCCTGAACGATTCGAAGTGAAAAAGTGGGAAAAGGGCGGAAAACGTTTGAATATTAGGGACTTATGGTGACAAAGGGCGGATTTCCGTACCTGAGAAAAAAGACCGCCTGAAGGCGCGGTATATCAAACAGTTGAGAAAAAAAACCGCCCCGCAAGTATCATGCAGGACGGTTTCTTTGTTTCTGCAAACGCGGGCCCGCCTAAAGGGTCCGGCGCATTGCCGCGCTCTCGTCACGATGCCTCCTGCGCCGCCTTTCTGATCAGGCGGCGGCGGTGGGTGTCGAGCATCTTGAAGACGTCGGCGAGCCGGTCCTCGGGGATGTCCTCCCAGGACTCGGGCAGGCGGAGGTGCTTGAATATACCGCGCGCGTATGCCCACGGCTTCGCCTCGCCCGTAATCTCGCCGATCCGGCGGAGCTGCTCGCCGATGAGGTGCCGCCACCTGTTCGCCACGTCCATGCTCCATTTGGCGACGGCGGCGTAGTCGTCGGCGATGATGGCGGTCTCGAGCATGAGCCTGCCGAAGTCCGCGCCGGGCTTGACGGCGTTGATGCTGTCGGTGTAGCCGGTGTGCCGGCGTATCCAGGCGTGGCGGGCGGACTCGTCGTCCGCCGCGCCAACCAAGACGCGTATCTCGCGCTTCGCCTTGCCCCACAGCTTGAAGAACGCGACGCGCTGGTTTTTGGTTGCCATTGTCAGCCTCCTCCCTTCGCGGCATCATTCCACTTCCCGGCGGCCTCGCCCCCGGTCTTGCCGTAGCCGGCCGTAAGTTTCTCATGGGGGGATCGGACTGTCCCCGAGCAGTACGAATACCACCTGCTTAATTTTCCGCTGTATCCCTTTACGGAGCATGAGGCCTTAACGAAAACGGGCCCGTTGCCGCAAGCGGGGCATTTATAAACTTTCATTGCCCCTCCTTTGTGACCTCCGTGCCTTCGTGTGTGCTTTCCACCCAGCAGTCGGCGATGTCGAGCCGTACCGCCTTCATGTCCTGCTGGCGGCTCCCGCGCCGCTCGACGCGGATGTAGCACTTGCCTTTCTCGGGGGCCATGGACTCGACGAGGAGCGCCTTCGCCTCCGCCCAGTCCTTGTGCGTGATGTTCATCTTGAGCAGGTTCGCGACGCGCCCCATCGAGAGCGACCCGGACCGCGTGACCTCGAACGCCTGCTTGATGATCTCGAAGAGCGCCCTGCCGTCGTCGCCGCCGACCTTCTCGACCAGCCCACGCGCATAGACGTACATCTTTTCGCGCGCCTGGACCACGCGGTCGTCGAGCCTGATCTCGTAGCGCTGGTTGACGCTGACGCAGATGTTGCCGTCGAAGCTGGACACCTGCATATTGCCTTTCTCGGAGGGGTTCATCTCCGCGTCGCCGCGCGCCTTCGCGATTGCCGCGATGTCCGCCAGCGTCTCGGCGTGGACTTTCTCCAGCACCGCCCTTGCTGCCTCCCAGCGCTTGTGGATACGCCGCACCATTTTATCCCGCACCCTGTCGTACGGCTTCACGTAGCCCAGCGGAACATCCTGCCCGAGCGCGTCCCTCATGGTTTTCTCTTGCCTGCTCATTTGCATCCTCCTTACTTTCCTGCCCTCGACAACTGCCTCACGCCCTCGTAGGCGTCCGCGAAATGCCCCCAGCCGAGCTTCTCCTTGCGCGAGACGCTCACGCCGTGGGCGTACTGCAGGAACTTGATGTACTTGCCGATCCCGGACTCCTTGAGCATCGCCTGGATGATGCCCAGCGTCGCCTCGTCCGGCGCGGGCAGGTCGAACGACGCGGCGATCCTGGCGATGTCCGACTTCGGCGGCGCGTCCGGCAGCTGCAGCTCCAGCATCCCCCTGAGGCGGAACTGCTTGAACACCGTGTTCAGGCGGCCGCGCTCGAACTCGTCGCGGAACACCTCTGTGCCGCAGAGGACGATCCCGCACTTGGTGCGGTCGTACACCTCGCGCAGGAACTCCATCACCTTCTTGGCGGTGATGTCCGTCGCGGTGATGATGGCGAGGTGGACCTCGTCCACGATGAGCAGGTTCCGCTTGTCGAGCACGTTCATGATGCGCTGGCGCATGACGTCGTGCTGCTGGCGGTGCGAGATGTAGCAGGCCTCGGCGAGTATCTTGACGAAGTAGGTGAACGTCGGCGCCGCCGGCATCCGCAGGTAGCGGGTCTGGCCGTGGTTGTTGCGCCGCGTGTACTCCTCCAGGGCCTCGGTCTTGCCGATCTGGCTGGCGCCGTAGATGAACGCGGGCAGGGCGTCGTAGAAGGCGGAGTCGCAGATCGCGCTGACCTTCCGCCACGTTGACGTCTCGATGTAGCCGATGTCCTTGCGCTTCGCCCGCTCGACGGCGACCTTGCGGAAGCGCAGGACGGCCTCGATGACCTTGTCCGGGCTCGCGCCGTAGGTGCCGTTGAACAGGCGGTGCACGGTCGAGGAGTTGTAGCCGATGGCCTCGCCCGCCTCGGCGAGCGACCACTTGTGGTCCTTCGCGTAGCTGTAGAACCACCAGACGGCGGCCTCGTCCGCCTCGCTTATCTTGCCCGCCTCGCGCAGTTTCGCCAGCTCGATCTTCACCGTGTCGCCGGGGATCGGGATGCGCGCCCTGTTCGCGTTCTGGATCATGTCGTCTTCGCAGCCCCCTTTTGAAAGGGGGTGGCTTGTGTCCAAGCCGGGGGTTTGCTCATTCATGTCTGTCTTCCTTTTCTTAGTGTGCCTCTCTGACGGCCTCGGGGATGCCCTCATCCTCCTCGGCCCAGAAATTCTCATCGCCCCCTTTTGAAAGGGGGTGGCTTGTGTCCAAGCCGTGGGTTTGCCTCGCCTCCCTCAGCACGTCCGCGTTGTGCCCGATCATCGCCAGCCGCTGCTCCGCCTCTGCCTGGCGCCGCCCACGGATGGGCAGGAGCTTCTGCGCCAAGTCATGGTTCTGCGCCCCCGCCGCGCGCACGATCGCGTCGCGGTCGTAGCGCGGCGCGCGCCTGTACTGCTGGCACACGCCGACGACGTTGCCGCTCGCCTTGTCCACGATCACGCCCTGATGGTGGAACGGCGTGGTGAAAAGCATATATCTGCACCCCGGCACAAGGGCTTGCATGAACCCCGCGCGGCTCTTGCACTGCGCATGAAAGATGACCTTGTCCGGGCCGTGGTAGAACTGGTCCGTGAACTCGAACGTGCCGTTGTCCCTGACCGTGACCTCCCGCGCGTCGGAGGGGTCGAGCATGAGCGGCAGCTCGTGCATCGGGACGCGGATCAGGTCGCGCCTGCCCGCGTCCCACGCCTCGCGGCGCGACATCTGCCTGTTCAGGATGCACTCGGGGTTGTTGCGCAGGTACTGGATGATCGCCGCGCGCCTCTCCTCAGGCTCGTCGTCAAGCCGCGACACCGGCACCCACTCCTGCGCCGCGTCCAGGCGGAACAGCGTCACGCGCTTCTCCCCGAACCCTTCCATCCGGTGGTCGGCCCTGTCCATCAGGGCCTCGCACAAAAGGGCGAAGTTCCGCGCAAACGCGCCGTAGTCCATGAGCCTGTGGACAATGCGGTCCAGCGCGTCCGGGGGGAGCGTCTCGCAGGCCCTCAGCAGCGCCGCCTCGTATCTGACCAGCGCGGCGTGCGACTCCGGACGGTGATCCGCGTCCTGCCCCACCTGCCCCGGCAGCATCGCCAGCGCCGAATGCAGGTTGCGGTGGGCCTGCTCGCAGTACGCCTTCAGGCGGGGGTTGCCGCCGCCGTTCCCCTTGAACACCCCCGCGTGGATTGCCTCCGAAAGGAAGCCCGAGCGCTCGAAGCGTATCATCTCCCCGTATCTCGGGATGGACCTGTAGCGCAGCTCCAGACCCTCGCGCACCGCCGTCGTCCCGTGCTCCACCACGTGGACGACGCCGCCCGGGTGGAAGCCCACGTCCGTGTGGAAGTGCGCCAGCAAAAACCTGAACTCACGCTCCTTGAGACTATTCCGCCTGGACTTCTCGACTTCTCCATTTCTTGGCTTTTTGACTTCTTCCGGATACTGCGGCCTCAGCGTGTGCCCCACCATCATGCCGCTCGCCACGTCATACCCTACGAACGCCTGCGGCCGCGCGATGACGCCCTGCCCCGGCATCACCACCTCGACGTCCAGGTGCACGTCGTCCCACTCGACGTACTGCCCGCACGCCAGCCCCGCGCGCGTCCGCAGCACGGGCAGGATGTGCGCGTGCGCCGCCTTGCGCCCCAGCCGCTCCGCCGCGAGGTTGAACCCGTAGGCCGGGTCCCGCCTGTAGAGCCGCTGCAGGCCCGCGTACCGCGCGCACCTCGGGATGAACGACGCCGGGCAATGCGCCGGGGGGGGCGCGCCGTGCTCCGCCCGCCACCACCCGTGCCACGTCCCGACCCCGCACTCCATCTCCGCCCCGGAGTGGAACGCCTCGAGCATCTTCCGCCACGCCCCCCGGTTGCTCCTGTTGTGACGCCCGCACCACGCCTTGTAGCACTCCAGCCACGGGTTCTCCCGCCCCGGCCTGCGCGCCTTGCGCAGATCCGCAAGCCCGTCCTCCCCATGCTCCAGCCAGCTGTAGTAGAGCCGCTTCAACGTCCCGAACGCAACCCTGTGCGGGTTCGCCCTCGCGATCGCCCGCATCCGCGCCACCTTGCCGCGCCCCGCGCCCCGTATCTCCCGGCACGCCGCCTCCAGCCACGCCGCCCGCGCCCGCGCCCCCGTGTCGTCCAGCAACGGCAACGCCACCGCCGCCGTGCCCCCGTCCATCTTCTCCATCATAAGAAAAACTCCGTTTTTTTTTGAGTTTTTAGTTTACAGTTTTTAGTTTTTAGTTGATGCGCTTCGAGGCATTGCTCTAAAAACTAAAAACTAAAAACTGTAAACTAACCACTAACCGCTACTTCCTCTTCCCCTGCGCCGCGCGGAGACCGTCCCTCGCGATCGCCAGGACCTCCACGCCCCTTGCCAGCATATCCTCGTCCAGCAGCAGGTGCGTCTGCATCTCCACCAGCGCCTTGATGTCCGCCAGCGCCCTCGTCCAGTCCCGCCTCGCGCGCTCCACCGCATACTCATGCTTCTCGATCTCGGTCAGCCTGATCCCGCTGCGCCTGTCCCCCCCCCTCGGCTTCGGCTCCCTGTGCCCGAACTCGAACTCCAGCTGCCGCGCGCTCTTCCCCTCAAGGAACAGCGCGACCTCCCGCCGGACCTTCGCCAGCCTCTTGTCCCCGGCAACCTCCGCGTCCTCCGCGGCCCCCTTCCCGAAGGGGGCGCCACCCAAGCCCCCTTCTGAAAGGGGGAGACCGGTATCCCGGCCGGGGGTGTTCCCTCCTGCGGAGGGCGCATACAGTTCCAAGCCGTAGGGTTGCGGCAGGGCAAGCGCCAGCGGCACTTCCGCAGGCACCTTGCAATGCTCCAGCACGCCCTCCGCAAGCCGCTTGAACTTCATTGCCCACCCGTAGTCAACCTCCGGGCAATGCTCCGAAAGCCACTCCTTGACGCCAGTCCCGCCCCTCCTGTCCCCACCGTGGGCGAAGAAACTTGAAAATTTGTCGCGACAAATTATCAAGCTGTCCTGAAGGTCCAGGAGCATCGCGCCGAAGCGGATACCCTCCAGAAGCCCGCTCACCGCCCGCCTGTACTGCTCCGACACCGCCTGCGCCGTGTGCGCGCCGTCGTGCCGCGTGAAAAGCTGCCCCTGCGCCGCCACCGCCCCCTTTTGAAAGGGGGTGCCGCCCAAGCCCCCTTTTGAAAGGGGGTGGCCGGTATCCCGGCCGGGGGTGTTCCCTCCTGCGGAGGGCGCATACAGCCCTGTCATCGAATGCAACGAATCCGCGTGAATGCCTTTATTCGTTTCATTCGTTTTGTTCGATGACAGATAATCCTCCGCCACCGCCCCGTCAATCCCCTTGATGTCCGCCCACGCCCGCTCCATCGCCTCGTGCGTGTCGAAGCGCTGGTGCCTCTTCCAGCCGCTCGTGCCCTCAAGCCTGCGCTTGATCATGAGCTGGTGCGTGTCAACCCTGTAGTGGTTATCGTCAATCCTGACGTCCGGCTCATTGCACAGCCGCCTGAACGCCTCGTTTTCCAGATAGTCCATGCTCATTTCCCCTCCGCTTCCCATTCCGGCGTACACCACGGCGTGTGGCTCCCGTCCAGCACCTGCCCGCACATCTCGCACACCGGGTCCGGGTAGCACGGCTCCGGCTCCCCCTCGGTGAGCGCCAGTATCACGAGCGCCGCCAGCATCACCACGGCGAACAGCCACGCCGGGCACCCGCCCGTGTCCGTGCAGCAGTCCACCCGTCCATCCGTCCTTGTGTCCTTCTGTCCTTCCGTCATAAAAAAGCCTCCGATTTTTTCAATTAGGAATTTCGACTGCCATCGACCGCCATCGACGGCCATCGAAATTCCTAATTCCTCATTCCTCATTCCTAAGTATAACTTCCCCCGCCATCCTCTCCGCCGCCGGGCACCTGCCCGGCTCCAGCCTTGCCCCCGCGTCCTCGGCGAGCGGGCAGAACGGCGCCCGCCGCGTATCGCTGTCGAACGGCGGGCGCGGAATCATCCGGTGCGCCGCCTCGCAGAACAGCGGCCAGCGCGAATCAAACGCCACCCGCGTCCCGAACGCGCACCCCGCGCACGAGCCCGGCAGCGACCTCACGCGCAGGCTCTCCGGCACCCGCCAGTTCTCATCCGCCTCGAACTGCAGCCAGCAGACCGTCGCGAACGCCAGCCAGCATCCCCGCGCCGAGCGCACCGCCGCCGCCATCGGGTTCGGCCGCGCCCGCGTCCGCCCGTAGCCCGGCTTCGCCACGAACATCATCTCCCCCGGACTACTCATCTTCAGTACCCCCGCTCGATCCTGTCCGCCAGCGCCTCCGCCGAGGCGCGCGTCACGCGCCAGTACGGCCGCATCGGCGACCCCTTGCCGGACACCCTGCCCGCGTTGATGTCCGCCGCCACGAGCCGCCCCTCCTCGATCCACTGGTGGACGCTCGTCGCGCTCACGTTGAACGCCCCCGCCACGTCCGGCACCGCGAACCACTCCGCGGCCCCCAGCCGTTTCCTCACCAGCGCCGCGAACCCCGGCCCTGCGCCCTGCGCGAAGATGTCTGCCTGTGCCATAAAAAAAACTCCGTTTTTTTTTGAGTTTTGAGTTTTTAGTTTATAGTTTTTAGTTGATGCGCTTCGAGGCATTGCTCTAAAAACTAAAAACTAAAAACTGTAAACTAACCACTAACCGCTACTCACTGTACCCCTCACCACCCGATGATTTGCCCGTCGAAGATGCCGTGAAGGAAACACCCCTTCCCGTCCAGGAACCGGACCATCTCCGGGGCCGACCCGAACCCGTTCATCCTCGCAAGCTCACCGAGCTCACCGGCCCCGATGCCGTTCCCGCAGATCCTCGCGACCACGCCGACGCACTCGCCGTTGACCTGTGCCATCATCCACAGGTCCCGCGCCTCGACCACCGTCACCTGCTGGATCGTGTCGTCGCCCACGGTCAGCCTCAGCACGTCCCCGGGCTCGACGAGGCCGCCCCGGCATATCGTCATGCGCTTCGTCCCTTCCCTGACCTTTTCCGCGAGAACGCCGTCGAGCCTGCACAGCCATGTCACCCGCCCGCCGACCCGCTTCATCGCGCCACCTCCCTCACGCTCACCAGCCTGCTGCCGTGGCGGTGGCAGGCCTCGAACGCCGCCACCGCGTCCTTCTCGCTTTCCGCCCAGACGGTCTCGCCGCGCGTCCCGCTCGGCATTCCCTGCATCAGCGTGAATATGCCGTCGCCCTCGACGTGCTCCCATGTGATTTTATATGCCTTCATGTCCTGTCTTCCTTTCCTAATTCCTAATTCCTAATTCCTGACTGTAAATCCGTCCTCCTACCCCAGCGCCTTGACCAGCTCTTCGCCAATCAACACAATCATTAATAATAAGCCCACGAACAAAAAGACACACAACATGCACGCAGTCAAACAAATAACCCAATTCATGAATTTTTCCATCTCCTGTCTTCCTTTCCTAATTCCTAATTCCTAATTCCTAATTTCTAATTCCTGATTAAAATCCGTCCTCCTACCCCTGCGCCTTGACCAGCGCGTTGTACCGCGCCGTCAGGCTCTTGCTCTGCCTGCGCCCCGTCAGCACCATCCACAGGTGCGGCCGCGTGCACCCCAGCGCCGCCGCGTGCGCCGTGATCCCGCGGTACACCGCCCTCCACTTCCTTTTTCCCCTCTTCGCCTTCGCCTTTCCAGCACTCATACTTTCTCCTTTCATTCCTCAACCGTTTCGTGTTACAATCAAACCATTTCGCGTAACGTGAGGAGCATATTAAACAAAAAGGAGTAGTGGTGTCAAATCAAAAAAGAGTAAAAGTCTCAACAATTTTTTCGTCTCGAATTAATGAGTTAATCAAAGACGAGTCAGTTAGTGCATTTGCTAGACGTGTCGGGCTTCGTCAGGCGACTGTTGATAGATATGTCAGAGACGTTCACTCTCCTAACGCAGACGCTCTATTAGCGATTGCTACTCATTGCGGAGTAACCACAGATTGGCTACTCGGATTAAGTGATTCACCAAACAGAGTAGGTGATGACGGTGATTTGTTGAAACGGTGTCAAGGCGCAGAGCAGAAACTCGCACGTGTAAATAAGGCTCTTGGTTTCATCCTCAAGGGGACTAATGAGCTTCAAGCAATCGTTGAGGGCAATAGAGGAGGCGAAAGAAATGAAAGATGACATTGTTGTGAAATGGTCAAATGATTTGATTCATAGACTAAAAAGAGGTGCATCCATCCCTAGTAAAATGAGATGCCTTTCTTGTAAGAATTTTATCGGAGTTACAAGAGGTCTAACTCAATGTCTCAAAGAGAAAAATTGCCCGTGGTGCGGGAAGCAATTGGCTGATGTTGACAGGGTTACTGAAGTTTAAGAAGGTTGGAGGGTGTGTTATGAACGAAAAAATGTCACTTGCACCATGTATAAACGCATATACAGAATGGCTTAAGCATTATACGTTCCAGATGCTCTATCAAAAAGCGATGGATTCAAACGGGTTTGCCCATGAATCACTTGTGTTAGAGGGTGAAAAATATGTGTCGATGACAGTAATATGTATAGTTGCGCCTAAGAACCAGTTGACCGATCTTATCATGGAAATGGTTATCCCAAGTGATGAACGTAATTTCTGCTGGAAAAAGGATTCTTTAGCTGAAGCAGTATTAAAATCATTTGAAGCAAAAAGGCTCATTTATACAAGGATTGAAGAAGATGATACAGATGATACGTCTGCTGTAATATTTGCGTCCCATTCACGGGAACTGTCGCAGAGGTTGCTATCATTGTGCTGGTGTCTGAGTACTTCAAGAAATTATTTGTCAGGACATCCTGTTAGATTTTGATATTCGTGAGGCGTTCTCTCTTTCTCACACAAAGGCACGAAGGACACGAAGGATTTTCTGCCCCCCTTGCAAGCCTCTTGCAGGGGGCTTTTTTGTTTCCTATCCGCAGTCTTTCCCCTAACGTTTTCATAAAAATCCTAGCAACTTCTTGTTGACTCTCTAACAAAAGTGCGTTCTCAATTCTCAATTGTCAATTGTCAATTGTCAATTGCCCCCGCCCCCGGCTCCGCCGGGGGCGGGGAGGGCACCCCCATCCTGCCGTCCTGAAAATCAGCGGGTCAAGCCAAAACGAGCGGTAATTCCCGTTCGTGCAAAACGAGCCGGACTTGCGGGAATTGCCGGAATTGCACAACGGGCACGCCGGGCGGTTGCGCTTTGCCCCCGCCGTGCTACTATACGGCGCATGAAGGCAAAGCATAAGTCAGATGTCAGATGTCAGAGGTCAGAGGCCAGAAGTAATAGGTCAGAAGTAATAGGTAATAAGTGCAGTGCTTCGCAAGCTAGGCGCTTATCACCTATCACCTATTACCTATCACCTATTACCTCCGCACTCCGCATTGGACGCCCGGCCGCGCGGACACCACACACCCGCGCGCGTCCACATCCGCCCCCGTCTTCCTGCGGGTGCGCCGGGACCTTTTTAATTAGGAATGAGGAATTAGAAATGAGGAGTTAGGCGTTATGGACACGGACCTGATGACAAACGGCGGGATGTTCCTGACGGGCGCGATGCTGACGCAGATCATCAACGCGGCGGTCGGCTGGGTGAAGGCGCGCAACCAGAAGACGGAGGCGACGATCGCGGGCCAGCCCGTCTCCGTCACGCTCGCGCCGGAGGCGGCCACAAAGGCGGACATCGACGGGCTCTCCAGGAAGCTCGACGCGATGGACGGGAGGCTCACCCGGGAGATCGAGCTGTGCGCCAAGCGCAGCGAGTGCGCCATCCGCTGCAAGGCCGCGGACGACTGCATCAAGGACATCTACGAGAAGGTCAACGGCGTCCGCGACCAGGGCTCGGAGATGCGCGGGCTCATCACCTCGATGGGCAAGCAGGTGGACAGCATGGACAAGAAGCTGGACATCATCATGACGAAAGGGGGCGCACGATGAGCAAGCCCATGGACCCGCAGACGGCCGCCGTCTGCAAGCAGGCGCTGGCCGCGCTGGCGCGGGTCGCGCCCGACGGCATGGCGAAGGACTCGCTGATGGACGTCGCGCAGAGCGCGGTCGGGCGGCCCCTGACGACCGCCGAGCGCGAGCGCGTCTTCTTCACCCTCCGCGACCGCGGGTGGGTCATGAAGCGCACCAACAGCTACACCGGGATGGAGACGTGGGGCATCACGCCCGACGGGAGCGACGCGATGGAGGCGATATGAGGGGTTCAGGGTTAGGGGTTAAGGGGTTCAGGGGTTCAGGCTCGACAGCCCTCGATGGCAATCGACAGCCCTCGACGGCAATCGAATCCTTAACCCCTAATCCCCTTAACCCCTTAACCCCTGAACCCCTTAACCCCTTAACCCCTAATCCCTCGAACCCCCCGCCCCCGTCAAGGGCGAAGGCGCGGTGCGACGCGTGGGACGCCCGTCTGACGGACGCCCAGCGGTGGCAGGTGTACGACCTGTTCCGGCGGTCGCCGTGGTATTCGGTCGCCAAGTTCGTGGAGGAGGAGCACAAGGTCCCGCAGCCGTCGCGGACATCGCTCTACAACTGGGCGGGGCGGATGCGCGGCATGGAGTCCGCGCACAAGGTCGAGCAGGCCATCATCGCCAAGGAGGAGATCGGCACGCTCGCCGCCACCGTCTCCACCGACCGGCTCCTGATCGACGCGTACAAGTCCCTCGCCGCCGACCTCGCGCTCCAGGGCGACGCCCGGACCGCCGTCCGCTACACGCAGATGGCGATGGACATCGCCGCCGGGCAGTCCAAGGCGAAAGAGCTGGAGCTCAAGGCCCGCGCCCAGGAGACGAAAGACGAGCAACTGAAGCTGGCGCGCGAGAAGTTCGAGGCCGCGGAGCGGAGGCTCGCCGAGGCCAAGCAGATCGTCGCCAACGAGACGCTGACCGACGAGGAGCGCACCGCGAAGATGAAGGAGATTTTCGGGCTATGAAGCGAAGTGGAATGCTCACACAAAGGCACAAAGGACACAAAGGGGGATATAAAAAATCCTTCGTGTCCTTCGTACCTTCGTGTGAGGAAAAAGGGAGGAAGCCATGAGCGCGGTTAGCCCGTTAGACCTGATGCTGCCGTTTCAGCGGAACGTGTACGACGACCCCGCGCGGTTCGCCGTGTGGCTGGCGTCGCGCCAGATCGGCAAGAGCTTCACGGGCGCGGCAAGGTGCGTCAGAAAAGCGATGATCCAGCCCAAGACGGATGTGCTGATCGTGTCGCCCTCCGAGCGGCAGAGCTACGAGGCGGTGCTGAAGTGCCGCGACTGGTGCGAGGCGTTCGCGTTCGCCATCGCCGAGCAGCTCGACGAGCGCGACGCGCCCGGCGCGCTGATGAGGTCCGCCACCATCGTGTTCGCGAACAAGTCCCGAATCATCGCCGTGCCGAGCAATCCGGACACCGTGCGCGGGTTCTCGGCGCACGTGTGGATGGACGAGTTCGCGTTCTTCGAGGACCCGGACGCGACGTGGCGGGCGATCTTCCCGTCCGTCTCGAATCCGCTGCGGGGGCTGAAGGAGATGTTCATCTCCTCGACCGCCAACGGCAAGGGCGGGCGCGGCGCGAGGTTTTACAAACTGTGCAATGATGCCAAGTCTTGGAGTGTCCACAAGACAACAATCCTCGACGCGGCGCCCGCGCTCGGCACGAACGTCAACGCGCTGCGCGAGGCGATTGACGACGAGACCGCATGGGCGCAGGAGTACATGTGCGAGTTCCTGGACTCGTCCAACTGCCTCCTGCCCTACGACATCATCGCGCTGGCGGAGAGCGCGTCCGCGAGCACGTTCGCCGACCCCGCGATCTTCGCCCCGGAGTCGTGCGCGGCGCTTTACCTCGGCATTGACTTCGGGCGCAGCAACGACCCGACCGTGTGCTGGACACTGGAGAAGGTCGGGGACGTTTACTGGACGCGCGAGGTACTGGTACTTCGCGACATGCCCACCCCTGACCAGGAGGCGGTGCTGATACCGCGTATCCGCGCCTCACGGCGCGCGTGCCTGGACTATACGGGTCCCGGCATCGGCTTCGGCGACCACGTCGAGAAGGCCGTCGGCGCGTATGACCCCGCCAAACACCGGTTCGGCAAGGCCGAGCTCTGCACATTCACCACGCAATTCAAGCGCGACATCTTCCCCAAGCTGCGCCGCGCGTTCGAGGCACCCGTCAAGGTGCGCGTACCCGTGGACGTCGAGGTGCGCGAGGACCTGCACGAGATGCAGCAGATCGTCAAGAACGGCGAGTACAGCTACGAGGCGCGCCGCACGAAGGAAGGCCACAGCGACCGCTGCACCGCGCTCGCGCTGGCATTGCGGGCTGTCGGATCGGGCGGCGGCCCGGCGTTCAAGCCCGTGGCATTCGAGAGGAGGAGCAGCCTGTGAGCAAGCATCCGAGACCGGACCCCCGGAAGAACAAACCCCCGGCGGAATTTCCCCATCCTTCGGAGGGGCGCATATACCGCCCCCCCCTTTCAAAAGGGGGCGGCGCCGCCCCGTTCGCGCTCGAGCGCGGGCCCGGCCGCGCCTACCGGAACGCCGCCGCGTGGATCGAGGCGACGAACCCGCTGCGCAACCTGACCCTGCGCGAGGCCCAGGCGATCTACGACGCCGCCCGCCTCGGCAACACCGTGCGCCTCCAGTGGCTCTACAACGAGATCGAGGCCGCGGACCCCACGCTCTTCATCTGCACCGAGCGGCGCGGGGGGGCGATGGCGGACCTGGACTGGACCGTCCGCGTGAAGTCCGGCAAGGCCTCCCGGCTGAACGGGCTGGAGGGGCTGGCGCGCGAGCAGGAGGACTTCCTGCTGGGCGTGTTCGGGGACCTCGAGGACGCGAACCTCTGGGAGGCGGTCGAGCGGCTGGCGACGGCGTTCTTCCGGGGCTTCGCCCACACGGCGCCGGTGTGGGCCGACGGCGGGCGCGGCGTGGACCGCTTCGAGCTTTTCGACAGCTGGAACTTCGTGCGCGACCCCCGCACGGGGCAGTGGTACTGGAACCCGGAGGCGGACGGCGTGCTGACGCAGTTCGCCACGGGGCGCGTGGTGCCGGTCGGGCCGGGCGAGCTCTGCTCGCTGGTGCGCGCGAGGCACGTCAACTACCCCGCGCTGGGCATCTACGTGCGCGCGGCGCTGGGGGAGAAAAAGTGGGGCATGTTCGTGGAGCGCTACGGCATCCCGCCCGTCATCATCATCATGCCGCCGGAGACGGACCCGTCCCGGCAGCGCGAGTGGATGGCCGCGGCGGAGAAGGTGGCGGACGGCGGCAGCGGCGCGCTGCCCGCCGGGTCGGACGTGAAGTACGCGGACGCCGCGCGGGCCCAGAGCCCGTTCGCGCAGTTCATCCAGCACCAGCAGGAGCTGGTCGTGCTGATGGCGACGGGGGGGGTGTTCACCAGCCTCTCCGGGCCCACGGGCATCGGGCAGGGCGCCAGCGGCGTCCACGCCGACACGTGGAAGAGCATCGTCCGCCGCGACGCGGCCGTCATCGCCTCGGCGATCAACCGGCAGGTCACGGACCGGCTGCTCGACGCCGCGTTCCCCGGCCGCCCCCACCTCGCGGCGTTCGACTTCGAGACCGAGAGCCAGCCCACCGCCGACGAGGTCTTCGCCACCGCCGGCAAGGCCGCCGCCGCCGGGCTGGCCGTCGACCCCGCCGAGGTGAGCGAGCGCAGCGGCTGGACGGTGAGAAGCACAGAAGTTGAAAAGTTGAAAAGTACAGAAGTAGAGAAGTTAAAAAGTTTAGAAGTTGGAACTTCTCAACTTCTCAATTCCTCAACTTCTCAACTTTTAGATTCCTCAACTTCTCGACTTTTAGATTCCTCAACTTCTCGACTTTTAGATTCCTCAACTTCTCGACTTTTAGATTCCTCAACTTCTCGACTTTTAGATTCCTCAACTTCTCAACTTCTCAATTCCTCAACTTCTCGACTTTTAGATTCCTCAACTTCTCGACTTTTAGATTCCTCAACTTCTCGACTTTTAGATTCCTCAACTTCTCAACTTCTCAATTCCTCAACTTCTCGACTCCTCAATTCCTCAACTTCTCGACTTCTCAACCGCGACCCCGTTGCAAAACGGCGAGAACCCGTTGCAAAACGCCCGGAGGGGGGCGGGGCGGGCAAGGACACCCCCCGCGGCGCGGACGCGGCACAGGCCGCCATGGCCGCCTTAAGCGAGGACATGGCCCCGTGGCGCGAGAAGGCGAAAGAGCTGATGGAAAAGATGAGGGAAGTTGAGAAGTTAAAAAGTACAGAAGTTGAGAAGTCGAAAAGTACAGAAGTTGAGAAGTTGAAAAGTACAGAAGTAGAGAAGTTGAAAAGTTTAGAAGTTGGAACTTCTCAACTTCTCAATTCCTCAACTTCTCAACTTCTCAACGCCTTGGCGGAGGAGCTGGACGGCGCAATCACGGCGGCCGCCAAGAAGCCGACCGCGCTGGAGAAGGTCTTTGAGGAGGATGCCGCGCGGGCGTATGCCGGCGCGGCCGCGCCGGAGGAAACGCCGCCCGTGATGAACGGGAACCCGAACCGCGAGGCGGACGGGACGTTCGCCGAGGGCGGCGGCGACCGGACAGGGGGGGGGCGCCCGCGCGAGCATGAGACCAAGGGCTCAAGCGACGGCCACGGCACGGCGGACGAGGGGAGGCTGGCGGCGGACCCGGGGCTGAACCAGAAGCGCGGGGCATCCGTCGCGACGGGCATCCTCTCCGCCGGGAAAGGCGCGGAGCCGAAGGCGATGTACCGCCGGGACACGGGATGGATCGGGATGGACTACGGCGCGCCAGGCAACCCCGCAAACGAACACAAAGGCGGCCACGGGCTGAGCCACATCCAAGCCAAGCACGGCAAGGACGCTGTCCGCGGGCTGCCAGGCGTCCTGCAGCAGGGCGAGGCCTACAAACACGACAAGGACCGCGGCAAGCTCTACCTGATTCACGGCGACAAGGCCGCGGTCCTGACCAAGAAACGTGACGGGCGGTTGCTGATTACCAGTTACGGGTCTATCACCGAGGGCGAGTTTAAACGGTACAAAAGTGGAGGGAAGTATCATGCGCGTGGTGAAAACTAAAATGGCGCCTTGGAGAGACTCCAGAGCGCCTAAAGGCAGGTTGATGGGGCTGACCCTCGTCGGCTTTCGCCAGTCCAGATTCCCACCTACACATCCCCGCAACACGTATTGGTTAGGAGCAGGGGGTTTCCCGCCAGTGATTTTGAGAGTAGCACAACCCGTTGGAGGAAGTCAACCATGAACGAGACGAAAATGACGAGAGTGCCGGAGAGCGGCGTGCTGAGGGTGCAGATCGCGCCGTTCGGCCGCTACCCGAACGTCCGCGAGGGCGCGGGCGGCAAGCCCGAGAACGTCGTGCAGGTGTGCGACCGCGCCGCGTTCGAGGCCGTCGCGCGCAACTCGGCGGCGGAGGTGCTGGTGGACTTCGACCACGCCGCCGAGGAGGGCGGCAGCACGCGCGCGGCCGCATGGTGCGGCAACCTCGCGGTCGAGGCGGGCGGGCTCTACGGGGACTTCCGCTTCACGCCAGAGGGCGCGGCGGCGGTGAACGGGCGCGGCTACCGCTTCGTCTCGCCAGGGTGGACGCTCGACAAGGACGGGAGGCCCGACCGCCTCGTCAGCGTCGCGCTCATCAACAAGCCCAATCTGCCGGTGGCCCCGGTGTTGAACAGATCGCCGGGGGCGGCCACGCCCCCGGGCCAAAATGGAGGTCCAATTATGGACTACACGAAGATAGCGCTTGCGCTGGGGCTGCCGGAGACGGCGGCGGAGGAGGACATCCTCGCCGCGATCGCCAGCCTCACCGAAGGCATGGCGGCCCTGCAGGACGAGGCCGCCGGGAGGGAGGCGGAGGAGATCGCCAACCGCGCCGGCGGCGCGATCAAGAACCGCGAGGCGTTCAAGGCGCTCTACGTCAAGAACCGCGAGGCCGCCAAGGCGCTCGTGGCGCAGCTTGACCTGGACGCGCCGAAGCAGACGCCGTTCTGGAACCGGCGGCCCGCGCCGGCCGCCGCGCCCGCGCCGGTGCTGAACCGCGCGCAGGAGTACGACGCCCTGCCCCCGGGCAAGGCGAAACGCGAGTTCCTCAGGAACCACGCGGCGGAGATCAACCGCATCCGCACCGAGGAGAAAAAGTAAAGGAAACGTTATGAATACTGTGCAGACAGACCTGAACACGGCGGCGCAGGTGTACACCAGCCGCTTCATCGAGTGCATCGAGCTGGAGCTCGAGCGCATCGGCAGCTTCTCGCTGGACTTCTCCAGCGAATTCATCAACCATTCCGGCGAGACCGTCGTGGTGCCGCTGGTGAAGGCCGACGAAGCGGAGGAGTGGGACGACGCCGCCAACAACTACATCCGCCCCGTCGCGACGCTGAAGGACACGAAGGTGACCATCAGCCAGCGGCCGATCGCGGGCTTCGCGGTCAGCCCCGTGCAGGTCGCCACCTTCCAGCCGACGTACTGGGAGGGCAAGGCGCGGCTGAACGCGCGCTCGGTGGGCCTGAAGATCGTCAACGCGATGTTCGGGCTGGTCACCGCGGCGAACTTCCCGGAGGAGGAGGTCGTCACGCTGGCGGCGTTCAACAAGGGGAAGGTCGGGGCGCTGCGCGCGCTCGTGACGCGCAACGGCATGGCGCCGGGCGACTGCGTGGTGGTGCTGAACCCCGCGTACTTCACCGCGCTGCTGGTGGACCTGGACGCGAGCGTGTACGGCGGGCGCGAGGCAATCCTCAGCGGGCACCTGCCCGGGCTGTTCGGCTTCCGCGACTTCGTGGAGGCGCCGAACCTGACGATCCCCGGCTTCATCGCCTACCCGTCCGCGCTGGCCGGCGCGAGCCGCCTCCTGCGGCCCCTGCGCACGGACATCTACGACGTGTTCGAGACGAGCCAGGACGGCTCGACGGGCTTCGCGTTCAACACCGTCGTCGCGACGGAGATCGCGACCGGCAAGACCTCGATGTCCGTCGAGAGCAACTTCGGCGTCGCCGTCGGCGACCCGGGCGAGGACGGGCGGCAGACGCTGGTCCGCCTCGTCGAGACCGCAACCCCGGAACCGTAGGAGTTAGGAATGAGGAAGTAGGAGTTAGGAGTTACTGGTTTCGACAGCCATCGACAACTGGAAACTGGAAACTGGAAACTTCTTTCATTCCTAATTTCTAATTCCTAATTCCTAATTAAAAAAAACGGAGTTTTTTTCATGTGGCGGGAACTGACACCTGACGACCTGCTGAAGCGCGTGGCGGGGGCGGAGCACGAGGCGCTGGCGCGCGCGGCGACGTCCGCCGCGCAGGGCGACGTGCTGGCGGAGATCGCCGCCGCCGTCGCCGGGGAGTGGCGCGGCGCGCTCGCGCGGGTGGCCGCGCTGGACGTGCGCCCCCTCGCGCTGCCTTCGGAGATCGAGGTCCACGTCCTCGCCGACTTCCGCTACCGCGCCTACACGCGGCTTCCGGGCATGGAGTCCCTCCTCGACGCGCTGCGCGTGGAGGAGTGGCGGCGGGCGAACCACGTCCGCGACAACCTCGGCCGGCTGGTGATCGAGCCGCCGGACGAGGAGTTTCTCCCGGACCCCGCGCCGGACATCGGCGTGCCGCAGGTCACCGTCCCGCCAAGGGTACTCGACTGAAGAAATAATTAGGAGTTAGGAGTTAGGAATGAGGAGAAGTTTCCGGTTTCCAGTTTCGACAGCCATCGATTGCCATCGGCGGCTATCGATTGCCATCGAAACTCCTACTTCCTAACTCCTCACTCCTAACTAAAAAAAAACGGAGTTTTTTTTATGAAGTCACCCGCACAGATCATCATGGACAAAGCCATCCTGCCCACGCACCTCTCCTCGCGGGAGGCGCGCGGGCGGATTTCCGCAGACATCCGCCGCACGTCCATCTTCAGCGCGCGGACGGCGGAGGCGGCGTACCTGAAGGAGATGCGGGACGTGTGCGCGGACGCGGCGGCGGGGAGGATCAGCGACGAGACCGCGCGGGACCGGCTCCGGGCGTGGCTTGACGCGTCGGGGTACGTGCCGGAGAGCCCCGGCTCGCTCACCGACCTCGGCAGCCGCACGCGCCTCCAGCTCATCCTCGACACCCAGCGCACCATGGCGGAGTCGGTCGCGAGCGTCAACGCGCAGACGGCGGGGACGCTCGAGGCCTACCCCGCGTGGGAGCTGGTGCGCGTCGGCAGCGCGAAGGCGCCGCGGCAGGACTGGGCCGAGCGCTGGGCGGCGGCGGGCGACGCCTGCGGCTGGGAGGGCGCGTCGCGCGCGCAGATGGCGGCGCGGAAGGACTCCCCCGTCTGGCAGGCGCTCGGCGACGGCGCCGGCGGGTTCGGCGACACCCTCGGCAACCCCTACCCGCCGTTCGCGTTCGGCTCGACCCTCGAGTGGGTGCCCGTTGACCGCGAGGAGGCGGGGGACCTCGGCATCACCGGGACGCCCCTGCCCGGGGAGCAGTCGCTCTCGCCGGATGAGGACGAGATCGCGCGGGCGCTCCGGGATTTCGGCCCGGAGTTCACCGAGAACCTGTTAATGGAGTTAGGAATTAGGAGTTAGGAGTTAGGAAGTAGGAGTTAGGAGTTATTGGTTTCGATGGCAGTCGATTGCCGTCGGGGGGTGTCGAAACTCCTACTTCCTACTTCCTAACTCCTAACTCAAAAAAATCGGAGTTTTTTTATGCAGATTAACACGACACCGAGCACCCCGCGCCTGGACGCGCTGATGGCGGTGCTGTCCCGCAGCGCGCGGGCGCGGCTCTTCCGGGCCGCGGCGAACGGCGTGCGCAAGCTGGTCACGGCGCACCTGCGCCTGACCGCGCGCACGCACCACAAGACCGCGCAGCGGCTCGGCGCGGAGCCGACCGGGCACCTGCGGGAGGCGGAGAAGTCCGTGGCCGTCGGGTCGCGGGGGTTCGACGCCCACGTGGTGATCCGCTCGCCGGGGTTCAGGCGCGTGTTCGGCGCGTTCACGGTCCGCCCCGTCATCGCCAAGGCGCTGACGATCCCCGTCCACGCGATCTCATACGGCAAGCGCGTCGCCCAGCTCAGGGCTGAGGGGCGCGTCATCTTCCGCCCGAAGGGCGCGGACTACCTCGCCTACTCGCCGGGGCCGGGCCAGGTGGTGCCGCTCTACATCCTCGCGAAGTCGGTGCTGATCCCGCAGGACAGGAGCCTCCTGCCCACCGACGCGGCGATGGGCGGCGCGGCGAAGGAGGGCATCCTCGGCGTGATCCGGAGGGCACTGGAGAAAAAAGGAGATTGACATGGCTTTTGAAACCATCCATCAGGAGGTCTGCAACATCCTTGCAAGGGACGAGTTCCTCGCCGTCGCCGGCGTGGAGATCCACTGCGAGGACAAGGGCGACATCGACGACACCGTCAAGGGCGCCCTGGCGCGGCTGGGCATCGTCGCGGTCGTGGCGGTGCCGTCCGCGCGGGCCGAGAGCAGCGACAGCCGCAACGTCACCGCGCGCGCGGACATCGCCGTGCAGGTTTCGGAGCGCCCGCTGATGAACCGGGGGCGCGCGAACATGCGCACCGCCGGCGAGGCGGCGCGGCACATCGCCGTCGCGCTCAACCTCGCCCGTCTGCCGGACGGCGAGACCGTCGTGTTCAAGGACATCTCCAGCGCGGTGCTGGAGAAAGGCGCGCTCATCTACAACATCAGCTTTGAGGCGCTCACGACGCTTTTCGCGCCGCCGCCGAAAAAAGTGGAGAATGGTTAGTTCCCAGTTTTCGATGGCAGTCGAATGCAGTCGATGGCTGTCGAGCGCTGGAAAGGAGAAACCGGAAACTAAAAACTCAAAAAAAGGAGAAGACCGAATGGAACGGAAGAACATCCTGACAGGGCCGGGGGCCCTGAGTTACGGCGGCGTGGTGATCCACGACGCGGACGGCATCACCGTCAACATCGACAGCGCCACGCAGGACATCCCCTCCAGCGTGAGCGGCAAGCTCGACACCATCAAGACCGACCAGCGGGGCGTCGTGACGCTCACGCCGGGCGGCGTCATCAGCCAGCCGATACTGGACATCCTCTACCCGCACCAGGCGCCGGCGATCGGCTCGCGCGTCTGCGGCGCGGCCGACACGCCGCTGACCGTCCACGGCACGGACGGCAAGAAGGTGACGCTGCTCAATGCCGCGCTCACGAAAATCCCGGACCTGCGTCTGAGCGCGGTCAAGACCGCGTTCGGGCAGGCGGAGTTCACCGCGCTCGTCGCGGACAACAAGAGGCCGGACGCGCCGGACGCGTTCTGCAAGGTCGCGGAGGAGGCGTATGCCGCCGGGTACCCCGACCCCAACGCCATCACCGGCACCGCGTACACCGCCGCGTTCGGCAGCCTGACGCTGCCCGACACCGTTGACGGCTGGACCGTCACCTTCGAGCTGGGCCTCGAGCCGCTCCCGGCCGACGACGTCGGGACCGTGGACCTGCTGCTGACGGACGTGACCGTCCGCGCGTCCTGCACGCCGCTGGGCAAGGGGCTCGGCGAGATACTCGCCGCGCTCCCCGTGTCGAAGGGGCGCGGCGCGTCCACGCGCACGGGCGGCGACCTCGTGATCACGGGCCAGGGCGGGGGGCTGGAGGTCACGCTCCACAACGCCGCGCTCGTCACCGGGCCGCTGCAGTGGGGCAGCACCCAGCTCCGCTTCGGCCAGCTCGGGTTCGTCGCGCACCGGCGCGTGAGCGACGGGAGGCTGTATTCGGTGGAGTTAGGAGTTAGTAATTAGGAGTGAGGAATTTCGATGGCAATCGATAGCCGCCGATGGCTGTCGATGGCAGTCGACAACTGGAAACTAGAAACTGGAAACTGGAAACTAAAAGGAATTTATGAAAAACCTATTACTTATTACCTGTTACCTATTACTTTTGGCGGCCACCGCCGCCGCGCAGATACCGCTGCGCTGGGAGACGGACGTGGCGCGGCCCGCGCCGGCGCAGTTCACGCGCTACGACGGGGACGCGATCACGTTCGAGCCGGCGTGGCTCGCCTACGGCGCGCCGCTGGCGACCAACGGGATGACGTTCACGCTCTACTGGCAGACGAACGGCATGGGTGCCGTCTGGTTCACGAACACGGCCGGCAACGCCTTCCAGTGGCTGCCGGAGTATTACACGGGGGCGCCGCAATACACCTTCTTCATCGGCGCGGACGGGCATAACTATCAGGCGAACGGGGTGCTGCGGGTACTGCCCTCGCCGGGGCGGAAACCGAACACCCTTACGCCGCCGATCCCGTACCTGGACTTCCTCGCGACGCCCTGCCTCAACGCGCCGTGGCTCCTGCCGGGCGCGCTGGGGGGGTATGCGACCGAGGAGCACGTGGCAGGGGCGGTGGCCGCCGCCGTGCGGAAGGGCGAGGCCAACGGCGTCGGCGACGCGTTCGAGCTCTGGGGGCGCGGGTTCACACACAAACGGCACCGCTTCCTCGTGGGCGAGGAGATCAACGCGCAGGCGGCCAAGGGCACGACCGTCCTGCTGGACGGCGCGGCTGGCGCGGTCGTGCTGGCGGACTATTCGCCGGAAGCGCCGGTGATGTCGGAGCTGACCGTCGCGCCGGACGGGACGTTCGCCCTGCAGTGGGGCGAGGCCCCCAAGGCGGTGTTCGCGCTGCCGCGGGACGGCGCGGGCGGCACGCTCGCGACCGAGGGGCACGTCGCCGCCGCCGCCGCGGGCAAGGTCTCCAGCGCGACCGTCGCCGCGATCTGGACCGGCACGCAGGGGGAGTACGACGCGATCGCCGTCCCGGACCCGCAGACGCTGTACATCATTTTGGAGGACGGGCCGTGAGGAATCAGGAGTTAGGAGTGAGGAGTGAGGAGTCAGGAGTCTCGATGGCCGCCGATGGCCGCCGGATGCGGCGGAGGGCGTTCATCGCCGGGGGGGCGTGCGCGGCGGCGGGGGCCGCCGCCGCCGGGATGCCGGGCGTGGCGCGGATGATCGCGGGGGGGCGCGACGCGAAAGCGGCGCGCCTCGGCGGGGAGGAGGTCTGGCCGGGCGCCTTCCACCCGCTGGACCTGGACCCGCTCGCGTGGTGGGCGTTTGACGGGGACCTGACGGACAGGAGCGGTAATGGTTTTCACCTGACGCAGGCGGGGACGCCGACATTCTCCAGCGACGGCGTGAACGGCAAGTGCGCAGATGCAAACACTATTATGGTGACAACCGCCCCGCACATGAACTTGCTCGCCGAAACTGTCAATTCGGATGAAAGAGAAACGTCTTTTTGCTGGTGGTCGAGGAGAGGGGAATCTGGCGTTGCCGGGTCGTACGCCGAACTGTTAGTATACGGAGGAGGCCTTACACCTGTTGGCGGTCTTTCTCTTCGTTACGGAATATTTGTTGATTCGTCTAATTCATCGGTGGCTAACGGGGCGTACGGATGGAACACGGGGGTCGTGGAGACAACCTCGCCCAATTTTTTATCCAATTACGCAAAGGACGACCAAGTGAACGTTTGGACACATAAAGCGTTGACGGTCGGCGAGGTTGTCGGTTCGGATAGAGTCATCAAGCTTTATGTCAACGGCGTGTTATCTGACGCAGGTGTTGTCAGTGATTCGTTTGTGCCTACTATTGTGCCAATGTATTTTAGAAATCCGTGGCGCGACTGGTGCGACTTGATGATTTTCAAGAAGGCTCTTACAGAGGAAGAGGTGGCTAAACTCTTTAATTGGAGAAAATGATTTCTGGAGGAGTTAGGAATTAGGAATCTCGATGGCATCCGATGGCGATCGATGGCAGTCGGGCAAAAGGAAGGGACAGATGAAGAAGGAGACAGGGAATGAATGAGCGAAAACCGGGATGGAAGACGACAGAATTTTGGCTGTCGCTTCTGGCAGCGGTCATAGGGCTGGTTTCGATGTCCGGGGCCATCCCGGCGGGGACTGGGCTGGAGCAGGTCGTCGGGCAGGTTATCACCATACTGTCGGTCATGGGCTATACGGTGAGCAGGACGGTCGTGAAGGTGAACGATGAGGATTGAATTCTGCAACGGCAGGGCAAGGCCCTGCGGACATCTGGCAGTGGACGGCGCGGTGCCGTTCTGCAAGGCTTTCCGCAAGCGGATTGCGGATGTGAAGAGGTGCGGGCCTAAGCTGATTAAGCTCGCGCTAAAACGGAATAAACTCAGTGACAAACTGAAGGGGAAGTGACTAGTAACTAGTAGCTAGTAACTAGTTACTAGCTACTCAAAAGAAAGGAGAACAGGAATGAAAAAGGCAATGGTAATGATGATGCTGGCGGCCGCGGCTTTGGCGGGCTGCCAGAGCGCGGACCCGGCGAGCCGCTCGAACAGGACGGCGTACCGGGACATCTATGTGTCGGACTCAAGCAACGTGACGCTGAAGGTCGGTGACGGGCTCTACGCCAGCGCGGACGGCGGCGGCGACTCGCAGCGCAACACGCCGACGCAGACCACGGACGTGAAGCCCGAGGTCGCTGCGGCGTGGGGCGGCGCCAGCGCCGGCACGGGCGGGGCGAGGCCCACGGCCGGGCTGACGGCGGCGGCGCTCGCCGCCTGGGACAAGCTCACCGGCGGCGGCAAGCTGACCGTCGGCGAGGCTCAGGCCATCAGGGACTGCGTTGACGGGAACTGCGAGTGAGGGGGGACAATTAGGGATGCAGATCAAGCTCAACGGGGCGATTCTCTGCGCCGGCGGCGCCGCCGGCGCGGAGGGCGACCCGGTCGGCCCGGAAGGGATCAACATTCGCCTCACGCCCGGCACGGAGGATTACGAGTACCTCAATGCGGACGGCATCGAGGCGGAGCACGTGGGGTGCGACAGCTGCGCCGTGTCGTTCGGCGTGACGCGCACCTACGGCACCGTCGCCCAGGCGCAAACCGTCGCCATCGGCATGAAGGCGGCCGCGCCGCGCCAGGGCGCGCTGGAGATAGACGGCGCCGCGCTGCTCGCGAAGGCCACCCTGCGCGATCTCGACATCCGCCAGATCGGCTGCTCGCTGGTCATGAGGTACAGCGTGGAGGGGTTTTAAGAAGTTGAGAAGTTGAGGAGTTGAGAAGTAGGAAGAAGTTTTTAGTTATCGATCCGGATCGAGTTGAATCGGGAAGAGTCGAGCCGAATCGAAACTAAAAACTAAAAAAAACGGAGTTTTTTTTATGAGGGGCGACTGGGCAGTGTCATCAACAAGCGGTGTTTTCAGCGTGACGGCGGGGAGCCTGAGGCTCAACAACCTGGCGGCGGACACGTTCGCGTTCGGGTGCCCGGGCGTCGCGTTCGAGGTGGGCGATCCCGTCCACGTGCGCCACAACGGGCGGCTGGTGTTCAGCGGCAAAATCTATGCGCGGGAGCGCGAGGACTCGCGCGGGACAACGGTGAGCCGCCCCTACACCGCGCGCGGTCCGTGGCAGACGCTCGACGACCTCATCTACCGCCAGCAGTGGATGGCGCTCGGCGCGTCCGGGCCGGCGGCGCAGTATTTCTCGCGGGTCATCCTGAACCAGGGGCAGAGCGGCTCGCCGATGACGCTGAAGGACCAGGTCCTCGACATCCTCGCGCCGGCGGCCGCGACGGGCGCGCTCGCCGTCGGCGCGGTCAGCGTGCCGGAAATCTGTCTGCCGGCGGATGAGCAGCGCAGCGTCACGCTCGCCCAGGCGCTGATGCGCTGCCTGCGCCTGTTCCCCGCCGTCGCCACGTGGTTCGACTACTCCGGCCCCGTCCCCGTCCTGAACGTCGGCGCGGGCGCGGAGGCGGCATGGATGGACGACCCGGGGCTGCGCCGGACGCTGCTCTCCGAGTCGCGCAGCGGCTCGCCGCCGGACGGCGTGGTGCTGGAGATCGAGACGACCGGGGATTTCAACGGCAACGCCTACCGCAAGGTGGACGTGCAGACGGCGGGGGACACCGCCGACGGCAAGAGGGTTCTCTACATCCCGCTCGACCTGAGCGGCGCGGGCGGCTCCGTCACCTCCGCCAGCCTGAAGGTGGAGACGGAGGACATCCCGCAGGACTGGCAGACGAACAAGGCGTGGTGGAAAGAGAAGCACCCGCGTCTCGAGAACGTGGACGAGCATTACCTGGAGCTGAAGGACGCGTCGCGCTCCGGCGACCTGCCGCGCATCACCTCCGTGCCGATGAAGGACATCGGGGCTGCCGGGCTCCGCGCCGAGATGGACACCTTCCGCGTCAAGGCGAAAATCCCCACGCTCGGCAAAAACAACGAGGAGATCGACGTGGAGGAGGACGTGCTGCTGACCATGGACTTCATCACCACCAGCGCGCAGACGCGCAGGTACTCGTGGGTGGAGAGCAGCTCCGCGACCTCCGGGGAGTGGGTGCCGGACGGCCTCGCGGAGGCGATCCTCGCGCAGCACGCGCACGACGGCGAGGCGCTCGGCGTCACCGCGCGGCCGCCGCTCACCGCGTGGCCCGTGCCGGGGCAGACGCGCGGCGGCCTCATCTGCCAGGAGGTCGGCCATGACCTCGCCGCCGACCTGATGGAGGTGACTTTCGGGCCGCCCGCCCAGCTCTCCGCCCAGGACCTCGCCGGGCTCATGACCGGATGGCGCAACCAGCGCCGCGCCACCTCCTCGAACGCCCGCGCCACGGGCGAGCCGAAGGACGACGCCAAGGTTGACCACACCGCCGTCGCGCCCGTGAAGACGACCGAGTTCTCGCCGGGCAAGAAAACCAAGATCGGCGCGGAGCAGGCCGGGCAGACGAACGACCCGGCGACGGCGGTCGTTGACCCCTCCAGGCTGCCGGAGGATAACAACAAGGCGGAGCTGCGGGAGGTCGAGTACGTCTCGGACGTGGATGCGGACGGCAACCCAGTAAAAAGAAGGGCGTATTTCCTCGTCAACGAGCCGAGGGACGCGGACGCGGCGGGCCCGGATGATCAGGATCGCGAGTGCGCCCACGACGGCGCGCCGGACGGCACGCCCTACGGCGACGGCGGCGGGCACGACGGCGACCACCCGGGCGCGGACACGCCGGGCGGCGGCCATGAGGGGGGCGGGCACCCGGGCAAGACCGGGCCGTGCTGGTAGGCCGGAAGGAGTGAGGAGTGAGGAGTTAGGAGTGAGGAGTGAGGAATTAGGAGTGAGGAATTTCGACGGCCATCGACGGCCATCGACAACTGGAAACTGGAAACTGGAAACTCAAAAGGAAAAGGAGAAAATCATGTCAAGCACACTCAGCAATCTTCCGTACGCGCGGTTCATCCGCCAGGCGAGGTCGGAGCGCTACGCGCTCGTCTCGACGCAGGCGGCGCTGGACCAGTCGCTCGCGCGGCTGCGCGCCGCGCCGTGGGTCAAGGCCCGCCCCGGGCTGTCCGTCACCATGCCGCCGAGCAACCCGGCGCAGACCGAGAGCAGCGACGCGTACGACGCGTACAAGTTCAGCGGCGACTGCCCGCCCGCCTCGGGCGGCCAGGCGTCGTTCGCCGGGATGGCGGCGTACCGCTTCACCATACCCGCGTCCGCGATCGCCGCCGGCGCAAATCTGGAGTCCGTCGGCATCATGGCGTACGCCAGCAAGTTCCTGTCGCACGGCCTGCGCGTGGCGGCGTTCATGAGCGCGGAGGCGTACCCGGACGCGTTCGGCTGGGACGTGCTGCGCGGGGACGCGCCGGGCGCGGCGCGGCTGGAGGGCTTCCTCGCGGACCCGGCGGCGGGCACGTCCGCCGCGCGCAACAAGGACGCGGTCGCGGAGATCAGCCTCGGCCAGCCGTGCCAGCAGTACCTGTGGGTGGTCGTGCAGATCGAGGACTGGCCGGAGATCAAGTGGGAGTATTGGGTCGAGGGCGCGGGGTTCCTCAACGCGGGCGCGATGTCCGCGACGTTCGACGCGAACGGGATCACGCACGATGCGCCTGGCGGAACGTTCGAGTTCCCCGCCGGGCCGGAGGACTTCGAGGAGCCGTCGCGCGTGCAGACGGTCTATCAGGAGCGCGCGGCCGTGCGGGTGTGGGGCGACGGCGCGGCCGCGCTGCTCCCCGCGCCGGACGTGCCGGACGCGGTTGACGTCTTCTTCGTGGACGGCTTCGCCGTCGCGCTGCTCGCGGACGGGACGCTCCGCGCGTGGGGCCCCGCCGCCGTGTCAAGCGGCGCCGCCGCATGGGCGGCGGGCGTCAGCGGCGCGGTCGCCATCTCCGGCGTCGTCTTGAGCCCCACCGTCGGGGCGCTGCTCGCGGACGGGACGGTCACCGTCCACGGTTTCAGCGGCGGCGCGTTCCTCGGCGCGGTCGCGGGGGTCAGCGGCGCGAAGAGGCTCGCCGTGGGCCCGAACGGCATCATCGTCATCGGCGAGGACGGCGTGGCGACCGTCATTGAGAGTGACGGCTTGAATGATGGCTGGTTCGCGCACGCGCCCATACCGGACGCGGCGGCGGCGGCGTGCGCCGTCGGCGCGGCGTGCGTCGTCAAGACGGACGGGACGGCAGTCGGGTGGGCGCAGTACGACAGTTACGGGGAAGCCTCCGGCGCGGCCGCCCAGTCCGGGCTCGCGGACGCCAGCGGGGGCAACCGCGCGTTCGCCGGGCTCCGGACCGACGGGACGCTGTGCCGGTGGGGCTACAACAACACGGGTGACACCAGCCACGAGGACGCGCGTGACGTGCGCCTCGTGCGCTTCGGGATGTTCTCGGGCATCTACATCCGCAACGACGGGACGGTGGGGATGTTCGGCTCCGACCCTTACGGGATCGGCGCTGGTCTCGGCGCGGCCGCCATGCCCCGCGCGGTCTGTATCGGCGGCGTGAACGTGTCAGACTCGTCCGCCCTCGCCATCGTGACGGAGCGTGCCGCGCCGCAGGCGTGGACGGCGCACGAGGCGTCCGCCCCGGCCGAGGCCGCGCTCACGCTCTGGGACCCGCACGCGACGCGCGACCGGCTCGTGCGCGCCGCCGCGTCCGCGGCCAACGCGCTGGCCTCGTGGCCCGCCGCCTCGGGCGCGTACGGCGCGGAGACGGCCGGCGGCGTCACGCGGCTCACCGCCTCCGCCGCCTGCCTCGCGTTCGACCGCCGCCATACCGACGCGCCCCCCAACCGCCTCCACTACTCGCTTCCCGCGATCGCGGCCCACGACGGGCGCGTGCGCTACATCCGCGTCATCGTGCTGCTCGACAGCGGCGACCCGCCGCGCGACCCGGTCGCCACGCTCAGCGGGTGGAAAGACGTGTGGGCCGGCAAGGTGCCGCAGGGCTATCAACTCGTCGGTTCCGAATATCTGGAGCACGGCGGGTTCGTGAACAGCCGCTTCCTGCCCGTCTCGCCGCTGCCCGTGTCGGGGCATCTGTGGTTCATCGTCATGCCCATGCACATCGAGCTCCCCGGCGCCTCGGAGGCATTCAACGTGGAGGGCGGCGGCTGGGACGCCGCGCATATCTTCCTCTACCGGGATGAGTGAGAAAGGATTCCCCCATGGACAAAGACGAGGTGAAGATACAGATCAAGACCGTGCTCGACTCGCTCGGCGCGGACCAGGCGAAGGCTGTGCTCAAGGAGCTCCAGGCGGAGGCCGAGGGCGCGGGCTCGAAGGGGAAGGCGGGGCTCGACAGGTTCCGCGACAGCACCCGCGGCGTCACCACCGCGATGCGGGCGCTCCGCACGGTGCTGGGCGGGCTGGGAATCATCGCGCTCATCAGCCAGATCGCCCAAATGGCAGGGAAGATACACGATCTGGTCACCGGCACGGACGAGTACGCCAAGGCGGCGAAGAAAGCCGCCGAAGCCGCCGATTTCGAGAAGATGGCCTCCGGCTACGAGAAGGTGAAGACGATCATCACGGAGACGGCCAACGAGCTGAACAGGCTGAACGAGATCGAAGACTTGCGCCTTGATGCCGCCCGGAAGATGGAGGACGCGCAGTTGAAGCTAGCGGAGGAGAGGGAGGTCGAGGCACTCGCCGCCGACGATCCCGACCGTGGCCTGAAGGAGAAAACCATCCGCGAGCGCTATTCCCTGCAGCGTGCGGGGAATGATGGCCTCAGGGCGATGGAGGATTCGGACAACCGCCAGAGGCGGCTCCTCGAGGAGGCTGCCAGAGAGCAGGACGCTGTCAACCGGAGGGATGCCGAGCGCGCCGGCCTCTCACATGAGGCGCGAGTATATGGCTATATGGCCGAAGGTTCCGAAGGCGTGGAAGAGACTTACCGAAAGTATAACAAGAGAAGCCTCGGCCTGTTCTTCGGGGGCTCGCTGAAGGAGACACAGGAGGCATCGAGGGGTTACAGGGAGAAGGAGCAGACACTCAACGCCAAGATTGATGAGATTGACAAGCAGAACGAGGCCAGTAGGCGTAACATTGAGCAACTGACGGAGAAGGCTTCTATTGAGGCGGGGGGCAAGAGGTCAATAGAGATCAGCGATCAGGCGTCGGGCATCGTCTCCGCCCGCAACGTGCGGGTCGCCGACGAGGGCGTCGCCAAGGCGGAGCGCGACCGCGCGGCGGCGAGAGAGGCCGCCGCCGAGAAGGAGAGGATCGAGAAACGGATCGCCGAGCAGCAGGAGCGCGTCCGCCGGTCGCGGCTGACGGAAGAGGAGGCGCGGCTGAACCTTGAGGATTTCGACAAGCGCAACGCCAGGACCACCAACACCAGGCAGCGCGACGCCGCCCGCGCACCGCTGGAGCAGGCGCACAAGGATTCCGCCAGCGCGCGGCAGGCGGCGGAGCGCGAGCTGGCGCAGTACATGGCGGCGAACAAGGAGTACCTGCAGGGCGTCACCGCGCTCGCAAGGGACGGGAAGCGCGAGATCGAGAAACTCAAGTCGCGCCTCGCGGCCGGGAGTTGCGACGCGGCGGGGGACTGAACGAAAAGCCAGAAATATGAAATCAGAACCGTAGTCACGTAGTCTTGTCGTCACGTAGTCCATTCTAAAAACGAACACGAGTACGAACGCCTGATGGGCTTCCCCGACGGCCACACGGCCGTCAGCGGCGCCAACGGCAGACCGCTCGGCGACTACGCGCGGATGTTCATGCTCGGCAACTCATGGCCCGTCAACTGCGCCCGCTTCGTGTGCGAGCGCATAGACAAGTGCATCCGGGGGGAGCTGGCATGGGAAGAGTGACGCCCATCATACGCCGCCCCGGCGGCAAGGGCAGGATGCTCAGGCACCTCCTGCCCGTCATCGACGGCACCCCGCACAAGGTCTACGTCGAGCCTTGCTGCGGCGGCGCCGCCGTGCTGCTCGCCAAACGGCCGAGCTACCACGAGGTGCTCAACGACACGGACGGGGAACTGATAAACCTGTACAAACAGGTCAAATACCATCTCCCCGCCGTCATCCGCGAGACACGCCTCAGCGTGGACAGCCGGCAGCTGTTCGCCGAGTCGAAGGGGCACCCGCACAGGACCGAGATACAGCGCGCGGCCGGCTACCTCTACCGCAACCTGTACTCGTTCGGCGCCGACGCCCACAGCTACGGCGTCAAACGGCTCGGCAGGAACAGCGCGTCCGGGGTGCTGCGCCGCCTCGCCGCGTTCAACAGGCGGCTCGACCGCGTCACCGTCGAGAGCCTCGACTGGGAGCGCTGCGTGCGCCTGTACGACTGCCCCGAGGCCCTGCACTTCATCGACCCGCCCTACACGACCGAAGACGGCCTCGCCGCCTACAAGGGCTGGACGGGCGGCGACGTGGAGCGGCTGCGCGGCGTGCTGGCCGGGCTCAAAGGCACGTGGGTGGTAACCCTGAACGACAGCCCCCCCAACCGCGCCGCGTTCAAGGGGTGCAGGTTCAAGGCCGTCTCCACCCACGCCGCCATGACCAACAAAGACCGCACGGGAAGGAGGTTCGCCGAGATCATCATCACGCCATAAAGAAAGGGGGTTGCAAAGCCCTTGCAACCCCCCTTTCTTCCAAGTCTGTATCAAACATCAGTCATTCTGTATTAAACCACGAGCCGTAATACTTCGAAAGAACCATCCCTAACGGGATATTGTCGCGGTGTGCTTTTAACGTGATTTCGCTCTATATTCAAAATGGCGGAGAGGGAGGGATTCGAACCCCCGGTGCCCGTAAGAGCACACAGCATTTCCAGTGCTGCACCTTCGACCGCTCGGTCACCTCTCCAACGCAAAAAGAAATGAAGTATAGTGGTTCCCAACGCGGAATGCAAGAGAAAACAAAATTGCCGTTTGCAAATTGACGTTTGCCTGGAGAAAAAAGAGTTAGGCTGTTTTCGTGTTCTCGCTGTACATTCCCCGTTTTAATGACTATACTTTTTTTCTTTCAATGAAGGAGGTAAGTTATGGCTGGTATTTTTAAGGCATACGATATCCGCGGCATCGTGGGCAAAGAGTTGACCCAAGCGATGGCGTACAAAATCGGGCGGGCTCTCGTGACGTTTCTCCGACGCAAAGGAGGGCAATGCCGAAATGTGGTCGTTGGGCGTGATGTCCGTATGCACACGGAACCGCTGTTCGCGGCACTCGTCAAGGGGATTAGGGAACAGGGCGCAAACGTGATGGACATCGGGAAAGTCTCTACGCCCATGTCGTATTTCGCAAATGGCGCGCTCAACGTGGATGCGAGCGTCATGATCACGGCGTCGCACAACACCGCCGAATGGAACGGGTTTAAACTCTGCCGGCGAAGCGCAGAGCCGATTAGCGGGAAAACAGGACTCAAGGACATCGAGCGGATTGTCGAGCAAGAGGCGTTTGCACCCACCACCCAGCTTGGAACACTCACCCGAAAGAATGTCCTTGCGGCGTATGCGAAACATGTCGCGAAGTTCACGTGCCCGAAACGTCCGCTCCATATTGCGATTGATTTTGCGAACGGCATGGGCATCTGGGAAGCCCAGGCGCTGAAGGGGCTGATGACGTGGGATGCGCTGTATGGAACGCCGGACGGATGGTTCCCGAATCATGCGGCAGACCCGCTCACCTATACAACGCTGAAGGACGTGCAGACAAAAATCCGCGACAGCAAAGGGCACTATGCGTTTGGCGTGGCGTTCGACGGCGATGCGGATCGTGCGGGTTTTCTGGATGAGAAGGGCCGGATTATCCCCGGTGATTTGATTACCGCACTGATTGCGCAGGATCTGTTGGAGAAACACAAGGGCGCAAAGATTCTCTATGATGTCCGCAGCAGTTGGGCGGTGAAGGAAGCCATTGAAAAGGCTGGCGGAACTGCGATCGCATGTCCTGTGGGGCATTCGGGGATCAAACAGACGATGCGCAAAGAAGATGCGGTTTTCGCAGGTGAGGTGAGCGCGCACTATTATTTCAGGGACAATTACGTTGCCGAAAGTCAGGCGATGGCCATCCTCACCGTTGCGAGCATCGTTGAGAAAAAGGGCAAGCCGCTTTCCGAACTCATCAGGCCGCTACGGAAATATTGTCCCTCAGGTGAAATCAATTCGCACGTCAACGGTGACCCGCAAGATGTCATCAAGAACGTTCTCGACAAAGTGCTCACGAAAGAAAAGGGCGGAAAGGTATCGACTCTCGATGGCGTGAGCGTGGAATTTCAGAACTGGTGGTTTAACGTCCGTTGCTCCAACACGGAACCGATCGTACGCCTGAACCTGGAGGCGAAGAGCAAGGCATTAATGACGGAGAAGAGGGACGAGGTGCTTGCGATCATTCGGGGATAACAACATGATGGTGAATGCCCAATGCCAACGCGATATGCCGGACATGACGTTCTTCGACGGGTATGCGACCGTGTGCCTTGGAGATGCGTTGTTGCGTTGCGCGGAGTGGCCGTCGCCGACGGTTATTGTTGCGGACGGACCGTATGGGCTTTCAGGTTTCCCCGGTGACCCTGCTTCGCCAGAAAGCCTCGCCGAGTGGTACGAGCCCCACGCCAAACTTTGGTACGCGCACGCGTTGCCGTCGGCAACGCTGTGGTTTTGGAACAGCGAGCAGGGCTGGGCCAACTGTCACCGTATGCTGGAGGCCTGCGGTTGGGAGTTTAAGAACTGCCATATCTGGGACAAGGGAATCGCGCATATCGCCGGAAACTGCAACACCAAGACCATCCGGCGTTATCCTGTTGTCTCGGAGGTCTGTGTCCAGTACACACGCAAGAACACCCTTCAATCCGAGGGCAAGGAAATGCCGCTCCGCAAGTGGCTTCGGCAGGAATGGCGCAGAAGCGGTCTGCCGTTCTCCCTGACCAACGAGGCCTGCGGGATGAAGAATGCCGCGACACGCAAATATTTCACCGCCGATCACCTTTGGTATTTCCCACCGCCGGAGGCGTTCACCGCGTTGTGCGGTTATGCGAACAGGTACGGCAAGGCGGAGGGGCGGCCTTACTTTTCGGCGGACGGCATCCGCCCGATGACGGGTGGCGAATGGGCACTGATGCGGGCGAAATTCAGGTGCGAGATCGGCGTGTCCAATGTCTGGCGCGAACCTGCGGTGCGCGGCATTGAACGGGTCAAGAAAAAAGGCGGGTGCGTTCACATGAACCAAAAGCCACTCCGCCTGTTGGAGCGCATCGTCGCCGCCTCGTCAGACCCCGACGACATCGTATGGGAGCCCTTCGGCGGGCTTTGTTCCGCAACGCTCGCGGCCGTCCGGATCAACCGTATCGCATTCGCCGCTGAAGTCAATACGGAGTATCACGCTCATGCGGTAGCCCGGTTGTTGGACGAGGAAAACAAAGACCTGCTTTTGAGACGAGCCCATGAACACGAAAAACGAAAAATCCAATATGCAGCCACCTGTTAATCCGACACGTACCCCCCCCTCTGCCAATTGGGAGCACTTCTCCCTCTGGCAAAATGTCCGCGACACGCTTGCCGCGCTGCCACTTCATTTCCGAAGCGATACGTTCATTGAGGGTATCCATGCGACAGACATCTTCACGCTCAACTCCGCGCTCGGGGCGACGATTGAAAATCAGGTCGTTGAAACCCTCAATCAAATCCGCGCCACATGGGACCCGGCGGGCAATTACCAATCGTTCGGATTCATCCGCCAGCCGCAGACATTCCCTGATGTCGTGTTCAAGGACATGACAGGACGCACGTCCAAACCGCTGTTCGGCATTGAGCTCAAAGGATGGTATCTTCTTGCGAAAGAAGGTGAGCCGAGCCTTCGTTTCACGCAAACGCTGGACGCTTGTGCGGAGGCGGATATGATTGTGGTTGTCCCATGGGTTCTCGGCAATGTCATTTCGGGGCGTCCCAAGGTTTACTCGCCGTTTGTCGAATCCGCCAGGTATGCGGCCGAATTCAGGAATGATCACTGGCAACATTTGCGAAAGACGCAAGACAACACGGGCATAAACATCCCGTCTGGCATTTCGCCGTATCCGTCGAAATCTGATGCCAGTACGGATAAGCCTGTTTCTGACAAAGGTGGGAATTTCGGGCGGATTGCCCGTACAGGCATCATGGACGGCTACATGGCACGCCTGAAGAACACACCGATTTGCGGGATAAATGCCGAATACTGGCTGGAGTTTTTCAAGGTGTTCCAGCAAGACACAACAGAGGCGAAAATCCATTCCGCCCTCGCGAAGCTTCGGCAACGTGTTCAGGCCTCGCCGTTAGCTACGCCCCGAAATGTGGAAATCGTTAACGTCCTTGACGCACTGGAGAAACTAGAGATGACAGGTAGTAAGACGAAAGCCCCCAGCGAGGGGTTCAGAGGGGGGGCGTACAAAGGGATGCCAAAGGGTACTAATTGCGCGAAGGTTGTGGAGCAGTGGGATTATGAGATTTCACGTTTGCGTCCGCCACGTGCGAGTGGTTTTGGAAATACTGTGAATCCCACATGGCATAGCCCTGAAAATTGGGCATTTGCTAAATGTCCCAAAGACCTGCCAAAAGGCGTTACGCCTTTGTTTGCTGTTTCTGACAAGTGGAATTTTGAAAAGGTCATCGAAAAAGCGTTTGAGTATGACGGTACAAAAAATTCGCTGGCTAGAACGTTGGAAGCGTTCAAAAATGACATCTGTTTTGTTCCTACGAAAAACACGAAATTCGTTGTTTTTTTGCAAAATCGGAAAACAGAAAACCTATTTTTGTTTTTCGTGTGTGTGAAAAAGTAAAAAAAAACAGGGGGGCTACCCCCCCCCCCCTCTATTGAAAGGAAAAGAAAGAGATGACAAAGACCATATTAAAGACTCGCAGAACTTCACGTAAAGGCGTTACGTTCACTTTTAGAACGACTGAGCGTGAAATTGTCGCTGCCATTGATGATTGCGTTACGCAAGCGTTTACCGCCGTGAACACGCAAGGCTATCACATCCAACGAATCATCCTTAAGCCTTTGGCAGGTTACGTCAATGGATGACATGATCGTCATATTCGATTTGAGGTTTAATTTTGTGGAGATGACATGACGAACAAGCCGATTTACGATGAGTTGCAGGGCAAGTTCCGCGCGCACTTCGGGCGTTACCCGGAGGTCGTCGCCTATGCGCCGGGGCGCATCGAGGTGCTGGGCAACCACACGGATTACAATGAGGGGTTTGTCTTTTCCGCCGCCATCCAGTTCGGCACATTTTTTGCCGTTGCGAAAAGCGTGTCCATGGGCTGCCGCCTCGTGGCTGGCGACCTGATGCGGGAGGTCACGTTCAGCGCGGATGATGTCAAACCCCCGCCCTTCGGGTACCCCCTTTCAAAAGGGGGCTCTGACACGTGGCAGAATTATGTCAAGGGCACGTTCGCAGGACTCGCCGAACGCAAGCCGCCCGCGCACGGGTTCGACGGGATGTTTCTGGGCAACGTCCCCCTGGGGAGTGGTCTGTCGAGTTCCGCCGCGTTGGAGATGTCAACGGGCATCGCGCTCGCGAAGCTGTACAACATCGCGACCGATGCCGTGATGCTCGCGAAAATCGGGCAGAACGCGGAACACACATTCGTCGGGTGCAAGTGCGGGCTGTTGGATCAGATTTCGAGTCTGGCGGGACAGGAGAACAGGCTTGTCAAAACGGACTTCCGCTCTGTTTCCTACGAGACGGTCAACATGGGGGCGGAGGCGTGTTTCCTCTTGTGCGACACGCGCACAAAACACGCGCTTGCCGACGGTGCATACAACCGCTTGCGTGAATCGTGCGAACAGGCGGCGGCGCACTTCGCCCGTGTGCTGCGGCATCCCGTGAACGCGATCCGCGACGTGAGCATGACCGAGTGGGCGATTTACAAGCGCGGTCTGCCCGAGGACGTGGCGAACCACGCCGCGCATCCCATCGGCGAAAACGAGCGCGTGCTGAAAGGCGCAAAACTGCTGTCCGAGGGAAATCTCGCCGGATTTGGCGCGGTGATGTTCGACTCGCATGAAAGCTCGCGCGTGTTGTTCGGCAACTCGTGCGCGGAGCTGGATGCTGTCGTTGACGCCGCAAAGAAAATCCCGGGCGTGCTGGGTGCGCGCCTGTCGGGCGGCGGGTTCGGCGGTTCCGCCGTGGTGCTGGTACATTCGCGCGATGTCGAGACCGCCTCTGCCGCGCTCGCCTCCGCCTACGCCGCAACGTTCAACACGCCGTGCGATGTCAGCGTCATCAAACCTGCCGCCGGCGCATATCTTGTTTAACACGAAAGGAATAATGTTATGTCACAGAACCTACTCACACTGAATGCTTCAAACTTCGACGCCACCATTGCGGAGGGCGTCACGCTCGTGGACTTCTGGGCGCCGTGGTGCGGACCCTGCCAGATGCTGACTCCGATCCTTGAAAATCATGTCGCGCCCGCCGTGGAGGGACGCGCGAAGATCGGCAAGGTCAACATTGACGAGTCGCGCGAGCTTGCCGTGAAGTTCGGGATCAAGAGTATCCCGACGATCCTGATCTTCAAGGACGGTCAGCTTGCGCAGCAGATGACCGGGCTCCAATCTGCCGATACGCTTGTCAAGGCAGTGGAGGGAATCGTGGTTAATGGTTAGCAGTCCGTGGTCAGGTGGAGGGGGGGGGGCCTGTATCTGCCCAGGCGTACGCAGGGGGATGTTGTTGCATTCACACGGTCATCCGTCGTCCGTCGTCCGTCGTCTATTTTTCAAAATCGGTCTCGTCATTGCCGTCCTCCTTTCGGTGGTAGGTTGTAGGATTTGGAAAAACGCCGATTCGTTTGTGCAGAGTACGTTCCAGTGTCATTTTCGTTCGCCGCCCGAAGGATTGACTGATCCTCAGGTCTACGAGGCGTATGGGCGGTACAGCACGTTGTTCGCGGAGATCGAGGCGCGTCTTGTCTACCTCCGTTCAGCCGGGCAGGTTGAGGCGAACATTTGCTTGATTCGTTCGGCTGACCCACGGCGCACCGATGATCCCCTCCAACGGGAAGGGAACACCAACCGTACCGCGCAAACATTGTATGAATTACTGCTTGCGAACCACCGTAACGTCCAACCAAATGACGAGGACGTGGTCGTGGGAGGGGGTACGTTACGGAGGGGATGTCTCACCATCGGCAGGGAGACATACCGCACCGTGGTGTTGTCGCAGATGGATTCCATCCGCGCAAGCACATTGGCATTGCTGTTGCGCTTTGCTCAGCAGGGCGGCATCATCTTGGTTGACAGAGCATACCCGCAACGTGTTGACGGCATGGCGAACCCCCAAGCCGTGAGTGCGCTCACTGAAGTCGCGCCGTTGATGGCAGACGATGACGCATGGAAACAGGCACTGACAACAGACGTGCCGCCCTTGTTCATGCTGGACGGCAAAAACACGGAAACGATTACCGCACACTTGCGTTCGGTGGAGGGTGGTCATACGTTATGGCTCAGCAGCGGCCCAGTGCCTGCCCCGAACATCATTGCGCTTCACCTAGCGGACTACTCCGTACGGACTGCGCTTCTGGATCCCGTGAGCGGGAGAACGTTTGTGCTCCGCCAAGAGGAGGACGGTTCCTACCGCCTTGCATTTACACACGCTCAGATGTGGGTTGTGTGTTTCGGCGAGTTTACCCGGAATTTTGTTTTCGACGGTATCTATGCCGTGCCCTATCCCCGTCAGGCTATCGCGGCGTTGGAAGGCGCATGGAGCGGTAAGCGCCTCGACCCGAATGCGCTCACGCTCGATTGTGCGCGCTGCTCGCAAGATGACGGCATCACGTGGAGTGCTCCCGAATCTGTACGTGACATCTTCAAACAGTTCTCGTCGCCTTCACACGCCAATCGCATGGTACGTCTCCGCTATGCCGCACAGGTTACGGACATTCCTGTCGTCTGCAGGCTAGCTGTCCACGAGACACAGAGGTACGCTTCGATTACGATGAACGGGCAACCCGTCACGTTTTCGACCAACGACTGCTTCATGTGCGAGACGCTCCATACGGGTGATGTGGCGGCGTTCCTCAAACCCGGCGAGAACGAGATTGAGCTTGTCCTTGATGGTGAAACCGCCACTCGTGCCGGTCATATCCAAAACATCTACCTCACGGGCGATTTCGCCGTTACGACAGACCCCCCACCTCCGTCTGCACCGTCCCCATTACCCTACCCCTTTGCGCGCGCCTCGATTGTGAAGGAACGTACCCCCTCCCTTGGCGACCTCGTTCCGCAAGGGTATCCGTTCTATGCGGGGACATTCGTGTTGGAGGCCACCGTTGACCTGCCGCATATCGTTCGCGGAATGCGTTACCTGCTGACGTTCCCCTCGTTTCAGGCAGCCGTCCTGCAGGTCACCGTCAACGGCGGCACCTTCTTCCCGTTACTCTCTCATCCTTGGGAGACTGATATTTCGACGGCACTGCGGTCCGGGCGGAACACCGTACGTATCGAACTCGCGAACACGCGCTACAACCAGACGAATCCACATATCCTCAACGATTCCAGTTACTCCGTGGTCCCCTTTGGCCTCTTCACGCCCCCTGTGATTGTTGAGGTCACTGACCGGTAAGGGATCCGATATGGGATAACGCACTATATTGTTCTCGGTGTGGCTATTCCCAGCAACGTCAATCCCTGTTGCAGCACTTGGGCGACCATGGCGCAGAGGCAGATGCGGCTGTCGCGGATGGCGGGTTCGGATTTCAGCACGGGCGATTGCTGGTAGAAGCTGCTGTAGGCCTGGGCAAGCCCAAACAGGTAGTCGGCCAGCACGTTGGGCTTGTACGCTTCGGCCGCGCGCGCGACGGTGGCGGGGAACTGGAGCAGTTTGAGCGCAAGCTCTTTCTCGATGGGCGCGTCGAGCGTGAGCGTGTTCCGCAGGGGGTCGCGGCCGGGGAGGCGCTCGGCATATTTGTCGAGCAGGCTGCAGATGCGCGCATGGGCGTACTGCAGGTAGGGGCCGGAGTTGCCTTCGAGTGCGAGCGCCTTTTCCCACGTGAAGACGATGAGCGTCTGGGGGTCGTGCGAGAGGTCGGCGTATTTGATCGCGCCGATGCCGATCTCTTCCGCGAGCTTCTGTTGCTCGGCCTCGGTCATGTCGGTGCTGGATGACTGGATGATGTCGAGTGCGCGGCGCACCGCTTCGTCGAGCAGGGCCTCGAGTTTGATGACATTGCCTTGGCGCGTGGAGAACGTGCCTTCGGGTAAACGCATAAGCCCGAACCAGACATGCTCGAGGTGCGCGGTGATGCCGAGCTTGGCGCAGACGGAGAAGAACTGCCGGAAGTGGAGCTGCTGGCGTTCGTCGGTGACGTAGACGATGCGGTCGGGGCTGAACTCCGCCACGCGGTTGCGCACGGTGGCGATGTCGGTGGCGGCGTAGTTGAAGCCGCCGTCGCTCTTGCGCACGATGCAGACGGGCATTCCCTCGGCTTCGAGGTTGACGACGAGCGCGCCCTCGCTCTCCACGGCAAGCCCCTTGTCCTGCAGGAGCCGGATGGTCTCGGACAGGATGGGGTTGTAGAAGCTCTCGCCGCGGCAGAGGTCGAAGCGGACGCCGAGGCGTTCGTAGATGCGGTCGAACTCGCTCAGGCTGATGGCGATGAAGCGTTCCCAGATGACGCGGTTCTCCGCGTCGCCCTGCTGGAGTTTGACGAGCTCGGCTTTACAGGCGGCGAGCCAGCCCTCGTCCTCCTTGGTACGGTTGTAGCTCTGGACATAAATCTGCTCCAGCGTCTCGATGGTGAGGCTCGCACGTTCGGCGTCGGTGAGGAACGCGCGTTAGCCCTGGATCAGGATGCCGAACTGTGTGCCCCAGTCGCCGAGGTGGTTGTCCGCGACGACGGTGTAGCCGAGCGCGCGATAGAGGCGGTCGAGCGCGTTGCCGATGACGGTCGAGCGGATGTGCCCGATGTGCATGGGCTTGGCGACGTTAGGGCTGGAGTAGTCAATGACGACCGTCCTCCCCCGCCCCATATTCGGGATGCCGAACGCGGGCGTGGCGGAGAGCTCGGCGACCTGCCCCGCGAGCCAGGACGCGTTGACGGTCAGGTTGATGAACCCCGGGCCCGCGATCTCGATCTTGTCCAGCATCGAGGGGGGGGGGAGGGCGGAGACCACAGCCTCCGCGATGACGCGGGGGGGCTTCTTCAAGGCTTTGGCGAGCGGCATGGCGTCGTTGCACTGGAAATCCCCGAAACGGTTGTCCGCCGTGGGTTGCACGCGGACGGGCGGGATCCCCCCCCCCCACGCCATCTCAAACGCGGATTGCAGCCATTGCGCCAGTTGCGCTTCACATCTGTTTAATATCGTGTTTTCCATAATCGTGTGTCCATTTTGCCCCGAAAGGGCGACCGTCATTCAGAAAGTACCTCGCGATAAACCGCTTCTGTTTGGTCAACCATCTGTTGGAGAGAGAACCGTGTGAGCGCATCTTCGCGAAGGTTACGGGGGGGAGGGGTACATGAAGCCTGGACAAGGCCATGTGCCAGTGCGCCACTGTCATGCGGGGGGAGGAGCCAGCCATTTTTTCCGTCACGGACGATGTCCAAGGCCCCCCCCTGTGCTGTGGCGATGACCGGGCAGTTCATCGCCAGTGCCTCTGCCATGGAACGTCCGAACGCCTCAGGCTTGGCGGCGTTGCAGGAGACCAGCACGTTGCCACAGGAATAAATCTCCGCAATCTTTTTCTGCCCGCCCGTGAAGAGGACGGTGTCCTCAAGTCCGAGTTCTGCGATGAGCCGTTTGAGGGTCTCCAAGTGGGACATGCGGTTCGCTTCCGCATGACCGACAATCAGCGTCCGTATGTTCGGCACATCGTTACGCGCGAGGGCGGTCGCGCGGATGAGCGCATCGAAACCTTTGACCGGTGTGATACGCCCGACGCCCAGCACGACAAAGTGATTGCCGGGGATGTATTGCCTTCGGAAGTCGCGGATGAATGCGGCATCGAGTGTTGCGGGATTGAACTGTTCAGGATCAATGCCGCGATGGATGAGGCGAATCTTTTCTTCGGGGGTGCCGTAGTGTTTGCGGATGTAGGTGATGACGGCGGTGCTGGGACAGATGACCCTCATGCCTTCGGTCATGATACGGCTGTAGGCACTCACGCTGTTGAAGCCGTGGACGGTTGAGACGAATGGCAAACGCAGGTTGCGGTTCGCGAATTTAAACAGCCACCCCGGGACGCGGCTGCGGTAGTGGACGATGTCAGGCTTGATATCTTTGAGGATGGCGGCGAGACGCGACACGCGCGACGGGACGGTCAGCGGGTTTTTCGATTTCACATCCATTTGGAGATGCCCCCCCCCTTGGAGGGCGAGCGTCCCTGCGAACCGCCCCCCCAGGGAAATGACCGTGCTACGGTGTCCCCGCCTGACAAGCTCTCGGCTGATCTCCACGATGCCGCGCTCGACACCGCCCTCATCCAGCGCGGGCAGGATCTGTACGATATGGGCCATGCCAGAGGATTCCCCGTTTCTTTTTTTCCTCGCACAAAAACACAAAGGACGCAATGGTTTTGATGAGCAAAATCCTGTCCATCCCGTTCATCCTATCCAAAAAAAGTAACATTGCCTTTGTGTCCTTTATGCCTTGGTGTGAGACGAATCGTCGCCATCACGTCAGTCTCGCCTGAATATCCATTCTCAGCGTGTGGCGTTCGTTAGGGTCGAGCGTGATGGACGTGTCGCCGAGGTTGGCGGGCTCGACGCAGAGCATCCGCGTGTAGTCGTCGGGCGCGAGGTCGTCGAACGTTTTGATGCGCTCGGCCCATGGGTTCCAGACGACGACGTTGCGTGTGCCGGAGAACGTGATGAGCGTGGCGCGTTTGAGCTTCTCATCGCGGATGGCGATCTCGTTTTTCTCTGGCGTGTAGATGCGGTTCGTCTCTCCTTGGAGGGTCAACGTGCCGTGCTGCTGCTCACGTTGAGGCGAGGGGTGGTTGGTGAAGGTCGCGCCGTTGAGGCCGTGGACGGACACCGCCGAAATATCGCTCACGCGGAAATAGGGATGGAAACCTTGCGACAAATCGAACGGGCGCGTGTCACGGTTCTCGGTCACGAGTTCGAGGGTGAGGTGCTGCTCCAGCCGGATGCGCAGTTTCAGTGCGAACGCAAAATCCCATATCTGGCGCGTCAGTTCCGAGTCGGAGAGCGACAGCCGAAGTTCCGTGGTATTCGCCGTGTATTCGGTTTCGGACAGATTCCACTGCATGATGCGGGCGAAGCCATGCAGGGGTAAAGGTACGGCAGGCAGGACTGTCTGCTCCGCCTTACCGAACCACGGCCAACAGATGGGGATACCGCCGCGGATGGGCTTGCCAGGCTCGAACACGGCGCGTTTGCTCACGAACAGTACGGGACCCAGCCCGGCCGGGCGGTAGTCGAGGACGTGTCCGCCATAGAGCGACACTTCGCAGGCGGCATACGTGTTCACAAGCGAGACGATAGGCAGCCCCGCCTCGTCCGAACGGAACATGATGCGTCCGGCAGATCCGAAACGCCGGTTGAGCAGGGGAATGTCGGGGGAGGGCATTTTAGTTTGTAGAATTCAGGTTCAAGGTGTTTTTAAAACACTAAAACGTCATCGCTATTCTTGTTTCATGCGGTCAATGGCGATGACCTTGCCTTCGCTGAGCTCGATCCGCAGGTAGTCGTTGCGGCTGTGCAGGTACGAACGCTGGAGGAGGAGGTCCGACTCCATGTACGTGATGCCGCGCCGGCCGGAAGTGGGGTAGTACACTTGGTTGAACTGGTCAATGGGTTGCGTCTCCATGGTACTGTATGACCAGACCATGTTGGTTGACGTTTCCGTGGTACGCTCGTGGATGTAGGTTGGGTCGCCATAGACGATCCATGCGGCGCTGAGCGCGTCGCCCACCTGGAGTTGCCCGTTGCGTAGCCGCGCCTGCGTGTCCTCGGGGAGTTCCGCGAAGAATACGTACTCGTGCTGGATGCGTCTCTCGATGAGGCTCTGCGTAGTCCCGCAGCCTGTCAGGATTAGAACCGACAACGTACTCCCACCCAATCCGATGAGAAACCAATCTCGTGTTTTCATTTTGCTTTCGCTCCTTTCATGTAACGATAAATAGTATAGACTTTTCCGTGCCGCGAGGGAAACACTTTTTTGTAGGAGAATTTTTCCACACGTTTTTCCTTGCGGAAGACCCAGTGAAAAAGATACGATACCAACCATTATTAACAATGGTTAGAAAAGGAGTACGAATGAAACGTGCAATGGTGCTGGCGGGGGTGTCGCTGATGGTGAGTAATGCGGCACAGGCGGAAATCCCTGAGTTGCTGAAAACAGGGGAGGGGGGGACGACGGTCGCGCAGTGGGAACAGGCGCGCCGGGCGGGGATCCTCAACCTGTTTCAGGAACACGTCTACGGGCGCAACCCAGTTGGGCGACCGGACGCGCTGCGCTTCGAGGAGCTCGGCGAGGTCGCCGGGATGCTGGACGGCAAGGCCGTGCGCAAACGTGTTCGCCTCCACTTTGAGGGGCCGGGCGGGAAGGGGCAGTTCGATGTGACCGCGTTCATCCCCACGAGTGAGAGGAAGGCGCCGGCGTTCGTACTGATCTGCAACCGTTCGCCCGAGGAGAACCTCGATGCCGAGCGTACGCTGAAATCGCCGTTCTGGCCGGTCGAGGAGATCGTCTCGCGCGGCTATGCGGCAATCGCGTTCTACACGCAGGATGTGGCGCCGGACAAGAAACCCAGTTTTGATGGCGGTGTCCATACCGTCTTTCTCCCAGACCTCGCAATGCGTAAGCCAGACAGTTGGGGGACGCTCGCGGCATGGGCGTGGGGCGCGAGCCGCGTGATGGATTGGATCGAGACCGAGCCCCTGTTGGACGCGAAGCGCGTCGCGGTAATCGGGCATTCGCGGGGTGGGAAGACGGCATTGTGGTGCGGCGCGACCGATAGGCGTTTCGCGCTCGTGATCTCCAACGAGTCCGGGTGCGGCGGCGCGAAGCTGAACAGGATGGATTTGCCCAAGTCGGAGCATATCGCGCAAATCGTCAAGAACTTCGATTATTGGTTCTGCGGGAATTTCCAGAAATACGTTGACAATGAGGAGGCGTTGCCGGTTGACCAGCACCAGCTTCTCGCGTTGATGGCACCGCGCCTCGTGTATGTCGCGTCGGCGGAGGGGGATCCGTGGGCAGGGCCGGAGGGCGAGTTCGAATCGTGCAAGCTTGCGTCGCCCGCCTGGGTACTTTACGGCAAAAAGGGGCTTGTGGGCGATACATTCCCTGCGCTTGAGACGCCCCTGCAGGAAGGTTCCATCGGCTACCACATCCGCCCCGGCCAACATGACCTCACTCTCTACGACTGGGAACGGTTCCTGGATTTCGCGGACGGTCACGGCTGGAACAAATGAGAGTGCCAGCCGATTCGGCTCGCCCTGATTCGCCCCGACGCAATGCGAATCGTTTCAAGGCGGGGGGGTAATGTCTCTCCTGTGGGCGTTTACCGCCCGGGCCTCC
>Ga0099364_10000857_pt1 | contig 51594 bp, 46 predicted proteins | sample TergutTh196P3_FD_73070 | JGI IMG/M metagenome (GOLD analysis project Ga0099364, IMG submission 73070) | Microcerotermes parvus P3 segment gut microbial communities from Pointe-Noire, Republic of the Congo - Th196 P3 | ecosystem: Host-associated > Arthropoda: Insects > Digestive system > Gut ... | reverse complement strand
GACGCTAGGCAAAGTAGTGGATAGGCTTTGTGATACAATTTGCTCTCTTTCAAATGACGTAGTAAAAAGCATCACTGGCCGTAAATGGATTCTAGATTGCTTTTAACTTGGGATTGGTATTAATAGAAAAAAGGAAACCACCGGTATATCGGTGGTTTCCTTTTTTCATTCAATATCTAGCTGTCAAAATTTGTGCGTTGCATTGCTGTAAGCAATTCCTCGACGCTCAGCGTGGGGGCAAAGTAAAAGCCCTGTAAATAATCGCAACCATACTTCTTCAGCAGCCTTACCTGTTTTTTTGTCTCGACGCCCTCGGCGATAACGGGCAGCTTCAAGTTTTTTGCGAGGTGAATTAACCCTTCAACCAAGGCGATGCCGTTGGCGTCATTGCCTATCTGCCAGACGGTGAACCGCCCCAGCCTGACCATGTTTACCGGCAGGTTGAGGATATTCGCAATGCCTGAATAGCCGGAGCCAAAGTCGTTGTAGATGATACTGATGCCCATTTCGACAATCTCATTCATGCAGCTGTGCGACGCCGAAAAGCTGCTGAATATAACGTTTTCGGATACATCAAAGGCAAGCTTTTCCACCGGGGTTTTGGTGGCGTACATGGCATCCTCCACGTCTGCCAGAAAGCGCTCCTGCATGAATTGTACGGGCGACATGGGTATGGAAATTCTCTCGAAATCAATATTTTTCTCCCGCAGCAATGAAATAAGCTCACAGCCTTTCTGAATCGCGTAATGGCTGACTTTGTAGATTTGGCCTGTTTCCTCCGCGATTGGCATAAACTCACCAGCCATTATGCGGCCGAATTCAGGGTGTAGAAGGTACATATAGCTGTCGGCATGGGTAAACCGGCCCTCCTTCACGTTGAAGGCGGGGCGGTAGCGCATTTCCATTAGGCCCCTGTCAATCGCCGTCGAGAGAAATCCGGCGATGGAATTGCGCCGGTACAGCTTCAATTTGAGGGCGTCGTCAAAGAAGCAGAATCTGTTGGGGCCCAGCTTGGCGGCTTCGGAAATGGCGTAACCCAATTTCTCGAGCAAATCCTTGGCGCTGGTCGATTTGTCGGGATAGTAAATCGCCGCGAGATTAACGGAACACAGGTAGTCTAAGCCTTCGATGTTCCAGCCGCTTTCAAAGCGCTTCGATATTTCCTCCAAAATCGGAGCGGCGTGTCTGCGTTTATCGAAGATTACGACAAATTCCACCCCCGCCGTCCGGTAGACGTCGGCTCCCTCCAGCCTGCACAGAAATCTGACAATTTTACGTAAAAATATTTCGCCGAAATGGAAGCCGAAGGTTTCGTTGAAGTCCTTAAAATTTTCAAGATATAGCTTGATTACCGTACCCTTGCTTTTTGATCCCGATTCGATAAGCTCGGTGAGTCTTGCGATACAGGGTTCCGGCCTGGGGCAGCTAAAGAAGGCATCTATCTTTTCAAAATTAAGCTCACTATATTCTATCTGCATTTTTGCCCACCCTTTTTGCATCTCGTTCCTTACCATTCCACTATAGATATGGCGACAGCGCAAGGGCTGCCCGCATATCCGCCACCATACCTTTCCTTATTGATTTACATATATTTATTCGCCGATAATCTTGATTAATGCGCGCTTTTTTCGCTTGCCGTCAAACTCCCCGTAAAAAATCTGCTCCCATGTGCCGAAATCAAGTTTGCCGTTTGTGATTGCAACGACAACCTCGCGGCCCATTATCGTGCGCTTTAAGTGTGCGTCGGCATTATCTTCGTAGCCGTTATGCCGGTACTGGCTGTGCGGCTTTTCAGGCGCCAGCTTTTCAAGCCATACCTCAAAATCGCTGTGAAGCCCGCTTTCGTTGTCGTTGATAAACACGCTCGCCGTAATATTCATGGCGTTAATCAGCACGAGCCCTTCTTTTACGCCGCTTTCCCGCACGGCGTCTTCAACATGCGGCGTGATATTGACAAGTCCCCGTCTGGATGGAACGGTAAAGCTTAATTCCTTACGAAAACTTTTCATTTGCATCGACTCCTTTTGTACTATTTTAACGCTTTTCAATTGTACTGTCAAACATTTTGGGGGTATTGACAGTATGGATGATAAAGGCTAAAATTTATACGAATCTTCCGCGAGGTGATTGTTTTGGCAACAGCCGAGTTATTTTCCGGCACATGGCCGCAGCTTTTGCTTGCCGCCGCTTTTGTTATCACGTTCTTTTTGATTGTAAGATATGCCCGGCATACCGCAAGGAGTAAAGCCGGGTGTGTCTTGGAGCCTGGCGGTGAAGAAGCGCCGATACAGAAAACCGCCGATAAAATATCACGCGGGATTTTGATTTTTGCGGTGTGCGCGGCGGCGCTCGTGTTTGCCGTTCGGTTTGTTTTAAGCGGGGATATCGGAACCGCACTTCTAAACGCGGCTGCGGTGTTTATTTCAGCGCTCCCATGCGTCTTTGGCTTCGCGGCGGAAATCTCTGTCATGGCGGGAATCAGGAAAATCGCCGAAAATGGAATGCTGATAAAAAGCGGTAAAAAGCTTGAGGCCTTGAGCGAGATAACCACCGCCGTATTCGGGAAAACCGGCATTATCACAAGCTTGGCGCCGCAAGTGACGGATGTTGTCGCCATGCCGAGGTTTTTTGAGGAGGAAATCATAGCCTTTGCGGCGGCGGCTGGGAAAAACTCGGCGCACCCGCTTTTCAGGGCGATTTATGAGTACGCTCAGCCAACCGTTATCACCGGCTTGGTGGAGGAAAAAACAGTTCGCGCGGGGGAGCACGACATTGTTTCTATTCACAGCGAAAGCCACGGATTCATCGGCTCCGTTCCGGACGCGGAAGCGGTTGAGATTGTCGAGGGCCGCGGTGTGATGGCGCTTGTGGGTGGCCGAGAGGTTTTAGTTGGAACGCGTGGGTTTTTAGAAGAACACGGCGTCGATATCCGCCTGTTCGAGCCTGTGGCCTCAAAGCTTGAAAGCGCCGGTAAGACCGCAATGCTTGTCGCGATAAATAAAAAAGCCGCCGGAATTATGGCGGCGGGGGAGACAGTCCGGGCAAGCGCCCGCAAAGCCATTTGCGGGCTTGGTGATATGGGTGTGAAGGTATTTATGATAACGGAAGACAGTGAATGCACAGCTGCCTCAATTGCGGAGGATGCCGGTATCCATCATGTACTTGCCGGAATTTTGCCGCAGGATAAAGCCCGGGCAATCGAAAGCTTGAAAAACAGCGGGGCATCGGTCGCGGTGATTGGCGGCGCAATCGATGCGCCGGCGCTTTTGGCTGCCGACGCGGCAATCTCAGCCGGGCTTGGCATGCCGGACAATACCGCCGGTATCGTGCTGACAAACGACGATTTAAACGCGATTCCCGAAGCGATAAGGCTTTCAAGGGCCGCGATACGCAAAATCAAGCGGAGCTTCATTTTTGCTTTTGTATTTGGTGGCACGGAGATGCTGCTTGCGGCGGCAGGGCTGCTGCCGCCGCTCTTAGTGTGCGGAATCGCGGCGGTTTTATCCGGTTTGATTTTGGCGGGGTCCATATACTCGCATTTAGGTCGATAACTGCGCGTCAGTCCGAGGAGCTTCGACGGGAACGGCAACAGGGTGTTTCAGCAGAAAGTAACCGCCCGCGGCGAACAGTATCACGCCGGGAATCAGGATAACCCAAGGGGCGATATCGACGCCGCCCTCTTCAATGAGGGAGAGTATGAAGCCGGGAAGGTTAAAGGCAAAATGCCCGATAATGCACATCCATAACGTGCGAAAGCGAACGTACAGGAGTCCGAACGCTATGCCTATGACAAAGGTATACAAGCCTTGCAGTAGATTAAAATGTGCTATGCCAAATAACGCGGCTTGTATCAAAACAGCTACCCAAGCTTTTGTCCACGATAACAAGCGGCCCAGAATGATGCCGCGAAAGCATATTTCCTCAATAATAGGGGCTGCGACAACCACGAAGAGAACGCGCACGACAATATTGCTCCCGGTTAATACCGCCATAATTTCCTCATACGACGGGAAAAATCTGTCAATGCCCGTTATAGCGACAATAGAGCTTAGGAGAAGATTGAACCCTACAAAGCCCAACATAAGGCAGGCAAACATCTTGATGGGACGTGGTTCCTCCTGATAACGGGGGATTGATTTGCGCATGCTAAGCCAAATAGGTAAAAACGGGGCAAGGCAGAGGGTTTGCCCAATCAGTGAAAGCAACAGAGTGTATTTTGTTGCCCATTGCTCTAATTGTTCCGTGAGCATATCGGTATCCGTTATTGCGCCAATATCTGAAATTACCAGATTCGCGCTGTAGATTGCACCGGCTGCCGCGCCGACAAATGCGGGGATAGCGATAAAAATGAGCAGGGGATAAACGGCCCGCCAGATATTACGTGGGATGGAATATGTTTTCATAAAACGGAACCCCTTCTTTCTTGCTCTTTTATTCCTCTTTTTGGGGGGAATAAAATAATGGAAGCCCCCTGAAACCTATGCAGGGGGCTTCGTCAAGCCCGGCTCCGGACATAACTCGCTCATTCTTAAGCGCGTGCTTGACATATTCGTGGTGGGAGCGGATGGATTCGAACCATCGTAGTCGTTCGACAACAGATTTACAGTCTGCCCCCTTTGGCCGCTCGGGAACACTCCCACGTCATTTTCAGTTGTGTTGCCACGCAAATCATTCTAACAAATATTATGACGGTTGTCAAGCCGGAAATTTCATTTTTCCCCGTTTTCCCCAAAAAACGGGGCTATCATCAATGTCGCAATAAATACCGCGGGTCATCTTGCAGGAGCTCGGCGGTCATCTTCCGAAGCGGCGCGGCTCGCATCAAGCGTGCGGTGGCCTCCCCGAAATTCCCTATGGTTAAGATACCCTGCTGCAACGCCTGCGGTTCAAGCTTGCTGAAGGTTTCCGAACCCAAGGGCGCGCAGTGGCGGTATTGAGGCGTGCAGAGCCTGTTGCCGCGGTAATCGATGACATACAGGTCTGTTTTTTTCGATGAAATCGTACCGATAGCACCATCCCATTCTTCAATGCCATGAATAAAGGTGTTTCGTGTAAAATTCACGCCAATAAGCAGAATTTGCGCGTTCCGTTCCCATAGCCTGTAGTACGCCCCGCCTTTGCCGCAAGGCGTATTGATGTGCTCCTCGCCGGATACAAACTCCTCCGCCCCCGCGCCAATCGCCGCAAGCGAATGAGTAGGATGCAAGGAACGGTGCACGTTCGGGCGCTTTCGGAATAATTCCGTCACGATACCGACACAGCTGGGGGTGTAAAGGACATCCATCACCGGGTTGCTTACTCCAACATTATTCCACGTGTGGCTGGGCAGAACCAATAAGCCTGATTGCATATACCCTGTCAATGCGTCAAGCACAGTCTCTCCGCGCCCGTCAACTTCGCCGGCGGCTTTATACGAAAGATGAACCATCAGCGTGCCTTTCGGGTCTATGTCCAGTGCGGTAAGATGTGTCAGCAAGTCTTGTTTCGTATACATAAGTTTACTCCCACTCGCTAAGTCAATCCTAATACTAAACATATCAGTATGGTGCTTTTATATATTTTCGTTGTTTTTATCTTTATTTGATACATTATTTTAGGCATGAAGATTTTTTAGTATCAGGATGGTATCAGTATATTCGTAGTTAAGATTGGGATAAACGGCGATAGCTAATATTAACTGCGGGTATATACCCAGCATCCCGTACAGCTTGTATCCAATCGCTCATAGCAATTAGAAAAGTAATTGAACTGATTTCTGAGAGCGTTGATATGTCACTTTTTCTATCGTCAAAAATGAGCCATAAACATATTGTATTTACTCCCTGAACAGAAGGATCCCCATCTATTCGCTTATTTTGAATCAATGATACTGTAGTTAAGGATTGGTTAATAACATAAATAAGTTTTTGAGGAGTTCCCATTTTTACGAAGTACAAGCAATCTTCCGAACGCATATCAGCAATTTCAACATTAAACCCCTCAACACCTTCTTCCTCGGAACGATTTTTATGTAATGCTATATAGCCTTTTTCAGCAACTGTCATATCAATTAATGTCTGTTCTTCGTCATTCTGATAACCTGCATCCCGTTGTAATTTTGTATATTTTCTAAGAGTGATAGGAGTATCCCTCTTAATTTGAACATTATCCACTTGATCTTTGAGGTATTTAACATAATCTTGGGAAAATTTCATCCATTTTCCGCTTATTAAACAATACCAATCATCGGTAACAAATTCTATAAGCTCTTTTATAGGCTGTGTATATCGGCGTTTCCCATCTTTCCATAAAGCAACTTTAACCTTATCAATATGTTCGACGGATTGAACTCCTTTTCCATTGATAGTGGAAAGAAACTTCCCAACAGCCTCTCGTGAAATAGTATCCTGTTTAGGTACTTTCTCAGAAAAATCCGCATCATCTAATTTAGTCTTAATTTGCAAACCAAAACCATCGTATTCATCAGTGAATGTAAAAAATACTGAGTTTACGGTAAACTCATCAATATCTATGGATACATCGTTATTTTGCAGTTTTTTGCATAATAGTGAATCTAACCTCCTGATTTCCATCTCATCTTTAACAACTTGCGCCCTTGGGAGATGAAGTCGTTGAGATAATTGCATCGCATTTTCAATTTCATCCAAAATTAAAAATAATTCTTCAGGTAAATGATCAATCGACAATTTCACAGATTGTCCAAATGTGACCGACTTACCCCATGTTTCAGCATCTATCGTGCTTCCTTTTACGAGTCCGATTGATTCTCCGCTTTCATAGTTTAACTCATTGCTCCTACTATAAGACGTTATAGTTTTACTTCTGCGAGATGAAAAATGATTTGCCTGCTTCATTTTTGACTTTTGGAATATACGCTCTGCAAGCTGCAAGCCGAAATCATATATGCAAAAAGACTTAAGATAAAAATGTGCTTTACCCAAACTTATCGCATACTCATTTCCACTTGGAACGCGTATTAATAATATTGCAAAATAGCTTTTATTCGATGGAATATTGCCTAAATCAATAAAACTTGAGTATAATTGTATCCATTCAATTTGTGCGTCTATGGGCTTGTCCGAAAAGAAAAATAAATGCTGATAACCGTCAATGTCTTCGTCATACGTCTTTGTCAATCCTACGTCATGAAATTTAGTTAGCATCCCTGCTCTATGCTCAGGGTCAACCCTAAAGATATTATAATTAGGCATCCTTGAGATTGCCCCTTTCAAAAATAAATTATTTTATTCCAACGCATGAAATAAGCAAATCGCTAAAAGTCTGATATTCTTTAGTATCTGGATTAAGTAAATCAGAGATGCGGAAAAACATATGTGTTGAAGGAGATTCTTTCTTAGCCATTTCTATATCAATACGCTCAACATTTACAACAGTCCAACACTCAATATACCCAGAGATTCTGGCCTTTTGGTGGCTCTTTTCAGCTTCGCCAATTCGATTATGTATATTAGAATAATCCTGACCGCCCTTAATTTCAATTGCAATGAGATTTCGAAATGTGTTTTCTCTCAGTTCTTCACGGATTACTATATCAGGGTCAGGTGCAAATTCTATATATACCGTTCTCCCTGAAGCATTTTTGAGTTCAATCTGATGCCTGTTCGATTGCGTGACGCTGTTCTTAACAATATCATGGATAACGTCAAAAACTTGTACGATTGCGGCAGTTCCTCTTTGTACATTTGCCCCACCCCTAAGCTGTGGGCCTAATGTTAACAAGGCCAAATTGTCAAGAAATTGATAGTTAAGCATATGATCGGCCAGTCCATTCATAAGTATCATTGCACTCTGGCATAATGCAGCACTTAATTTCGGAAGTAACGATTTCTGGATGGACGATATGGAACCGCGTTCTTCCATTGACTTAAACTTTCCTATGCCAGATTCACTTGTATAAAAGGCTTTCTGGCTATACCCAAGTAGCAAGCGGTAATACCCCAACAATTCTGGACAATTCTCTAAAATACAGGGCACAGCAAATAAAAACTCTCCACGAACGCCAAATGCTGCTAAACGCTTCAATGCTTGAGCGTCAGCAAATTTATGAAGCTGTGAATCTAATATTTCCAAATCAACTTCCTGAACACAACTTTGTAGTGCATCCATCAACATCCGCCCTCTTATCTCTTGCAAGGAAAATGCAAAATTCACTTGCATATCCGGTGAAGCTAAATTTATCATCATATACCTACCACCTTAAGTAATTGCACAGGGCATGTCTGTAATCGCTTCCATGCAATCTCAATATACTCTGGGTTTAGTTCTATTCCTACAAAGCGCCGTTTATGTTGTGATGCTACTTCACCAACAGTACCAGAGCCAAAAAAGGGATCTAAAATATAATCGTATGTACGAGAACTCGATATAATGCAAGGTAGTATTAGATCAGGCGGAAATGTTGCAAAATGAGCATCTGGAAATGGGGATGTATTTATATTCCAAACTGTTCTCCTATTGCGGTTGTTTTCTTTAATTGCCTGATAGTTATAGAAATATTTTTCATTCTTTGTTAGCATAAATATGTACTCATGCGCCCGAGTCGGCCTATCTTTCACGCTTTCTGGCATTGCATTTGGCTTGTTCCATATTATATCACTTCTAAGATACCACCCATCTGATTGGAGCGCAAATGCAATTCGCCAAGGGACACCTAATAAATCTTTAGGCTTTAATCCTGTAGGTGTGTCTGGACGGACATTCATAGCACGGGCAGGGTTTTTCTTGTCGGGAGCGCGGTAACCTCGATTACCGCTTGTGTACCCGTCACCGATATTTAACCATAGTACCCCATCTGAAGATAAAACCCTCTTAACCTCCCTAAAAACAACAAGCAAGCTATTGATATATTGCTGTAATTGATTTTCTAATCCAATTTGTCCTTCAATTCCATAGTCTCTTAGACCCCAATATGGAGGAGACGTAACAACACACTGTACGGATTCGTCAGGTATTTTTTGCAAAGCAATATATGAATCGCCTTCTATTATCGTAGAGCCTGTGAGGTTAATGCGCTCTCGCTCAATTCTCCGGTATCTGATTCCGTTTAAAGTGTCCATATTTAGCCCCTTTCTTTTGCGCTTCTTTATTGTTTTTCTATTTCCATCACATCGGATATATCACATTTAAGAGTTTTACATATCTTCAACATGCTCTCCATTGATACCGCCTCGCCCTTGCCCATCTTCGCAAGGACATTGAAACTAATGCCGGCCGCCTCTTTTAATGCGGTACGGTTCATCTTTTTGTCTATCAGTAGTTTCCAGAGTTTATCATAGTTTATCGACATGCTGCGCCTCCTCGCAAGGATAAGCCTTTTTCTACTCAATATATTGTAGCACAACAAAAGTAAATATTCAAGATAATCTTTCTGTGACATGAGAATTTCTTTTTTACCTATAAGCAGTGGTCGCGCTAAACTTGCGCGACCACTATAGAAAACTGCTAACAATAGACTACCTCATTATTCACAATCTCCTCTGCCCGGTTGCGGATGCTATTCATCTTTTGAACCCACAAAATTTGATTTTCAGCCTTTAGTGTCTCATTTACACCTTCTTGCTCTGCCATCTGACTTACAATCAATTCCAATTGCGCCCGCGCCTGCTCGTCAACGTCAGCAAGATATGAGTGCAGTTTTCCTGATGTAAGCAGTTCCGTATAGACCGCGCGGCGATTATGCTTTAGATAATCACCATGTCGTCTACCATAGACGCCGATTGGATGGACATCCTCATCCGGTAGCGCCAAATCCGGCAGATAATAGCCTCCAACCAAGGTATACCGAATTCCTGTTTCCTCATTAATCATGTGCTTTTCCATTGTAAAATCCCCTTTCATCGCGCATAATGATTGCGTTTCTGCTTGATACGCTGCTGTTGCTGTGATTGCCTTTCCGAAATTTCTTGTGCCTTGACAGCGTTAATTATCTCATCCGTACGTTCACCCCCCAAATGCCGCCTAAGACGACCATAATCCTTCTCTATGCCGCGCAGCCTCTCATTTTCCGGCTCCAGACTTTTGAGCCGGTCTGATAAATCCCAAATCTGATTATTTGCCCGGTTAAGCCTTGATTTTAACTCTTGTGTTTTTTCAAAAAACTGCAACAGGACACTGCGAATCGCGTCTTTTAGCTTCCCAATCAAGGGGGCGGCAATCTTTTCGTGATAAGTTTTTGCTGACATCAAGGCTTTGGGTTCCCTCAACTCATATTCGGGGTCATCATCATAATGTCTGGCGTTATGTGCAACGAACGCTTCTTTCTCCCTAACCGTTGTAAGTTTGTCCTGTACCTTTTCGAGTTCGGAGAGAAAATCATCAAGTTCATTCTTGACGCTGACCTTGCTTTCAGCCAAAAAGACAATTTCATCTCGCTTTTTTGAAACAACGTCCTCTAATACAGCAACTTCCTTTGCCCGCTGAACTTTTTTATAGTCCATGACGCTCAAATGCTCGTCATGTGTACCAAGATGCTCCTATTCAATACCATGTCGCTCCATAACTTTTGAAAGGCACTCCTTCTCCGACCTAACCCATTGATTCCATTCAGTATCGCCGCGCGTCCCACCGGAGAAGCCCTGCGCCGCCAACGCCTGTTTGAGAGACACCCGCGTATCCAGTCCGCGCTTACTGCCTGTTGTAAACGGTACAAAGTCTACATGGAGATGCGGCGTTGCTTCGTCCATATGCATATGGGCGGAAAACACCTTTAGGTTAGGATTGCGCTCTTGGAATCGAAGCATATATCCATCCAATACTTTGGCCGCAAGCTGACCATTCTCAGAAACGGCAGACATATTATCTTTATTGCCGACTTGAATAATAACCTCGTGAAACAGCTTCTCTTGTTTCCCAGTTCGGATTTTTTCGTAGTAATCGTTAATGCAACGGTCGCTACGGGTCTGTTTGGCATTATACCGCTCTACGGCGCCATCGAATAATTCACGATACACTTCTCTAATGGGCGTGTTGCAGTAGGTGACGTTATTTTTTGTCCGTTCAGCATCTATGTTCGCGGCTGTGAACTGACGAGTATTATGACTGACAGAACCTTTTCCGAGCATGACGCTGATGGTGCGCTTCATACGCCTAATTCCTTTCTGTGGATTTATCCGGCGAAAGCCGGGGTTTTGTTACTTTTTCCAAAAGTAACGCAAAAGCACTTTTGACACTCCGCGTCAAAAGCGCATTGCGCCCTGCGGGGTGGAAGGCGTCCCGCGGGCCGCCCGTGACGGTCGTTAACTCTCTGAACGCAACCCATCCATCGTGGTGACAATCAAGTTTATCGTACAAAGCAAATCTTCGCTGACAGGTTCACCGGTAACAATTCGCTGTAACTCTAAAAGCACAGCGGCAAGCTGATTCCGCAACGCCTTGTAAACGCGGGGATTGCCCTGTACAACCACATCTCGACACTGAATCCGTCTTATAATGTAGTCCTGTTTGGTCAACCCAGACAGCGCTACCGCCTTTTCAAGCTGTGCATTTTCCTCCAACGACATACGAAACGCCACGGTTTTACTTCGCCAGCGGCCTTGGCCGTCGTATACTTTCAGTGACATATTAAAATCCCTCCCCGCGTTCAACGTCCAGTTTATCAGCGATTTCTGCCTGTTTAGATGGGAATAGGTGCGCGTACCGATAGGTGATGTCGATGCTTTCATGCCCTACCCTGTCCGCAATCGCCACCGCCGAAAAACCAAGCTCTATTAGATGTGAAACATGGCTGTGTCTGAGGTCATGCACCCTGATACGCTTGACGCCGGATTCCTTGCTACCCCTGTCCATCTCATGGTGCAGATAGCTTTTGGTTAGGGGGAACATCCTGTCACCAGCACCGCAACTATATAGTGACTTCAAATATTCCTGTATCTCTTGGCAGAGAAAATCCGGCATTTTTATGGTTCGGTTGCTTTTCGGGGTCTTTGGCTCGGTGATGACGTCCTCACGATTAATCCGCTGATAGGATTTACTTATGGTAACGGTACTTTTGCTAAAATCAAAGTCTGCCGGGGTTAAGGCAAGCAGTTCACCCATCCGAATACCGCACCAATACAGCATCTCAAAAGCGTAGAAGGATAGCGGCTTATCCATCATGGCATCGGCGAATTTAAGGTATTCGTCCTTAGTCCAAAACAGCATATCTTTTGCTTCCTTTTTGCCGACGCTTCCGGCTTTAGAGGCGGGATTAGCTTTTAAGTCATAAAATCGCACCGCGTGGTTGAAAATGGCACTGATTTGGTTGTGCAGGGTCTTGAGATAGGTTGCGGAGAACGGTTTACCGCTCTTACCGCGCAAATTCATCATCTCGTTTTGCCACTGGATGACGTCTTTGGCACTGATTTCACTCATGCGTTTGCCGCCGAAGTAGGGCAGCAGTTTTGACTGAATGATGTGTTCTTTCGTCTGCCATGTGTTCAATCGCAGCCGGGTTTTCATATCCCGGCTGTATAGTTCCACAAAGGCGGCGAAGGTCATATCCATGTCGGCAGTCTGCTGTTGCAGGAACTCGCGTTCCCATTCAAGCGCGTCCTTTTTGGTGCGAAAACCGCGTTTTAGCTTGCGTTCCCGCACCCCTTTCCAATTTTGGTAGTAGAAAGATACATACCATGTTCCTTTTGCGTCATCCTTGTACGCTGGCATTTTGCTCACTCCTTAGCCGTTTTTGATTTCGTGCCGTAAACTCTTTCTTGAAAATACTGTCTGCTGATTCGCCCTGCGATTGTAATGAAGTTTTTTTGTTTCAGCTCTCCGTTGAGCTTTTGTACCAATTTATAGGCACATGGCTTGGAAACGCCAAGCTCCTCGGCAACTTCGTCTACCCTCATAAAGCTGTTGCTCATGCTTATCCTCCTTGTTTAGCTGTTCGTATAATCAATACAATAATGATTAGTATTTTATATTTTACTATACAAATATAGTTAAGTCAAGTAATTTTTGAAATTTACTAAATTATTTTGTTTATTATCTTGACTATACTAAACTTATGTGTTATATTGTCTCTATTGACCACAACTGATTGGAGCTGTCATTATGGCTATTGGCGAAAGAATTAGATATATCCGCAATCTTAGGGGTATGACGCAAAAATATTTAGGGCAGCTTATCGGCTTTGATGAAAATGCCGCCGACGTCCGTATAGCGCAATACGAATCCGGTTCAAGAACGCCAAAGGAAAAGATGCTTTCCGATATTGCCAACGCCTTAGACGTCAGCCCGCAGGCGCTTGACTTGCCAGACATCGACAGCTATGTGGGGTTAGCGCATACACTTTTTGCCCTCGAAGATTTGTACGGATTCAAAATAAGCAGTATTGACGGTGAGCTTTGTTTAACTCTTGATAAATCGGGCGGCATGACATATGTAGCCATGTTCGATATATTTCACGCTTGGCAAAAGGAATCTGCCAAGCTAAAAAACGGCGAGATTACCGAAGAAGAGTACAACTCTTGGCGCTACAACTATCCGCGCATTGAGGCAGAGCGGACAAAAGCTGCGCTTGATGCCCGAAGGGAGATGAAGAATGATGGCAACATATAAAGAAATTCAAAACTATGTAAAAAATCAGTTCGGTTATCTCCCAAAGACTTGTTGGATTGCCCATATGAAAGAAGTCTGTGGGATTTCGGTAAAAGTAGCTCCCAATCGTAATTCTATAGATAAGCGTGAGGTACCATGCCCACCAGACAAAGTTGAATCAATCAAACGTGCATTCGTTCATTTCAAAATGATATAAACGCAAAAACTCCCGCCTGAACTTAGCGTTCAGACAGGAGTTTTTAACTCTGTCTAAAATTACATTGGAGTAAATTTTAGCATCAAATCAGTATCACAACCGATTTTCAAGTGCTGCAAACCTGATATTTATGCGGGTTTTCAGCCTTTTTATTCTCACTCCCACTCGATCGTCGCGGGCGGCTTGCTCGTCACGTCATAAACAACGCGGTTGATGTGCCCGACCTCGTTGACGATACGGCTTGATGTCTTTTGGAGCACCTCCCACGGGATTTTTGCCCAGTCAGCCGCCATAAAATCGGTCGTCGTCACGCCGCGCAAAGCCAGCGTGTAGTCGTATGTGCGGACACCGCCTATGGCGCCCACGGAGCGCATGCTTGTCAGCACGGCAAAATATTGGCTGATTTCGCGGTCAAGCTTTGCGTCCCTGATTTCTTCGCGGAATATCGCGTCGGCATCCCGCAAAATCTCAAGCTTTTCCTTTGTGATTTCGCCAATCACCCGCACGCCGAGCCCCGGCCCCGGAAACGGCTGGCGGTTTACAAGATAATCCGGCAGGCCCAGCGTTTTCCCCAAAGCCCGAACTTCGTCCTTAAACAACATACGAAGCGGCTCTACAAGCTCTTTAAAATCAACGGTGTCAGGCAGCCCGCCCACGTTGTGATGGCTTTTAACAACGCCCTCGCCGCTTGCCCCGGACTCAATCACGTCGGGATATATCGTGCCTTGTGCAAGGAAATCGACTTTGCCGATTTTTTTTGCCTCTTCTTCAAACACGCGTATAAATTCTTCGCCTATGATTTTGCGCTTTTGCTCCGGGTCTGTTACGCTCTCAAGTCTTTTCAGAAAACGGGATTCCGCGTCGACCCGTATCAAATTAAGTCCCTTGCCCCGAAAGGCGGCTTCAATCTCGTCGCCTTCGTTTTTTCGCATCAGGCCATGGTCTACGAATATGCAGGCGAGCCTGCTTCCCACCGCTTCGGATAAGAGCGCCGCGACAACGGAGCTGTCAACGCCGCCCGAAAGCGCGAGCAGCACCTTGCCGTCGCCCACCTGCCGCCGGATGCTTTCGATGCTGGCTTTGGCATAGCTGTCCATATTCCAATTGCCGTCCGCGCCGCAAGTATCAAATAAGAAGCCTTTAAGGCGTCGCGTATCGGGTTCGCCAGCTTCCACATAAACAGGTATGTTAAGTGCATTCGCCTCAGCCAAGAGCTTTTGAAAGCGCTCGTTGCCTGCGGAACCCGCACCGCCTGTAAAAATAATACCAATCGGATTTTTTTGCCTTATTTCTTCAAGCGGTATAGCCAGCGGGCACACCTCGCAATACACGTTCATCCCGCGTACGGCGCGCGCCGTAAGATGCCTGTTCCGTGCGCCTGAATCAATAATCAATATGAACTGCCCAGACATGATAAATCCCAGCTTTCTATATGAAATACCATACTATTTTGACATGAATAAACAAAAATTGCAAGATTATTTTGCATTTGGATTGGCAAAAACTTCATGTTATATATTCCTTTATATTGTTAAAAATACCAACAAAGGGAGGATTTGGTTATGAAAATATTAAGCGGAATCCTGATTTTGCTGGTATCAATGTTTACTGTTACTTCCGCTTCTGATATATTTAGTGTTAAAACATCATTAAATATATATGAGCCACTACAAAGCTACGGTATTTCCGTAGTGTCGGGGGAGATTCTTGAATTTTCCGCAGAAGACCTTGAAATGCGGCTGGAATTAAAACCGCAATCCTTAAATGGCATTACCGTAACCTCCCTGCCGAAGCACGGCGAATTGGTGCTTGACGGCGTTGCTGTCGATGCTTTTGAGTATATCCCGCGCGATATGATTGACAACCTATGCTTTGTGCCCGATGATAGGGCCGGCGCCGCAAATATGCTGATTATCCCGCGCGCCCCGTACTCGGAACAAGCGGCGTCTACAGAGCTTACAATCAGCGTGCTTGCAAGGGAAAACCTGCCTCCGAGAATTGAAAACGCGTCTTACGATACCGTCGGAAATGTGCCGCTTTCCGGGCACATAACAGGCTATGACCCGGAGGGCGACGCGATGAATATTCGCGTGATTGTGCCGCCGGTAAACGGAACCGTGCGGTTTGACGGCTTAAATTTCCGTTATGTCCCGTTTAAGGATGTGCACGGAAAAGACAGCTTTACCGTTTGTGCCATTGATTCCACCAGCAATTTTTCAAATAAGGCCACCGTTTCCATCAACATTGAAAAGCCGCGCGCGAAGTTCTTTTATACCGACATGCAGACGCACCCGTCGGCATACGCCGCCATCAAGCTTCGTGAAAACAAGGTGATGACAGGCACGCAGATTGGCAGTCGGTACTTCTTTTCGCCGGACGAAACGACAACCCGCGGCGAGTTTCTCGTCATGCTCATCTCCGCGGGAGGGCTTGAGAAATCAATGAAGCCTGCGGTAAACACCGGGCTTCCAAACGATTCCGCGATACCGCACTGGCTGAAGCCATACGTCAAAAAGGCGATAGATGAGGGGATATTGCCGTCATTGCCGGCGTTTGTGCATAACGAAATCCCAAGCAGGGCAGAGGCTGTATTGATGACGGACAGGACGGCGAAAATCACCGACGTCAAGGATTATAACTTGCAGATCAACGACGCCGCGAGCATTCCGGCGTGGGCTTTGCCGTCGTATAAAAATTTGGCCGCGTATAAAATGCTCGATTTATACGACAATATGGCGCGCCCGGAAGGGATGCTCACAAACAGCTACTCTGCGGATTTAATCTGGCAGCTTTGGAAGCACTGCAATAAGTGATAATTGTGCAAAATATTCACAAGGAACGCAAAATACGGTAAGGATTTGAAAATCTTTGCCGTATTTTGCGTTTTTCCACTGGAATTTTTGCCGCGGATATGATAGAATATTGTCGAATAAGAGGGTATAAGGGGACTGGGATATGAAAAAAATACTGGCGCTTTTATTGGTAGCTGTCATTTTTCTGACAGGCGGTACCGGTATCACCGCTATGGACATGACCTTGCCGGAAGGCGTGAGCGCCGGGCTTACTCCTAAAAAGAGCCTGGACTTAAAGCCGCCTGAGCCGCGACCTATCGATGGGCCGGAGATTCTTCCCATGAGGTATGTACCCGAAAAAAATCTTACGATACAAGAGACCGTGGCCGCTTTTTTCGAGCAGCAATATAACGGCTACCTTAATCTGAAATATGTAGACGTCGGCAGTATTGTAAACATGAAAAAGCACAGCAATAAAAATATGGATAAGTGGCTTAGAATGACGGTGATGCGCCGCAGGCTCATTTCAGAAAACAATTTGGGCTACGTCGATACCGAAAGGCAGCCGTATAGAATTATTTTTAACGAGGTGCCGACCGACCACCGCATGGGGCTGTGGCGCGACTATCTCCGTCAGACAAACGAGACCGTGGTGCATTTCTATATCGCGGGGAAAAAGGGGAAGGTCTACCCGCCTTTTATGGCGGTAAATTCCCAGCATTCGATGTTTCTTAAAAAAATAGGCGGCGTGTGGAAAATCCAAATGCACTACTTCCCCGGCTCGGCCCGCACATTCAGTGACATTGGACCCATTCCCATGCCGAACGAGAAGCAAATGCTGGCGGATTTGAAAAAGGAATTCGCCAAGGCAAAATCCCCGGAGCCGCCGGAGCTTCCGGAAGGCGCGCGGGAATACGACCACAACAAAGCTGTCCGGTACGCGATAAAATTTACCGAAGAGCCGAATAGCCAGTTTAACAGGTTGGGCGACTGGATTGGCGATTGTATGAATTTCGTGTCGCAATGCGTATGGGCGGGGTTCGACGGCGGCGACAGTATGACCCCGGGGTGGCGTACCGGTACGCCCGCGTGGGTAAACGTCAACAACTTCTGGCACTACATAGTCGGCAGCCACGGCGGGCTGCATGGACAACAGCTTGCCGGAGTGAAAGCGCTAAGGCCCGGCGACATCATCCAAAGCAGGACGGCAAGCGTTTTAGCGGAACCACAGCGCTACCGGCATGTATACATACTTGTTGACGATGAAAAGCTGATTCTGGCGCAGAATACACCGAGCGCCTTCGTCTATTACTCCGACCTTGCGAACCGGGATTTGCGGTTTGTCAGGCCGACACATATAGTAAAATAGGATACCTAATTGAAAAGGAGAGTTTAACTTAAACTCTCCTTTTCAATTATTTTGCTGTTGACAAGCATAAGCTTTCATATTAAAATAGTTTTATATATTTAATTAAAATGGATAAAATAATAACAGCCAAAGGTATGAAAATTATGTTGGATAAAAACATTTCTTACATTGCCAATTATTTGTGGAAGGAATCAATTAAAAACATCAGTAACATTTTGTCCGACAAGGAAAAAAAGAAATTCAACATTGCGGATTATTATTACCTTACCGCAATATATTACATGGATAATCCGAATATCGGGGAAATATCGGAAGCGTTGGAGCTGACGAAGCCGGCAATATCCGCTATGATAAAAAGGCTTGAATCCGGCGGCTTAATCACCAAACGCCAATCGCCGGAGGATAAGAGGGTCTTTTATTTGGATTTAACCGATAAGGGCAAAGAAATCGTTGAGGGCGACAATATGCTGTACAGGAGATTTACCGGTTTCATCCGTAATTTAATTACAGAAGAACAAATGAAAGACGTCGAATGCCTTATGCAGGAGCTTGTAAATATTATAAAAATGGAGAATACAAAATGAAATACCAAAGATTAATTTTAGGCTTAAGTATTCTTACTGCCATAGGAACATCGCTGTATTGGATAGTTGTGTTTACGGGGATAGTCCCGTTGGTGGAAATCGTCCCGGGTTACATAACATGGTTCCAATCATTTCCGCTGGCTGACCTCTGGATTGTAGCCACATCCGCGCTGCTGACTTTCGCGATTATGACAAAACGTGATGCAATGGCAACGGTATGTGGCTTATTATCAGCTTCAGCCATGATATTCCTGGCGCTGAACGGCTTAATGTTCGGAATTAATACAGGTATGATTTTTATGTTAACATTGGATGGGATTATTGAAATTGCAATAAAATTATATTGCTTATCTGTCGGGGCGTTTTATATAAAACAGTTTTCGGGAAAAGCCGGCAAACCGCTTACGGCTTAGCTTATTTCATAAAAACGCCGCAAATCGTATCGCCGGTATCGGAAAATTTCGCCCCTGCAACATCTCCGGAAATTCCAAATGAATCAAAGCCCGCCGTCCGGACTTCCGATACAAACGATTCCCTGCTAAAAAAGTGATTCCAAACATGATAGCAGGATACGTTATTTTCCGTTATCACGATATACTGGTTCAGCTCGGTTTTATCTTCATCGTAATGATAGGTTGCTTCCATGCAAATATGCGGTTTCGGACTGAAAAAACCGCCATTTTCGCTGTAATACCATGAGCAGGCTTCGTTTTTTCTCTTTTGCGCCGTATACACATCAAGAATAAACTTTCCGCCCGGCTTCAACGCCTGATATACCTTCTTCAATAAAATGGACCTGTCAGTAATTGACAGCGCGGCATAATCACAATATATCAATGTTATGATATCAAATTGCTCCGTATATTCGATTGATAAATAATTTTGATATATATATTTAATATTACTTTTATTTAACAGCGCCTGTTCTTTTGCATATGCAATGGAGCGTTTTGAAAAATCCACTCCTGTAACGGTATATCCGGCGTTGTTAAAACGCTCCGCGTATAATCCGGGGCCGCACCCCAGATCGAGCAAGGTTTTATACTGAGCCGGGGGAACAATTCCTGCTATCCAGCTGACCGATTCGTCGAGAAATTCATGCTTGCGGCTAGCGGATTCCCGGTGTGGATTTAAGTGTGCCTCCAGCATACCTTTTGAAACATGCTCGTCATCCCACAGGCTATTTGTGCCCGGTGCATATAAAGGAGGCTTGACAGCGTATTTGGAAATTTCATGAAACATAATCATATATCTCCTTTTCCCATTACAGATTTTATTTTTCAGCCCAGTCAAGGCTGCGCCCGACGGCCTTGTTCCAGCCGCTTATCAAGGCTTTTCGTTTTTCCCCGTCCATGTCCGGCGAGAACGTCACATCGCAGCTCCAAAGCCGTTTGATTTCGTCAAGGCTGTTCCACACGCCGGTGGCAAGCCCCGCAAGGTACGCGGCGCCAAGTGCGGTTGTCTCACGAATCATGGGCCGCCGCACAGGCTTATCTAGGATATCCGCCTGAAACTGCATGAGCAGTCGGTCACGCGATGCGCCGCCGTCCACGTTCAGCTCGGCGATGGCGCCGCCGGTGTCCTTTTCCATCGCGCGGATGAGGTCATAGCTTTGGTACGCGATGGATTCCTCCGCCGCGCGTATGATGTGCTCGCGCCTCGTGCCGCGCGTAATGCCCACGATACAGCCGCGCGCGTACATGTCCCAATGCGGCGCGCCAAGCCCTGTAAACGCAGGTACAAGGTACACGCCCCCGGTGGTATCCACCTTGCCCGCATAGTATTCCGCATCCTTGCTTTCAGTGAAAAAGCGCATCTCGTCGCGCAGCCACTGTATCACCGCGCCGCCCACAAACACGCTGCCTTCCAGCGCGTAGGGCGGTTTTTTGCCGTATCCCGCCGCAATGGTGGTGATGAGCCCGTTTTTGCTGCGGTACGCCTCGCTTCCGGTATTCATCAGCAGGAAGCAGCCCGTGCCGTACGTATTTTTCGCTTCGCCCTTTTTAAAGCAGCATTGCCCGAACAGCGCCGCCTGCTGGTCGCCCGCGATACCCGCGATGGGAACCTTCACGCCCTGTATGTCGGTGGTACCGTAAACCTCGCAGGAGCCTTTTACCTGCGGCAGCATGGAACGCGGGATGTTCAGCGCGTTTAGCAGCTTATCGTCCCAGCCGAGCCTGTGGATGTCAAAAATCATGGTGCGCGACGCGTTTGTGTAGTCGGTGACGTGTACCGCGCCGTTTGTAAGCTTCCAGAGCAGCCATGTGTCCACGGTACCGAAAAGAAGCTCGCCGCGCCGCGCCTTTTCGCGCGCCCCGGAGACGTTGTCGAGTATCCACGCAATTTTCGAGCCGGAAAAATACGCGTCGGGAACAAGCCCCGTCGTATTCCGGATATAATCGCTTAACCCCTCGTTTATCAGATTGTCGATGATACCGGCTGTTCTGCGGCATTGCCAGACAATCGCGTTGTAAACGGGCCGCCCGGTCGTTTTCTCCCAGACTATCGCCGTTTCGCGCTGGTTGGTAACGCCGATCGCCGAGATTTCCCCGGGGCGGACGGCGCTCTGCGCGATGACCTCCATCATTACGGCGTACTGCGAGGAGAAAATCTCCATCGGGTCGTGCTCGACCCAGCCTTCGCGCGGGTATATCTGCGTAAATTCTTTCTGCGCGATGCCGATAATATTCTGTTCATCGTCAAACAAAATCGCGCGGGAGCTGGTTGTCCCCTGGTCGAGTGAAAGTATATATTTTGGCATGGCGATATTCCTCCTAGATTGTCAACTGTGACACAAAAGCGAATTGCCGCGCAATTCGTAAGCGGGCTTTGCCCGCGCACGGGCGCGAAGCGCCCGTCTTTTGTGTCACAAGCTTCGCGTGGTAACGAACGGGATACCGGTGCCGCATACATCATCAATCACGACATGTCCTTCTTCGATGGGCGACGTAAGCTCCACCGCGTTCAATAATTGCATGGCATCGAAGATAAACCGCTTCGGTATCGCGGATTTTGTCTTTACAGGACACCGGCGGTGTGCGGCGCCTTTAATCCTCACGGTGGAGGTTACGACGCGCAGGGGGTTCTCAAGCTCGTCGCGGCCGTATTCTTCACCTCTGGCGCAATCGTTTCCGGTTACGGTAAAGTCTTCATCCACCTTCAAATGGCATCCTTTCGGGCATACGATGCAGATGATTTCAGTCATAGCGCCGCACCTCCTCGCATGATATGGTAATTTCGCCTGAAGCTCCGGTTAATTCCGGCAGTGTGATGCGCTCCATCTCGCCGGGAACCATATGCCTTCGTTTGTAGGCGGCGATTTGCCTGTCCCCGCAGGATACAACGACCCGGCTTTCCCCAAAGATACGGTTTACACGGAAGAATACGGCGGTTTTGCCGTCCGCTTGTTTCTTCTGTATCATCTGTTTTATCCGTATCATCTGTGGAACTGTATAGGCGACGCCCGTGCCGTTTATCAGCCGCAGCGCACCGTTTGTGGCGTATCCTCCCGACAGGGCGAACGCGGCGGCGGCTTTGCCTGCCTGCTCACTTTCAACCGTGACAAAATCGACAAGGTCGTGGACATGCACCGCGTTCCCGCAGGCAAACACGCCGGGGATTGAGGTCTCCATGTTTTCACGGACGACCGCGCCTCCCGTACGGCTGTCCATCGCCGCCCCGGCGGCGCGTGAAAGCTCATTTTCGGGGATTAATCCAACCGATAACAGTACGGTATCGCAGTCAAAGATCATCTCGGTGCCGGGAACGGCGCGGCGGTTTTCGTCGACCTTTGAGACGATGACCTGCTCCACCCGCTTGTCGCCGCGGATTTCGGTAATGGTGTGCGACAGGTACAGCGGTATGCCGTAGTCATGCAGGCACTGCACGATATTTCGCGTAAGCCCGCCCGAATACGGCATCAGCTCGATGCACGCGAGCACCCTCGCGCCCTCAAGCGTCAGCCGCCGCGCCATGATTAAGCCGATGTCGCCGCTGCCTAAAATCACCGCGCGCTTGCCGACCATGTACCCTTCCATGTTGGCGTAGCGCTGCGCCGTCCCCGCCGTGAAGATTCCGGCGGGACGGGTACCCGGTATGCCAATCGCGCCGCGCGTGCGCTCGCGGCAGCCCATCGCCAGCACAATGCTTTTCGCCGTAAAAATGTTGTACCCCGCCGTTTTGCCGACCGTGTGAACCGTGCGTTCCGGCGTGATTTCAAGCGCCATCGTGTCGAGCATGACCTCAATCTGCGTTTCCTCAAGCAGCTTCACAAAACGCCCCGCGTATTCGGGTCCGGTCAGCTCCTCCTTAAAATAATGAAGGCCGAACCCGTTGTGAATACACTGGTTTAAGATGCCGCCAAGCTCCTTGTCGCGCTCAATAATCAAGATTTTACGCAGGCCGCTTTTCCACGCGCTCAGCGCCGCGGCAAGCCCCGCCGGGCCGCCGCCGATTACAACAAGGTCATAGCTCTTAGCATCCATGCGTGTCGCCTCCGTGCTTCGTTTCTGAGTCAAGGATATAAGTGCCGGCCTTATCCTGAAGGATTTCTGTCGGCTCGCACTTGTAATGCCCCGCGAGGATTTCCAAAACGCGCGGCCCGCAAAAGCCGCCCTGGCAACGCCCCATGCCGGCGTTACAGCGCCGTTTTACCGCGTCGACCGAGCGCGGCGGGATGGGGGCGTTCAGCGCATCGAGAATCTCTCCCTCCGTCACGGTTTCGCAGCGGCATATCACCCGTCCGTAAGCAGGCTTTTTGGCGGCAAGCGACGCCTTTTCCCCGGTTGTCAGCTCATGGAAGCGGACACGCTTGCGTTTATCGTAGAAATCCGGTTTTTCACGTAATTCCAGCCCGCTGTCCCCGAGAATCTCCGCCGCCATTTTCGCGATTGCGGGCGCCGCCGACAGCCCCGGGGATTTAATCCCCGCAAGGTCAATGAACCCGGGGGCGCCCTTTGCCTCCCTGATGATAAAGTCGCTTTGGCCGGAGTGTGCGCGGTTGCCGGAAAAATTGCGTATGCTCGCGCGGAAATCAAGCTCCGGCACAGACTTGCGTGCCTTTTCCATTACAACGCCCAATCCTTCCGCTGTGGTGGAGACGTCGCCGCGATCCGGCAACGGCTCGCTGTTCGGCCCTGCGATCAGGTTTCCGTGCACGGTCGGCGCGACGAGTACGCCCTTGCCGGTCTCGGTCGGGCACTGGAACACCACATAGCGGACGCGTGTGCCCTCGCTTTTGTCAAACAGGTAATATTCGCCCCTGTCAGGCCGGATTTCAAACGCTTTTTCCGCAATCATATCGTGTATTTTGTCTGCGTAAAGACCGGCGGCGTTTACGATAAACCGCGCCCCAACGTCGCCGCCCCCGGTTTTCAGCTTGTATCCATCGTTTGTTTTTTCTATCCCCGTTACGGCGCACTCAAGCCGTACCTCTACGCCATTTTTCACAGCGGTTTCCAGAAGCGCAAGTGTGTATTCCCATGGGCTTACCACCATCGCCGAGGGCGCGTACAGCGCCGCAGTCACGCTCCCGCCGATATTCGGTTCCCGCTCCAGCACCTGCTGTCTTGTCAGAATCTCAAGCCCCTCTACGCCGTTTGCCCTGCCGTTTTTAAGCAGGCGCTGAAGCACCGGGATCTCCTTGTCCGAAAACGCAAGCACAAGTGATCCGCACGGCTTATACGGAACGTCAAGCTTTTCGAAAATCTCCTTCGCAAGCCGGTTGCCTTCCGCGTTCAGCCGCGCCATCAAGGTGCCGGGCTCCGGGTCGTAGCCCGCGTGTATAATCGCGCTGTTTGCTTTTGTAGCGGCGTTCGCGACATCGTTTTCCTTTTCAAGCGCCAGTACCCGAAGCTCGTATTTTGAAAGCTCATAAGACAGTGCCGCGCCGATGATTCCGCAGCCTATGATGACGACATCAAACATTAGACACACTCCTCAGTTGCTTTAAAAAAGCGCGGCAAAACACCCTTTTTACGGGAATATTTGCTGCACTTTTTTATCAGGGCCTGTCGACATAAAGCTAATAGCCCGTCTTTTTAGTAAATTTTGCGCATTTCTACATTCTCGTCAGATGGGAATACGTAAAGAATTCCTTCTTCCCCGGCTTTGAAACGCACCAAAATTTCATAAAAAACCCGTACATTCCATTTATGTCAAACAGGCCCTAAGCGAAAAAATGTTGACGAACAAGAAATAATATGATATTATGAACAGGTTCTTATACATGCTTGTGTAGCTCAGTTGGTAGAGCAGCTGATTTGTAATCAGCAGGTCGGGGGTTCGAGTCCGTCCACAAGCTCCAGCAGGTTGGGCCTGCACCCGTGACGCGCGCCATGCCTGGTGTGCGTCTTTAGTTTTTGCGCCTGTGAATGTCCACAGTTTTTTAAAGCCTGCTGACACTATTGAAATGCGCCGGTATGTGAAAAAACATAAATGTCAATTCATATGCGGTTCACACGATTGCGAAGCAATCAGGGCGTTGAGTAGTAATATCAACAGGCTCCGGTTTATCAGGTAACCAGTTTTTCATAGATTGCATCGAGCTGCATGGTAATATTGTTGGTCTCCGTAACCATAATTTCAATCCGGCGGTTGCGCCTGCGCTTTGCTTCATCGTCGTTGCATGCATCGATGTATGCCATGATTTCTGACGTAGACATATCACCGATGCGCTCGGCTTCGCCGATGCTGCCCGCAATCGGGCGGAACTTCCCCCATGCAAGCGCGGATAGCCTGTCGCCGCGGATTCCGACATTATTTTCAAAATACTTTAACACGGCGTTGGCCCGTTCGGAGGAAAGGTCCCTGTCGGAAATATGGTAATCCGGATTTTCCGGCAAAGCCGCGGTGTGCCCATCGATACGAATCATGCCGATGTCGTTCTCCACCATTTTAAGGCTCATTCCAATCATCTCGAGAAGCGCGTAGTCCTGTGGGCGTATTCGGGCGGCGTTCGGCTCAAACAGCATATCGTCTATAAATTGTATAAAGATATAGTCGTCGCCAAGGTATGCCGAAACCTTATCCGACATGCCGCTTGCCGCAATGCTTGCGACAATGCTGTCATAAGCCTCTTGCAGCGGTTTTTTTTCCGAGCCGTCATCTGTCGGGATTTTGGGGTCACTCAGATCAAATTCCTCCCGATGCCTGATATTGGCCTCCTCGGCAATCTCCATAATCTGCTCCGGAGACGCGCCCCTGTTCCTCATCACCGATGCCAAAAGGTTAAATTTCTGAACGTCTACTTGCGAAATGGCGAATAAAAGCACAAAAAAAACAAACAACAGCGTAACCATATCGCAGTATGTAGCCAGCCATTCGTTGCCGCCGCCGGATTCTTCAACCTGCGCGGTTTTCTTCTTTCCAGCCATAAATCATCAGGCCTCCTACGCCTTCTCGCCTGCCGTATTGCCCTTTGCGTTGGGGTCAATCTGCTCCATGAGCATCTCTTTTACAACCCTGGGGTTCACGCCCCGCTGGATTGCCAAAATACCCGCGATGACAATTTCCTTGCATTCGATTTCCTTGTGATGCCGGACCTTAAGCTTCGCGACCAGCGGGTAAAACCACAGGTTTGCCAGCAATGTGCCGTAAAACGTCGTAATCATCGCCGCCGACATGTTAAGGCCCAGCGAGGATACGCCGCCCGCATCGGAAAAGTCAAGGCTCATCAGCATGTTGATAAGAGAGACAAGTGTCGCCGCCATACCAAAGGCGGGAGCGTATGAGCCCCCTTTTTCGTAAATAGCCCAGGCCGCAGCGTGGCGCGCCGTGATGGAATCAAGAATGCCGGTCAGCCGGGCTTCGACAACCTCCGCTTCCTCCGCGTCGGCGACCATCGTGGCCGCCCGTCTTACGAAGTCGTCCTGAACCTTTTCCGCCTCGGATTCAAGAACCAGCAGCCCTTGTGTACGGGCTTTTTCAGCCAAATCCGATATGATGTTTACATAGTGGATCGGGTCGAATTTTTGCAGGCCCAAAATAATTTTAAAATGCGCTGCCATCTTGAGCATCTGTCTTGTGGGATACGACATGAAAAGCGCGCCGACTGTCGGCACAACCACTAACGCGGCGCTTGCGGCGTCAAGAAAGTTACCCATGTCGCCGCCCAACAGGAGGATACCGACAACGATAGCGCCCAATGAAATAAGCAGCGCTATAGGGGAACCTATATCCATGAGCCACATCACTCCCTAACTTTATAATGATAAACGATAATAATATGTAATAAAATAACAAATTATAAGCTTTTTTGTTATTGTATTATTTTCCGTCATTCATTATACCATATAGGTTTTACGGATTCAATGAAAACATTTACCGAGAAAATCTACTGTTTAATTACATCATCATATCATTTATATGAATTGTATATGAATGTCCGTTCACATTCTAACATAAAAGCAAAATAAAAGCAAAAAATAGAATATACGCGCGAAAACAGGAAAAACTACAGTCAATAAAAAAAGTGGAAAAAGGAGCGGAATTATGTCGCATGACGGGAATAATCTTTCCAGCCTGCCAATGAATACACTACAGGATATACCTAAGCCAAACGCCGATGCCAAGCAAATCACCGCTCTGGTGAAGGAGCACGGGCGCGTCACCGGCTACCGGCTCTCGGACGGGCAAACCCTCGGCAAGGAGGAAGCCGTGCGCCTTGCAAGAGAAGGCGGGATTCGCGGCGTTGGGATTTCCTCAAGAAAAGGCAACGAATATTTAAAGTCGCTGCCTGACGAGAGCGAAAACAACAATCTGGGCAATTTGCCCTCCGTCACACAATAGTATATAGCGATACGGCGCGAAGCGTTAAAAGCCTCGCGCCGTGATTGTTTTTGCGTCGCATCCTGTAATGCGTCACATCATACAATGCGGGTCGGGAATATCGCCTACGATGGGGCCGGGGTCTATCCCAAGCCGGCTGTAATAATCGGAAATCGCGCTTTTGACCGCCTGCTCCGCTAAAACGGAGCAGTGGATTTTTACGGACGGCAATCCTTCAAGCGCTTCGACGACCGCTTTGTTCGTAAGCTTTAGCGCATCTTCAATCGGCTTGCCCTTAATCATCTCCGTGGCGATGGAGCTTGTCGCGATTGCGGCGCCGCAGCCGAAGGTTTTGAACTTCACATCGGTGATGATGTTGCCCTGAACCTTTATAAAAATCTTCATGATATCGCCGCAGGCGGGGCTTCCCACCTCACCGATGCCGTCCGCGTCGGGAATCTCGCCGACATTACGCGGGTCTGAAAAATGCTCCAGCACTTTTTCGGAGTATTGCATACTACCGCTCATTCCTTTCGTCTTTCACAATGCTTTCCCACAGCGGCGACATGTTTCGCAGCGTCTCTACGGCCGGCGGGATTGTTTCCAGCATGTAACCGATATCTTCATCGGTGGTTTCCTCGTTGATGCTAAGCCGCAGGGAGCCGTGCGCGACCTCGTGCGGCAGCCCGATTGAAAGCAGCACATGGCTTGGGTCGAGCGACCCGGAGGTGCATGCCGAGCCGGACGACGCGGCGATTCCCTTCATGTCGAGCATGAGCAGAAGGCTTTCGCCCTCGATTCCCTCAAAGGATAGGTTCACGTTTCCGGCGAGGCGCTGCTTCGCATCGCCGTTGAGCCTTGCGCGCGGAAGCTTCAGGAGCCCCGCGATGAGCTTGTCCCGCATGGCACCGACCTTTGCGGCGCGCTCGGGAATACCCTTGGCCGCAATTTCCATCGCTGCGCCGAAGCCGACAATCCCGGCGACGTTTTCCGTCCCGGCGCGGTGTCCGCCTTCTTGCCCGCCCCCGTCTATCAGGTTCGGCAGCCGGATTCCCTTTTTGACATAAAGCGCGCCGACGCCTTTTGGCGCGTGCAGCTTATGCCCGGAAAGCACAAGCATGTCGATATTTTGCCGCACAACGTCTATCGGGACGTTTCCCGCCGCCTGAACCGCATCGGTATGGAACGAAACGCCTTTTTCGCGGCAAATGGCGCCAATCTCGGAGACCGGCTGGATGGTGCCGATTTCATTGTTTGCGTACATGATTGTGACAAGGGCCGTGTCATCGCGTATCAACGAAGCGATATCCTCCGGCTTGACGACGCCGTTCTCGTTTACCTCGGCAAGGCTTATATCAAAACCCTCTTTTTTCAAGGCTTTTACTGTATGCAGTACCGCGTGGTGCTCGAATTTCGAGGTGATGATGTGGTTTTTGCCTTTTTTCTTTAGGCTTCTCGCCGCGCACTTTATCGCCCAGTTGTCGGCTTCGCTGCCGCCGGACGTAAAGAAAATCTCCCGCGCGCCGGCGCCGATTGCGCCCGCTACCTGTTCACGCGCCTTATGAATCGCGGCGGCGGCCTCGCGGCCCTTCGCATATATGCTCGACGGGTTGCCGAAGCCGTCCTTCAGCCACGGCATCATGGCGTTCAGCACGTCCTCCGAGATTCTTGTTGTAGCGGCGTTATCCGCGTAAACAAAGCGTTTTGGCATAAACTTCACCCTTATTTATGTTATTCCCGTTTTAAATCCAGATAATACTGCACGGCCAATTTGTCGCACCGCTCGTTTTCAGCGTGCCCGGTGTGCCCTTTTATCCAGACATACGTCATGTCGTGCTTTTTAATCAGGGGCAGCAGCCTTTCCCACAAATCAACATTTAACGCGGGCTCCTTGTTGCTTTTTACCCAGCCATTTTTTTTCCAGCCGAAAACCCAGCCCTTTTCAATGGAGTCAATCACATATTTCGAATCGCTCACAAGCTCGACCCTGCACGGCTCTTTCAGCGCCGACAACGCCTCAATCACGGCGGTAAGCTCCATGCGGTTGTTTGTCGTCATCTCCTCGCCGCCGGATATCTCCTTTTCATGCCCGCCGTATTTCAAAATCGCGCCCCATCCGCCCGGGCCGGGGTTGCCGGAACACGCGCCGTCCGTATAAACCTTAACTTTTTTCATCAACATAAGTATACCCCTGAAAGTTTCGTTACATATGTTACTAAAATAGTATAACGTAAAAATCGTGATTTATCAATAGCCTGCGACAAAAACCTGGTAAAATTTTTCATCGTCTGTATGAAACCGCCTATGGCGAACCAATAATGAGGTTATGCGAATACATGTGAACGGCGGTTCACACCATCGCGAAGCGGTGCAATCATGCATGAAAGGAATTTGTGTTTATGAAGGCAGTTATTATGGCAGGCGGGGAAGGAAGCCGGCTAAGGCCGTTGACATGCGATATTCCAAAGCCGATGGCAAAACTGCTGGGCCGCCCCGTGCTTGAATATATACTGGATTTGCTTAGCCTCCACGGGATAAACGGCGCGGCGGTTACGCTTCGGTATTTGCCGGACCTTATCACCGGGCATTTCCCCGACGGCGAATACAGGGGCATCCGGCTTGATTTTATCGAGGAAAACGAGCCTTTGGGAACGGCGGGGAGCGTCCGGAACGCGTGCGGCGGTAACGACGGCGAAATCCTTGTCATCAGCGGCGACGCCATGTGCGATTTTGATTTAAGCGCGGCGCTTGCCTTTCACCGCGAACATGGCGCGGACGTCACCATTGCCGCGAAGCGCGTGGAGGACCCCCGTGAATACGGGCTGATTGATGCGGACGAAACCGGCGTGATCCGCGCATTTATCGAGAAACCGGCATTCTCGCAGGCTGTTAGCGACCTTGCAAACACGGGTATTTATATTTTGTCAAGCCGCGCGCTTACGTTGATTCCGACCGGCAAGCCCTACGATTTTGCAAAAAACCTGTTCCCGCTCATGCTCGAACAGGGCATGAAGCTGATGTGCTGGGAAGGAACCGGCTACTGGTGCGATATCGGCGACCTTGAAAGCTATATCGGCTGCCAGCAGGATATGCTCGACGGCCTTGTAAACTGCGAGATACACGGCACAAACGAAGGCGGCAGCATCTTCGCGGATCAAAACCGGCCCGCGAACTGCGTGATAGGCGCGCCTGTTTACATCGGAAAAAATGTTGTGATAGACGACGGCGCGTGTATCGAGATGGGAAGCGTGGTCGACGACGGCTGCTGCATCGGTAAAAACGCGCGGATAACGGCAAGCGTGCTGCTTGAAAATGCTTATGTTTCACGTAACGCGAAGCTCACCGGCGCGATTTTGTGCGCGGGCGCCGCCGTGAAATCAGGCGCGATGCTGTTCGAGGGCGCGGCCGTGGGCGCGGGCGCCGTGATAGGCGAGAAAGCAACCATAAACGCGGGCGTAAAAATCTGGAACACAAAAAACATTCCGGCGGGCGCGGTTGTAAGCGAAAATGTAAAAACGGGCGCCCCGAAGCGTGAGTTTTTCGACGAGGACGGCATTACAGGCCAAATCGGCGTGGAGCTTACCCCGGAATTCATGGCGCGGGCGGGCGCGGCTGTCGGAAGCTTGATGCCCGGGAAAAGCATCGCGGTGGGCTACAGCAGCAACCGCGGGTCGGAGGTGCTCGCGGCGGCGCTTGCCGCGGGAATCCGCTCGACCGGTTCGACCGTTATGGATTTCGGCGGCAATTTCATGGCGCAGTTTGAGTTTTTCATGAATTTCTGTTCATTGCCCCTGGGTGTTTTTGTCAAGGGGGACAGCCGCGCAAGCTTGCGTTTGACGGGGCCCGGCGGCGTCCCGGCGCATCGCGCGCTCGAACGCGAGGCGGAAATGATTTTATCGCGCGGCGAGTTTGTCCGCCGCGCATGGGATGCTATGGGTGATTTCGTCGATATGTCGGGGATTTCAGCCATGTACCGCTCGCAGCTTCTGCGTTTTGCGCCAAAGGGCTTATCGAATCTGTCGGTCCGGCTGAAATGCGGCAACCTGACGGTGCAAAAAACGCTCGGCGACGCGCTTTTTAACCTCGGCTGCGCCACGGACGGCGGGTTTACGCTTGAGCTGTCGTCGCAGGGGGATAAGGTGCGGGTGTTTGACGAGCGCGAGGGATATATCCCGCATTACAAAATATTTGCCTGTTGCGCGATTTCGCAGATGGGCGCGGGAGACGTCGCCGTGCCGTTTGATTCGCCCAGAATCCTCGACGATTACGCCAAGAAAAGCGGCGTCCGGCTGCTGCGCTATTTAAGCTGCCCCGCCGACAACAGCGACGAGGAGGCAAGGCAGCTTGCGAGAAATCAAATGTGGTCGCGTGACGGGCTTATGCAGGCCATCATGTTTTTAAGCCTTGTGAAAAGGGCCGGGGGCCTAAGCGCGTTGCTTCAAACGCTGCCCGAATTTGACCGCGAAATCCGCACGATTGATACAAACGGCAACCCGGCGGGGATTATCATGAGCATGAACCGCCGTAAAACCGCGAAAATCGGCGAGGGAATCCTGTTTGGGGACGGCTCAAAGGTCGCGCTGGTAAAGCCTCTGAAGCGCGGAACCGGCATTAAAATCATGGCGGAGGCAAGAAGTCAGGAGATTGCGGCGGAGCTTTGCGACGACATAGAAAAAATCCTGAGAAAGAATCTGCGAACTTGACACACTGCTAAAAAAAGGTTAAAATTGTATTCAACGAGGTGAACGTAATCTTTATAAAGCCTATTTTAGCCGCGCCGCCGTATGCTTTTTCCGTGAACGGAAATGGGAAAGGGTATGTAAGCGGAGGCGCGGCCGGGCTTTTGATTTGTTGTGCTTTTGTTACTCCGAAATAAGTCTTAAACCTCGCGGCAAGGCCGCCCGGGACTTTTTTTCTCAAAATGGCCTTGTGGCTTGCCGTTTTCGCGGCAACCGCCGCAAATGGACGTTATGAATCCTCAAGACATAATCTTTCGGATTAATAAGCATATGTACTTACACGCTCTAGAGCGTGTTTTGAAATCTCGATTTGCCGTCATCTTGCACCTGAATTACGCCTAACTGCGTTCCCGTTGGCATGAATACACAAGGTATTCGTGCCTCCTCGGTCTTGTTATGCATTAATTTTTGTGCAATCTGATTTTCCAAAAGCAGGTTTCAAAACACACTCATCCCGGCGCGAAAGCGCATGGGGCTGCTATTCTATGTATTCGGAGGTATATCGTGCCAAATAACAACGAGAAAAACGGCGCTCCGGCGGCGGAAGCCGCGCGCCAGAACAACCGCGCCCAGAACAAGCGGCGCCCCAAATCTTTAAACAGTCCCGCAAACAGCGCAAAGCAAGCTCCGGCTGAGGCCAAAAGCCAGCAAAAGAACGCAAAACAAAAGAACACCGCCGCCCCGAATAAGCGGCAGACGAAAAAAAATACGGCCAAAAAGCCCGTTGTCAGGATTATCCCCCTTGGCGGGCTTGGCGAAATCGGCAAGAATGTGACCGTATTCGAGTGCCAGGGCGACAGCTTTATGGTCGACTGCGGCATGACGTTCCCCGACGAAAGCATGCCCGGCGTAGACCTTGTCATCCCCGATTTCAGCTATGTTGTGGAAAATAAGGACAAAATCAGGGGGATTTGCATTACCCACGGCCACGAGGACCACATCGGCGCGCTGCCGTTTTTGTTAAAGCAGGTAAATATCCCGCTTTTCGGCACGAAGCTGACGATGGCGCTTGTCGAGGGCAAGCTCAAGGAGCACGGGCTTTTGGGCAAGGCGCAGCTAAATGTGCTGAAGCCGAAAAGCATTGTAAAATTCGGCTGCATGTCCGTGGAATATATCAACGTGAACCATTCTATCCCCGATGCCTGCGCGTTTGCCATACATACGCCGGCGGGCGTGATTGTACAGACAAGCGATTTTAAAATTGATTTTACGCCGATACGCGGCGAAATCATCGACCTTGCAAGGTTCGGGGAGCTTGGCAGCAAAGGTGTGCTCGCGCTGTTGTCGGATTCCACGAACGCGGAACGCCCCGGCAGCGCCATGAGCGAGCGGGTCGTCGGTGAAAGCTTAGACAAACTGTTTTCGCAGTACGCGAAAAAGCGCATCATCGTCGCGACGTTCGCGTCGAATATCCACCGTGTGCAGCAGATTGTAGACTCCGCCGTCAAGTATAAGCGCAAGGTAGCGGTCTCGGGCCGCAGCATGGAAAACGTCATGGGCAAGGCGCTTGAGACAGGGTACCTCGATATCCCGTCCGGCGTTTTGGTTGACGTGGATTCCGTAGACAAATACCCCCCTGAAAAAATGGTGATTATCACGACGGGCAGTCAGGGCGAGCCGATGAGTGCCCTTGCCAGGATGGCGATGGGCGACCACCGCAAGCTGACCGTTACGCCGGGCGACTGCATCATCATTTCGGCAACGCCGATACCCGGTAATGAAAAAACCGTCACCCGTGTCGTAAACGAGCTTCTAAAGCTCGGCGCGGATGTCGTTTACGAGAAGATGTATGAAATCCATGTCTCCGGCCACGCGTGCCAGGATGAGCTAAAGCTGATGCTTGCGCTTACGAAGCCGAAGTTTTTCATGCCGATGCACGGCGAATACAAGCATCTGAAAAAACACGCGGGGCTTGCCGTTTCCATGGGCATAGACCCCAAAAACGTAATCGTGGGCGACATCGGCAAGGTTGTCGAAACAGACGGCGAAACCATGAAGATAACCGGCTCGGTAACCGCGGGCAAGGTGCTCGTGGACGGCCTTGGCGTGGGCGACGTCGGCAGCATTGTGCTGCGTGACCGCAAGCATCTGGCGCAGGACGGTCTGATTGTCGTCGTTACCACGATTGATTTGCATACGGGCGAGATTTTGTCGGGGCCCGACATCGTTTCGCGCGGGTTTGTGTACGTGCGCGAAAGCGAGGATATGATTGAAAAGGCGCGTAAAATCGCGCGGGAATCCATCCGCAGATGCATGGACAACAACACCCGCGAATGGGGCGTGATTAAGCATCGCATGAGGGACGACATCAGCGATTACCTGTGGCAGGTGACAAAGCGCAGTCCCATGATTTTACCGGTGATACAGGAGATTTAGCCCGCCGTAAGGGCGGCCTGCTTTCAGGCCGCCCTTTATTGCTTCACCAATTAAATCTTGAATCATCCTGGCGTTTTTTTGCCGCCATGCTGCGTTGTCGCATCGCTTCGCGATGGTGTGAACTGCACGTGATGTGAACGAATGTGGACGTAAGTTCACATACAGTTCACACAGCCCGACAGGCTGGCGTTCATGTTTTTTCACATTGCCGGGCGCTAGCCCGCCTGCGTCCTCCGCCTTGTCTGGCGGCAAAACCCCTCAACAATCTTAATTCAATATTTAGAAGCTGTGTTCATAGCTCGAAGCACCGTATCAGCGGCGGATTTTCCGCCGTGCCGCGTTAAATTTCCTTGGAATACACAAAGCATTCCCGTGAAAATTTGCCTTGCGCGGCATAAAATTCCCTCGCCGCTCCGGCATTTCTCACTTATGAACACAACTCCTTAATTGGTGAAGCAACACTGTTTGCCCTTGCTTATAAATTATGATATACTGGTATCGTTCAACAGAGGGGAGCTTTCAATGTATAACAGGCTGAAGCTATACACGCCAATCATTTGCACGCTGATGGTATTATGCGCGGTTTTGGTTTTTATAACGCCGTTTTTTAGCCGCACTCTTTTTTATATCAGCGTTGCCGTCACGCTGCTTGCATTTATCGCCGTGCTTATCATGCTGAAAGGGGCGGGCGGCAGAACGCGCCGTATGTTACGGGAGATGGGGCGCGGCATAGAGGCGACGGGCGGCGGTGAGTTTATCGATTTCCCCATGCCGGTCATCACACTGTACGATTCAAGGGAAATCATATGGTACAACGACATATGCGAAAGCCAGGTGTTCCAAGGCAAGGACATGCGCGGAGAGGATATCGGAGAGATTTTTCCCGCGCTTGACGTCACGGTGAAGTCGCCAGCCCAGGGTTATGACGTTGTGTTCGGCGAGCAGCAGTACACGGCGTTCGTTTCACGCTCCAAAAAGGCGGGCGAAAATATCGCGGTTGTCTATCTGATTGACGACACCGCGCTTAAATTTTACGCGAACGAATACCACCAGACAAAGCCGTCCGTCGCGATTATCATGGTCGATAATTATGAGGAGATGGTTCAGGATTTAAAAGAGGGCGAGCGCGCCCAGATTATCAGCGTAATCGAAGAAGAGGTCGAGCGGTACATAAACCGGAACGACGGTTTTGTCATACGCGTGAGCCGCGAGCGGTTCCTTGCCGTCATAGAGGAGCGCGGCATCCGGAAGATTATCGAAAATAAATTCGGGCTGCTTGATATTGTGAGGAATAAGCATATCGGCGAAAAAATGAACGCGACTCTTTCCATCGGCGTTTCGGGCGGCTCGCAAAGGTTGCTGGAGGCCGAAAGCTCGGCAAGGCAGGCCCTTGACATGTGCCTTGGGCGCGGCGGGGATCAAGCCGCCGTGAAAACCCAGAACGGCTACGAGTTTTACGGCGGCGTCTCAAAGGGGATAGAAAAACGTACGAAGGTTAAAACGAGGATCATCGCAAGCGCGCTCGGCGAGCTTGTGGAGTCCGCGCAGAACGTCGTCATCATGGGACACCGCTTTACGGATTTGGATTGCCTTGGGGCGGCCACGGGCCTGCTTAAAACTGTAAAGGATATGGACAAGCCGTGCGTGATTTGCCTTGACAAAAAGAAAAACCTCGCCCGCCCGTTGCTGGATAAGCTTCTGGCAGGCAGCTATGAGGAGTCCGACTTTGTTGATCCCGAAGACACGCTTTCGCTTGCAAACGATAAGACACTTTTAATCATAGTTGACACGCACGTGCCCGGCGTGCTTGAAAGCGAGGCGCTGTACCGCGCCTGTAAAAACGTCGTGGTGATTGATCACCACCGCAAGCTTGTGAATCATATTGACAACGCCGTTGTTTTTTATCACGAGCCGTACGCGTCGTCGGCGTCCGAGATGGTGGCGGAGCTTGCCCAGTACTTCCCGTCACGCCCGCAGATTACAAAACTGGAAGCCGAAGCCATGCTGGCGGGAATCATGCTTGACACGAAGAATTTTGTATTAAGAACAGGTGTGCGTACCTTTGAGGCGGCGGCTTACTTGCGGCGGCTCGGCGCCGATACGATAGAAGTCAGAAGGCTGTTCGCGTCCACGATGGATTCGTACCAGCAGAAATCCAACCTTGTATCGAGCGCGGAGATATACGAAAACTGCGCAATTGCGTCGTCGTCCGATACAAGCGGCGACATCAAGGTCGTGGCGCCGCAGGCCGCGGACGAGCTGATGACCATCGAGGGGGTCGACGCCTCGTTTGTCATTTTTGAAACCCCCGAAGGCGTTCACGTCTCGGCGCGTTCCATGGGCGCCGTCAACGTTCAGGTTGTCATGGAAAGCTTGGGCGGCGGCGGTCACCATACAATGGCGGCGGTGCAGTTTCAAAACGAAAGCATGGAAAACGTGCGCAAAATGGTAATGGAGGCCATCGATGATTACCACGCTTCGCGCGTCAAAGCATAGAGGAGGGATTCCGCATGAAGGTGATTTTAAAAGAGGATGTTCAGGGCAGCGGCAAGAAAGGCGATATCGTCAATGTTTCAGACGGGTACGCGAAAAATTTCCTGCTAAAGAGGGGGCTTGCGGTGGAAGCGTCGGCCAGGGCGATGAATGAAATAAACGCGAAAAAGGCGTTGGAGGAAAGAAAACGCCAGCAGGAAAAGGACGCCGCGACAGCCCTTGCCTCGGAAATAAAAGGCAAGACCGTCAAGATTCCGGCAAAGGCCGGCGCAAACGGAAAACTGTTCGGCTCCATCACCGCGAAGGAAATCTCGGACGGAATCAAAAAACAGCTCGGCGCCGAGATAGATAAGCGTAAAATTTCGCTTGAAAGCGAGATTAAATTGTTCGGCACGTATGAAGCCGAAATCAAATTAAACCACGGCGTTATGACAAGCGTGTTCGTAATGGTCGGCGAGGAGTAGGGGAACAGGAATGCCTGATTACAGCGCGTATACCGGCGTATCAACCGATTTGAACCTGCCGTATAACCTTGAGGCCGAGCAGTCGGTTTTAGGGGCTGTGCTGGTCGATTCGTCATGCCTTGCGCAGGCGCTTGACGCGTTAAAGCCGCACCATTTTTTTCGGATGGAAAACGCTGCTATATTCGACATCATGCTGCGGCTTTTTATGGCGGCAAAGCCGGTGGATTTTATAACGGTGCTTGAAATGCTGCAGCAGGAGCGCGTTTTTGACGTTGATTCCGACGCGAAGCTGTATCTCGCGCAGCTTATACAAATCGTGCCGTCAACCGCGAACCTTGACGAATATATACGGATTGTCAAGGAAAAATACGACGTGCGCGCGTTGATTATGGCGGCGCGTGAAATCATCGACGATTCGCAGAGCGGCGCCGCCGACCCGCAGACGCTGATGGACAGCGCGGAACAGAAAATCTTTGAAATCCGGCAGGACCGCGACGGCACAAAGCTTACCCGCATCAATACGGTGCTGCTTGAAATTTACGACAAGCTCCAGCGGCTGTCGGGCGACGAGAAAGAGAAATACCTGGGGATTTCAAGCGGGTACGCCGCCCTTGACCGCGTTTTGACGGGGCTTAACAAGTCCGACCTGATACTGCTCGCGGCCCGCCCCGCGATGGGCAAAACGGCATTTGCGCTCAACATCGCCGTAAACGTCGCGACAAAGGCAAGCCGCAAGGTCGCGATTTTTTCGCTGGAAATGAGCAAGGAGCAGCTTGTCGAGCGCATTTTGTCGAGCGGCGCGCTTGTGAGGAGCGATAAAATGAGGACGGGCGAACTTGCCGCCGAGGATTGGATCAAGCTTGCGGACGCCGCCCAGCATGTGGCGAAGGCCCCGATTTACATCGACGACACCGCCGGTATCACCGTGCCTGAAATCAAGGCGCGGCTCAGGCGCGTGAAGGATTTGGGCGTGGTCATCATCGACTATTTGCAGCTTATGTCCAGCGCCGTAAGAAACGAAAACCGCGTGCAGGCGGTGTCTGAGCTTACGCGCTCGCTTAAAATCATGGCAAAGGACTTGAACGTCCCGGTCATTGTGCTGTCGCAGCTTTCCCGCGGGCCGGACGGGCGGCAGGAGCACCGGCCCATCCTTTCGGATTTGCGCGAATCCGGCTCCATCGAGCAGGACGCGGATATCGTCCTGTTTTTGTACCGCGACGCGTATTACAATGAACAGAGCGAGGAGAAAAACGTCGCGGAGTGCATCGTGGCGAAGAACCGCCACGGCGAAACAGGGGCCATCAAGCTTGCGTGGGACGGCGAGCATACAAGGTTTATGGGGCTTGAGCCGTTTAGACATGAAAAATGATATGATAGAAAAAGTCCGCGATGCGATACTGAAATACGGCATGTTACAGCCCGGAGATCATGTTGTTGCCGGTGTTTCGGGCGGTGCGGATTCCGTCGCGCTGCTTCACATCCTGCTTTTGTTAAAGCCGGAGCTTGGGCTTCAAATCACAGCGGCGCACCTGAACCACAACCTGCGCGGCGATGAGAGCATGCGCGACGAAAGCTTTGTTAAGACTTTCTGCGCGCGGCTGAACGTAGACCTCGCCGTGGAGCGTTCCGATATCGCGGGAATTTCTAAAGACCGCGGGATTTCGCTTGAGGAAGCGGGGCGCGACGCGCGTTATGCGTTCTTTTTGCGGCTTGCCGCCCCCAAAAACGAGAAAATCGCCGTCGCGCATAACGTAAACGATAGCGTTGAAACGGTTTTACTAAACCTCGCGCGGGGCACGGCGCTTCGCGGCCTGTGCGGCATACCGCCTGTGCGCGGGGATATTATCCGCCCGTTGATTAACTGCGAACGGGCCGAAATCGAAAAATACTGCGGGGAAAACGGCCTTAATTTCGTGACCGATTCCACGAACTTAAAGCCGGATTTTACGAGGAACCGTATACGCCATTCCGTCATGCCGCAGCTTTTGGCGATAAACCCGGGGCTTTTCGGCACCGTTTCAGGGAACCTCGAATCCCTGCGGATTGACGCCGGCTTTCTTGAACGCGCGGCGAAAAACGCCTTAAACGGCATGCTGCTGCCGGACGGCGCGGTTGACCGCGAAAAATACCTTGAAACGGAAGACAGCCTCCGTTTACGTATATTGCGGATTCTCTTAGCAAAACACCGGGTAAGCATCGGCAACAAACGACTTTTGCGTCTTGACGGTATCGTGGGCGCAGGCAGCGGCGCGGAGCAGCTATCTTCTGAAATTTACTTTGTATCGGGGGAAAAAGCCTTCCGCCTGTCGCCGCCGGATACCGCCTCCGAACCCTTTTGTATCCCGCTGGATTTGTCAAGTACTGTAAAAGAGCAGGAAATATATGTGTTTTCAAACAAAAAGTTAAAGCTATTGAATACGGATTATGAATATTATGAAGAAAATATAAAATATAACCCAAATCTATTAAAAAATGCCATAGATTGTGATAAAATAATGTGTGCTGCCGTTATCAGGCAAAAACAAGACGGCGATAAAATCAGGCTCAGCGGAAGAAATTGCACGAAAACCTTGAAAAAGCTGTTTTACGAATCGCGAATACCGGCGCGGGAACGCGGCAATATTCTGGTAATGGCCGACCCTTCGGGGCCTGTCTGGGTCGAGGGATTCGGAGTGGCCGGGCGCGCCGCGGTTTCGCCCGGGACGTCAAGGGTTCTTATAATAAAAAATAATTAAGGGGTAGCGGCATGAAAGATGATATCAGGGAAATCCTTATTACAGAGGAGCAGCTTAAAAGCAAGGTCACGGAGTTGGGAAGGCGCATAAGCGAGGATTATCAAAGTAAAAATCTGCTTATGGTCAGCGTGCTGAAAGGCTCGGTCGTGTTTATGGCGGATTTGATGCGCGCAATCGACATCCCCTTGCAGGTTGATTTTATGTCGGTTTCAAGCTACGGCTCGGGCGTAAAGACCTCCGGCGTCGTGAAAATCATAAAAGACCTTGATATCCCCCTTGAGGGCTATGACCTCCTGATTGTCGAGGATATCCTTGACAGCGGCATGACGCTCGGTTATTTAAAGGAGATTCTAAACGCGCGCGGCCCGAAAAGTGTTCGCCTCGTAACGCTGCTGGACAAGCCGGAAAGGCGCAAGGTGGAAATCGCAGCCGATTACATCGGATTTACTATCCCGGACGAATTTGTCGTGGGTTACGGGCTTGATTACAGCGAGAAATACAGAAACCTGCCGTATGTCGGCGTTTTAAAACCGGAGGTTTACGGAGACTAACTAGGGCCTGTTGACACTACCGCTCAACGCCCGGATTGCTTCGCAACCGTGTGAACTGTATATGATGTGAACGAATGTGGACGTAAGTTCACATACAGTTCACACAGCCTGACAGGCTGGCGTTCATACTTTTTCACATTACTTCGCAATCATGTGAACTGCACATGAATTGCATTCATGTTTTTTCACATACCGGCGTATTTTGCGCCAAATCTTGTTAAATTTTCTTGCAATACGCAAAGTATTGCTGCAAAAATTTGCCTTATTTTGACACAAAATCCGCTTGGCCTCCAGGCACTTCGGATAGTGTCAACAAACCCTAATTATTACTGACAGGAAGTGAATCATTTGCCGAAAAAAAACAGGGGCCTTGGGATATATTTCGCTATCCTGGCGGTTTTGATGTTGGCGGCGATGCTGGTTTTGAGCTTGGATAGACCGGTTCAATCGCATCGGTATACCGATATCGTCGGTTATTTCCAACAAAACCAGGTTCGGGAATTCGTTTTTGACCTAGGCTCGGGCGAGCTCCAGATTACCAAAATGGAGGACCCGCCTGAAAATCTGCCGTTTGTTTATAAGGTTCCGAACGTCTATTATTTCCTTGACGACGTGCGCCCGTATTTACGCGAATATAACGAGGCGAACCCTGACGCGCGAATCAACGGGGATTTCCTGCCCGCGCAGGAAATCCCGGCTTGGATTTCGTACCTGCCGCCGCTTCTGCTAATCGGCGTTGTGGTCGTGCTCTGGGTCGTCATGATGCGCCAGACGCGCGGCGGAGGCGGAGGCGTCGCCGGTTTCGGGCGCGCCAAGGCGAAATCCGCGCAGGACGGCAGGCGTGTGACGTTTGCCGATGTTGCGGGTACCGATGAAGAAAAGGAAGAGCTTGTCGAAATTGTGGACTTCCTCAAAAGCCCCGGCAAGTTCAACGCGCTCGGCGCGCGTATCCCGAAGGGCGTTTTGCTCGTAGGCCCTCCCGGAACAGGTAAGACGCTGCTCGCAAGGGCTGTCGCGGGCGAGGCCGATGTGCAGTTTTTCTCGATTTCCGGCTCCGATTTTGTTGAGATGTTCGTCGGCGTCGGCGCAAGCCGTGTGCGCGATTTGTTTGACCAGGCAAAGAAAAACGCGCCCAGCGTGATATTCATAGACGAAATTGACGCCGTAGGCCGCCAGAGGGGCGCGGGCCTCGGCGGCGGGCACGACGAGCGCGAGCAGACGCTGAACCAACTTCTTGTGGAGATGGACGGCTTCGGTGCGAACACGGGCGTTATCATACTCGCGGCTACAAACCGCGCCGATATCCTCGACCCGGCGCTGCTTCGCCCCGGGCGATTCGACCGGCAAATCACGGTCAACTACCCCGACATCAGGGGCAGGGGCGAAATCCTGAAGGTTCACGCGAAAAACAAGCCGCTCGGCCCCGACGTCGATTTGCAGAGCATCGCGAAGGCTACGGCGGGATTCACCGGCGCGGATCTTGAAAATCTGTTAAACGAAGCGGCGCTTCTTGCCGCAAGGCGCAACCTCAAGGCCATCACCATGCCGGAAATTGAGGAAGCCACCATCAAGGTCGTGATGGGGCCCGAAAAACGCTCCCACGTCGTGACCGACAAAGACAAGAAAATCACGGCGTACCACGAGGCGGGCCATGCCGTCGCGAATTACTACTGCCCGACAGCCGATCCGGTTCACCAGATTTCCATCATCGGGCGCGGAATGGCAGCCGGCTACATGATGCCAAGGCCGACTGAAGACCGCAGGCATCGCATGAAAAAGCAGATGTTCGAGTATATTGTCATGGCGCTTGGCGGACGCGTGGCGGAGCAAATCGTGCTGGACGATATTTCCACCGGCGCCTCCCACGATTTAAAGCAAACCACCAAAACCGCGAGGGAGATGGTCACGCGCTTCGGGTTCACCGAAGCTATCGGCCCGATTGTTTACGGGCAGGATCAAAGCGAGGTTTTCCTCGGGCGCGACTATATGCATTCGCGTGATTTTTCGGAGCAGATTGCAAGCGAGATCGACGCCGAGGTGCGCAGGATTATCGACAAGGCGTATAAAAGGACGACCGAGATTCTCACGACCCACCGCGACAAGCTTGAGCTGATTGCGCGTTACCTCTTTGAAAACGAGAAGATTGAGGGCGACGAGTTTATCGAGCTGATGGAGGGCAGGCGCGGACTCAATAAGCCCGTTGTCATGCCGGGAGAGGAAGGGCCTCCACCAAGCGGGCCGCCCGCGGAAGACCCGCCGAAGCGCAGGCTTGATATTGAAATAACAGGCGACCCGCTTTTAGAAGGCTAGTGACCCGCCGGCTGAAACTTTGTTTTTAGCCGGCGTTTTTATGAAACGAAGGAGCGCTTATGCTGATTATCAAATCCGGCAGGGTGGTTTCCCCCGCGAACGGGCTTGACGCGGTTTGTGATATTGCCGTGGAAAACGGTGTGATAACAGAAATCGGCGCGATTGACGCGAAGGCTGCTGATGTCATAGACGCGCGCGGTATGGTTATAGCGCCCGGTTTGGTTGACGTTCACGCGCATTTCCGCGAGCCGGGGCAGACGTATAAGGAGGATATCGGCACCGGCGCGGCCGCCGCGAAAAAAGGCGGGTTTACAAGCGTTTTGCTGATGGCGAACACACAGCCGCCCGTTGACAATGAAAAAACGCTTTCAGATGTGCTTTTATCCGGCGGGAAAACCGGCATAAACATCTACAGCGCCGCGGCGTTGAGCCGCGGGCTTCGCGGCAGAGAGCACACCGACATGGACGCGCTGAAAAAGCTTGGGGCGGCGGCCTTTTCCGACGACGGCATCGCGGTGACGGATACGAGGTTTTTGCGTGAAGCTATGCGAAAAGCCACAAAGCTTGGCGCGGTCGTCAGCCTGCACGAGGAAGACCCCGTGCTCATTGAATGTGCCGGGATAGATGAAAGCGCCCCGTGGATTGCCGAAAGCAGCATGGTCGCCCGCGACCTCATGCTTGCGCTTGAAACTGGCGTAAAGCTGCATATCCAGCACGTTTCCAGCGCGCGGTCTGTTGAGATGATACGTTTTGCAAAAACGCTTGGGGCAGACGTCACCGCCGAAGTAACGCCGCAGCATTTCTCACTGACGAAGGAAGCCGTCAAAACCAAAGGCGCGCTTGCGAAGCTAAACCCGCCGCTTCGAAGCGAGCAGGACAGGCAAAGCCTGATAGAAGGGCTTTGCGACGGCACGATTGACATGATTGCGACAGACCACGCGCCGCACGCCGCCGACGAGAAATCGCGCCCCATCGAGCAGGCGCCAAGCGGCATAATCGGCCTTGAAACGGCGCTTTCGCTCGGTATCACAAACCTTGTGCGTCCGGGACACTTAACGCTTCCCATTCTGATTTCCAAGATGGCGGCGAACCCCGCGGTTCGTTTCGGATTAAACGCGGGCGAAATTGCAGCCGGAAAGCCCGCCGATATCGTTATCTTCGACGAAACGGCACGGTGGACGGTCGGAGCATTCGCGTCAAAATCGCAAAACTCGCCGTTTATTGGAGACGAGCTTTATGGTGTAGTAAAATATACCATTTGCAGCGGTAAAATCGTATATCCGGATTGAGGAGGAAATGGCTTGGCCCTTGTATTATTCAACAAAAAACTGACTGAGGATTTTTATCTTCTAAAAGCGAAAGCCGGCGCGGGTGCCTTGCCGGGGCAATTTTACATGCTGCGCGCATGGGGAGATTATCCTGTTTTGTCGAGGCCTGTCAGTGTTTACGATGCTGACGGCGAGGGTGTGACGTTCCTTTACAAGGTGATTGGCAAGGGCACCGGGATTTTTTCAAGGCTTAAACCCGGCGACGAGATTACGCTGCAAGGGCCGTATGGCAACGGGTTTTCCGAGGTTTTTGGCGACGCTTCCGGCAGGATCGCGATGGTCGGCGGCGGGGTCGGTATCGCGCCGTTTTATTTTACGGCGAAGCAGATAAGGGAAAAACATCCCGGCGCGAAAATCGACATGTTTTTGGGGTTCAGCACGATACCCTTGCTTTTAGACGAATTTCGGAGCGTCTCGGATAACCTTATTACAGACGTCGGCGGGTACATAACCGACAAAATTGCGCCGGAGAAATACGATACAATCCTGACGTGCGGGCCGGAGCCGATGATGCGGGCGCTTTACCGGAAATGCGAAGCGGCCGGCGCTTTAGAACGGCTGTATGTATCCCTTGAAACCCGCATGGCGTGCGGCATCGGCTCGTGCCTTGTATGCAGCTGCAAAACAACGGGCGGCAACAAAAAAACGTGCAGCGACGGCCCTGTTTTTAAAGGAGAGGCGGTGTTTTCGTTATGAGCATGAGCGTCGATTTCGCTGGAGTGCGGTTTAAAAATCCGGTGGTGCTGGCATCCGGCACATGCGGATTCGGGCGCGAGCTGAACCAAATCATTGATTTGGCGCGGCTTGGCGGAATCTCATCCAAAGGGCTTACGCTAAACGCGCGCGACGGCAACGGCGGTATCCGCATATGGGAAACCGAAAGCGGAATCATGAACAGCGTGGGGCTTGAAAATCCCGGCGTGAAAGGGTTTATCGCGAATGAGCTTTCGTTTGTAAACGCGCTTGATACCGTTAATATCGTAAACCTCGGCGGGCACAGCATCGATGGCTACCTCGAAGGGATTGCGCTGTTAAACGGCGTAAAGCTTGATATCCTAGAGCTTAACATAAGCTGCCCGAACGTAAAGCAGGGCGGGATGAATTTTGGCGTAAAAACCGAGGTCGCGCGTGAGGTCGTGAGAAAATCCCGCGCCCTTTGCGGGCATAAGCTTGTCGTGAAGCTTTCGCCAAACGCCGAGGACGTTACCGCCCTCGCCCGTATGTGCGAGGAGGAGGGCGCCGACGGAATCTCGCTTGTCAACACGTTTTTGGCGCTTGTGATTGATATCCGCGAAAGAAAGCCGGTATTCCGGAACGTCTACGCGGGGCTTTCCGGCCCGGCAATCAAGCCAATCGCGCTTCGAATGGTGCATCAGGCGGCTCATGCCGTAAACATTCCCGTTATGGGCATGGGCGGCATTTCAAGCGCTACCGATGCGATTGAGTTTATCATGGCGGGCGCTTCGGTCGTCCAGGTCGGCACCGCGAGCTTTATGAACCCCGCCCGTTCCATCGAAATCATCGACGGCGTCGAAAAATATCTTGAGGCCAACAAAATCAGCGATATCCGCGAAATCACGGGGATTGTCTAGCGCGCCTTGCCCCCGGTTTACAGAAAAGAAAAAAATTGGTATACTAGACCTTGCATGTGATAAAAACAGGTCTGATAAGAAGGGGGATTTTTGTGGACGAAAAACAGTTATTCCTGTCATTGCAAAACGGCAGCGATGTGCGCGGCACGGCTCTGGCGTCACCGGGAGGTGCTGCCGTAAACCTGACGGAAAACACGGTGAACCGGATCGCCGGATCATTTGTGATGTGGCTTGCGAAGCATACGGGCAAGAATCCGGCCGACTTGAAAATAGGGCTTGGACACGATTCAAGGCTTACCGCCGCGCCCCTTGCAAAGGCCGCGATAAACGGCATGGCGGCGCGAGGCGCGAGGGTTTTTTACTGCGGCTTGGCTTCAACGCCCGCGATGTTTATGGGCACGCAGTTCCCCGAAACGTCGTTTGACGGCTCCATTATGCTGACGGCAAGCCATCTGCCGAAAGACCGCAACGGCATGAAGTTTTTTACAGCGAAAGCGGGCCTTGACAAGTCCGACATTACGGAGATTCTCGAAAACGCGCCGCAGCTTGCGTATGCGGAAAATGTTTCGTCAGTGGAGAACTCTCCGCTCATGGAGCTTTATGCGAAAAGCCTGCGCGATCAAATCATAAATGGCGTAAACTTAGGCGAGAAGCCGCTTGAAGGGCTTCGCATCGCGGTTGACGCAGGCAACGGCGGCGGCGGTTTTTTTGTAAAGAACGTGCTGCTTCCCTTTGGCGCGGATACGGCCGGCAGCCAGTTTTTAGAGCCTGACGGCGAGTTCCCGAACCATCAGCCGAACCCCGAAAACAAAGAAGCCATGGAATCTATCCGCCGTGCGACGCTTCAGGCGAATGCCGATTTGGGCATCATCTTCGACACGGACGTTGACCGCATGTCGGCTGTCCTGCCGGACGGCGGCGAGGTGAGCCGCAACGCCATCATCGCGATGATGGCCGCGATTTTAGCGCCGGAGTATCCCGGCTCAACGATTGTCACCGATTCGATTACCTCCGATTATCTGACGGAATTTTTAGAAGGGAACCTCGGGCTTCGCCATCACCGCTTTAAGCGCGGCTATAAGAACGTGATAAACGAGGCTGTCCGCTTAAACGGGGAAGGGGTTATCACCCCGCTTGCGATTGAAACGTCGGGGCATGGCGCGCTTTTGGAAAACTACTTCCTCGACGACGGCGCGTATATGGCCGTAAGGCTTATCATCGCCGCCGCGAACGCCGCTAAAAAAGGCGAAAAGCTCTCGGCGCTCATCAGGGATTTAAAGACGGCGCCCTATGAATGCGAGCTTCGTATGACAATCAAATGCGACGGGTTTCAGGAATACGGTATGCGCGTGCTAAAGGAATTCGAGGAGAAGGCGAGGGAAGAGGGCCTTACCGTCGCGGAATCCTACGAGGGGGTCAGGCTGTCGTTTCAGGACGGATGGGCCATGCTGCGCATGAGTTTGCACGACCCGATTATGCCGTTTAACGCCGAAAGCGGGACGCGGGACGGGCTCTTGCAAATCCTAAGCCAGGCGGGCGGATTGCTAACAGGTTATTGTGAATTGGATACTTCTCCGATTGACTCTATACAAAAGAAAGGGGAATAAATATGATGATACAGCAAAAAAATGAGCTGGCACTTACCGCGAATCATATCCGCGCGGGTATTTTACGCGGGGTATACGCTGCGAAGTCGGGGCATCCCGGCGGCTCTCTTTCCATCGCCGACATCATGACATACTTATACCTTGTCGAGATGAAGCACGACCCCAAAAACCCGAAATGGGAGGGCCGCGACAGGTTTGTGCTTTCAAAGGGCCACGCGGCGCCGGCGTTTTACGCGACGCTTGCGCATATGGGATATTTCGCCGAAGCGGAGCTTGACAAGCTGCGCCACACGGGCGAGATGCTGCAGGGGCACCCCGAAATGAAGCATACGCCGGGCGTCGATATGTCAACCGGCTCGCTTGGGCAGGGGCTTTCAGCCGCATGCGGAATGGCGCTTGCAGCGAAGCTTAAAAAAACCGGCGAGCGCGTCTACGCCGTCGTGGGCGACGGAGAGTCACAGGAAGGCCAAATCTGGGAGGCCGTGATGTTCGCAAAGCACCAGAAGCTCGATAACCTGTGCGTTGTAATCGACAACAACGGACTGCAAATCGATGGCCCCCTCTCCGAAGTCAGCGGCATTGAGCCGTTTGACGTAAAATTCGAGGCTTTCGGCTGGAACGTCGAGAAAATCGATGCGCATAATTTTGATGAAATCGAGGCGGCATACAAATCCGCGCGGGAATGTAAGGATAAGCCCACCGCGATTATCGCTAAGTCCATAAAGGGCAAGGGCGTTTCGTTTATGGAAGGACTGGTGTCATGGCACGGCGCGGCGCCCGACAAGGAGCAGTTCGACGCGGCTATGAAGGAAATCTCAGACCGCATTGACGAATTGAAGAAAGAAGGTGGCGTATAATGGCTGACATGCAGAAAAAAGCAACGCGCCAAAGCTATGGCGAAGCGCTTGTGGAATTGTTCCCCAAATACCCGAATCTAGTCGTTTTAGATGCCGACCTGGCAGCCGCCACACAGACAGTTATGTTCAAAAAAGCATATCCTGAAAGGTTTTTCGACGTCGGCATCGCCGAGTGTAACCTCGTCGGCGTTGCGGCGGGGCTTGCGGCCTCCGGCATGATACCGTTTGCAAGCTCGTTTGCCATGTTTGCGGCGGGCCGCGCGTTCGAGCAGATACGCAATTCCGTCGCTTATCCCCATCTTCCCGTTAAAATCGGGGCGACGCACGCGGGTATCTCCGTCGGCGAGGACGGCGCGTCGCACCAGTGCAACGAGGATATCGCGCTCATGCGCACAATCCCCGGCATGACAATCATCAACCCCGCCGACGATGTGGAGGCAAAGCAGGCGGTAGAAGCCGCAATCCTGCACGACGGGCCTGTTTACCTGCGCTTCGGCAGGCTTGCCGCCCCCGTCTTCAACGACCCCGGCTCCTACAGATTTGAGCTTGGCAAGGGCGTGCAGCTAAAAGACGGCGGCGACCTTACCATCATCGCGACGGGCCTTATGGTCTGGGAGGCCCTGTCAGCCGCCGAAATCCTGAAAAACGACGGCATTGACGCAAGGGTCGTCAATATCCACACCATCAAGCCTCTCGATGAGGAAATCGTCTTAAAAGCGGCGGCGGAGACGAAGCTTATCATAACGGCGGAGGAGCACAGCGTCATCGGCGGGCTTGGCGAGGCTGTCTGCGGCGTTGTGTGCGGCAATCACCCTGTCCCTGTCGTAAGGATTGGCATCAACGACGAATTTGGCATGTCGGGCCCCGCAGTGGAGCTGCTTCAAAAATTCGGCTTAAGCGCCATAAATATAGCAGAGAAAGCAAAGACGGCGTTTAACAGCAAAGTAAGGTAGGTGGCGTATGAGCCTGTTTAAAGCTAACCTTGAAGCCGCGATCGGCAATATGGACTGCAAAAGCCTGTTGGAGCTTTATGATGCCGTGAGCAAATCCGTGATGGACGGCGTGTGCCAGGAGTGGGAAAAACCGCGTGAAGGAAAATGCGCATGTTACCTTTCCATGGAGTTTTTAATCGGGCGCGTGATTTACTCGAACCTTTTAAACCTTGGGGTTTTAGACGATTTCCGTGAGATTTTCGAGGGACACGGCCTTGACCCCGGCATGTTCGAGGCCGTGGAGGACGCGGCACTCGGCAACGGCGGCCTGGGCCGTCTTGCGGCGTGCTTCCTTGATTCCGCGGCGACGCACGGTTTAAGGCTTGACGGTTATGGTATCCGCTATAAATACGGGTTGTTCAGGCAGTATTTCCGTGACGGGTTCCAATGCGAGGCCGCCGACGACTGGACAAAATTCGGCGACCCGTGGAGTGTCCGCCGTGAAAAAGAGCGCGTGAAAATCGAGTTTAAAGACCAAAGCGTATGGGCCGTGCCGTACGACATGCCGGTAATCGGATACGGCGGCAAGATGGTCAACACGCTGCGGCTGTGGCAGGCGGAGGCCGTGAACAGCTTTGATTTCGGCGTATTCAACGAGCAGCGCTACCAAGATGCATACCGTGAACGCGACCTTGCCGAAGCCATTTCAAGCGTGCTTTACCCCAACGACGACACGGACGAGGGCAGGCGCTTGCGGATAAAGCAGCAGTACTTCTTCTCCAGCGCATCGCTGCAAAGCATCCTGCGCGAATACAAGGCGGCGCACGGCGGGGACTTCTCCAAGTTTGCCGATTGCTATGCATTCCAGTTAAACGACACGCACCCGACCGTCGCGATCCCCGAGCTTCTGCGGCTTTTGATAGCGGGTGAAAACCTAACGCTCGACGAGGCGTTCTCCATCTGCGTCGGCGTCTTTGCATATACCAACCACACCATCATGGCCGAAGCGCTCGAAAAATGGGATGTCGGGCTGTTTTGCTCCGTCATCCCCGAGGTGTACCCGTACGTCGTCATGCTGCAAAACAAATTAAAGCAGGATTTGCACAACAAAGGTATTAACGGCGGCGACCAAGTGCCGTACTACATCGTTGATGAAACCCGCCGGATTCATATGGCGCGCATGGCAATCTACGCTACACACTCGACAAACGGCGTCGCGGCGCTGCATACGAAAATATTGAAGCAGGACGCGCTGAAGGAATGGTACGATTTGTATCCCGAGCGGTTTTCAAATAAAACGAACGGGATTACCCAGCGGCGCTGGCTTGCGATGTGCAACCCGAAGCTATCAAAGCTTATCACCGGCAAAATCGGGGATGGCTGGCTGACGGACTTAAGCGAGCTGAAAAAGCTGCTGGAATACGCAAACGACGGGGATTTCCTAAAGCAGTTCGCCGACGTCAAGCATCAAAACAAGCTGGAGCTTGCAAAGCACGTAAAGCTTCATGAAAACGGTTTTGAACTAAACCCCGGTTTTATTTTCGACATCCAGATAAAGCGGCTGCATGAATACAAGCGGCAGTTGTTAAACGCGTTTTCAATCCTTGATATTTATTTCAGTTTGAAAGACGGCATGCTGGCCGATTTCCACCCCATGGCGTTTTTGTTCGGGGCGAAATCCGCGCCGGGGTACAGGCGCGCGAAAGGGATTATCAAATACATCAACGAAATCGCAAAGCTTGTAAACTCCGACCCGGACGTCAAGGACAAAATGCAGGTGCTGTTCGTGCAGAATTACAACGTGGGATACGCGGAAAAGCTGATTCCCGCGGCGGACATCTCGGAACAGATTTCAACGGCCGGCACGGAGGCCAGCGGAACCGGCAACATGAAGCTGATGCTAAACGGCGCGGTGACGCTCGGCACCTACGACGGCGCGAATATTGAGATCATGGAGCAATCGGGCGAAGAAAACAATTACATCTTCGGCGCGAAGGTGGAGGATATCGACCAAATCCGGCATAACTACAATCCCAAGCAGATGTACCTTGCAAGCCCTAGAATCAAACGCGTGCTCGACACGCTGATTAACGGGCTGTTCAGGGATGGAAACACCGGCGCGTTCCACGATTTGTACGATTCCATTCTGGAGGGTGCCCATTGGCACCAGCCCGACCAGTACTATCTTCTGCTTGATTTTGAGCAGTACGTTGACGCGAAGCTGAAGGTTAACCGCGTGTACGGCGACAGGACGGCATTTACAAGGCAATGCCTGATTAACACCGCGAGCGCCGGGGCTTTTTCAAGCGACCGTACCATCAAGGAATACGCAAGCGAGATTTGGGG
>Ga0099364_10000856_pt1 | contig 51621 bp, 47 predicted proteins | sample TergutTh196P3_FD_73070 | JGI IMG/M metagenome (GOLD analysis project Ga0099364, IMG submission 73070) | Microcerotermes parvus P3 segment gut microbial communities from Pointe-Noire, Republic of the Congo - Th196 P3 | ecosystem: Host-associated > Arthropoda: Insects > Digestive system > Gut ... | reverse complement strand
CGGCAAAATCACAGGCACTCAAAAAATCTTGAAAATGTTCGGTTAACCCACTTTCCGGCTTCACAAATCTTTTACAATTAAAAGTCCTACAATAACTTGACACGGACCTATACCCATAGACCTCTTGCGAAACATTTAAAAATAGTGCATAATGGTAAATATGAAATATAAAACATTAGAAAGCTACAGTGACGAACAATTTAGGTGAATAACAGGAGTAAAGCGCACAACATTTGAAAAAATGTTGGAAATTCTTCGGCCAAAGCTCAAGAAAAAGCTATCCAAAGGGGGACGAAAACCAACGCTGAACCTTGAAGAAATGCTACTGACCGCACTTGAATACTGGCGTGAATACCGCACATACGCACATATTGCCGCAAGTTATGGCATCCACGAAAGCAATATTCACCGACTGATAAAATGGGTAGAAGATGTTCTAATCAAAGACGGCACATTTTTTTCCCGGTAAAAAGGCATTGCTGAAAAGCGATGCGGAATATAGGGTAGTCTTTATTGACGTGACCGAAACGCCGGTTTTGCCCAAAAAGAAAACGAAGAAAAATTCGCTAACTGCCGAGGAAAAGGCAACAAAACCGGGAAATATCAAGTGAGCGGGTGGGCAACGAACACGTTATCGGCTTCATCAAGCGGTTCAAAATCTTGTCAGAACGGTATCGAAATCGCAGAAAACGCTTTCGGGCTGAGGTTCAATCTCATCGCCGGGATTTGCAATTTTGAACTAATGTGATGGTTTCGCAAGAGGTTTAATAAATATGAGGGTTCAATTCCTTGCCCCTTAGGGTGCGTTGAAAGCGCAACCCAGACAGATAACCCACCGTTTCGCTGTGGGGAGCAGTTTTATTTAATATTACTACATTCAATTTCGTTGAATTCATAATTAATGTTTTGTGTTATAATAACCTCACCCGTTACCTAAATCAGAGATTTAGAACAGGTCCCGAGAACATTGAAACATGATTTAGCGGTTAGGGATATTGATATAATCATGTTATAATAACCTCACCCCTAACCGGAATTTTATCAAAACCCCGGTCGGAAACGTTCGTGTAACGAACTTGAGAACATTGAAACATAAATAAAACGCATACGCTTTAATTTTATTTATGTTATAATTTTACGGGAAGGAATTATTTGAAATGAAAAAAATTGTATTTTTGTTTATGCTGATAGTTGGTTTTCTTTTATGTTCGTGTGAAAATAATAACGAAAATAACGGGAATAACGCTTCTGAAAATGAAGTATCTTTCAACTCTTTAGATGAACCCAAAAGCGAATATTCAGAATCTGAAATTGTTTCTATAGATGATAGCTTTGATGAAAAAACGTCTCCGGCAAATCAATCCAATCATGAAAAATCTTCAGCTCCCGGCAAAAAAATAACCTCAAATAAATTTAACATGGATGATTTTATTAAAAATGTTTTTTCCGGAAGCATTTCCGGTCCTATTCAAAAAGGGAATTGGATTTACTATATAGATGTGCGTGAAAACAGTGAAAATCCTGATTATATCGATTATCCTTTTTCGGATCATACACTTAAAAAAATAAGAATCGACGGAAAAAAAGATCAAAAAATTCACGAATATGTCGGCGAAATAGTTTCTGTTTTAGACGGTTGGATTTATTACTATGATTATGCGCATGAAAATCCGGGTTTTAATAGAATAAAAACTGACGGAAAAAAAAATATCCCTACGCTGATGCCGTTAGCGTTAACGCTGTTAACTTTAAAAATGATGATTTACAAGAATATAGACTGATGCAAAATGTAAATATATCGAAAGATTGGATTTATTATATAAGCACAAACACTGATTTTGATGAGGAAACGAAAAAAACAGAAGGACTTTATAAGGTCAGAACAAATGGGAAAAACAATACCGCAATCCATCAAAATGTTAAAATAAGCGATTTGCATATAGCGGGCAACTGGATTTATTATATCGCACAAGAGGATAAACATAACGAAGATAACGGTAAATTGGAAACGATAAGCAGTTTATATAAAATAAAAACAGACGGAACAAAAAAACAAGTAATAAACAATTTGACAGGGACGGTTAGTTTTGAAGGATCAAATTCTGTTTTTAGAATGATAGTTGATAAAGATTGGATTTTTTATGAGTTAGACGAAACAGATTCTATTTACAAAATAAAAACAAACGGAACAAAAAATCAAGTGTTTGTAAAACAGAGTGATGCTATTGTGGGCAAAATAGAAAACTGCGTTTATTATTGCCGGGACGGCAAATCGTATGTAATCAAAACAAACGGAACCGGAAAAAAGCAAATAGCGAACTTTGAATTGAATTTTGAAGAAATGCATTATTTATTAGGCTGGGTTTATTATAGTGATACTGATAATAATGTTTATAAAATGAGACCCGACGGAACAAAAAAGAAAGCTATAAAATAACATTATTGAAAACCACGGAAATGGTTGACAGCCGCGGAACGTGGGGGTATACTTATGACGGCGGCGGTAATGAACGGCAACACATATACATACTAGTACGACGGCGCAGGCAGGCGTTTCTCGAAATCATACGGCGGATTCGGATTCCGTCATATCTGGGACAGGGATAACATAACTTTTGACGACGGCGTGAACAGCAGCAGCTATTACCACGGCATGAGCCTGGAAACCGTTAACGGGGACATTATCAACCTTTTCAACGCTCACGGGGATATTATATATTCATACAATATAGGACTTACCCTGAACCGTGAGACTGCTTACCGGTTATTTGATAAATGGTTTTAAATACAATAAAAAACTAAAAGGATTTAAACTAAAAGGATTTCGTAAAGCAGAAAATTTTTACAGAGAAAAAAAGAGCTTAGGACGTCCGGGGAAAAATGATAAAAAAGTTGACGTTATACATCGGTATAATTTTTGGGAACCTTAGTGGTAGTTATTAAGAAATTAACAATTTAAAATTGAACTCAGTTGTAAATTTTATTTTATCAGAAGGGAATTTTTTACAATGAAAAATTTAATTGCAATATTTATGTTGGCGAGTATTGTTTTATTAAATTCGTGTACCTGGAACGGCGGACAACAAATAAGCAAACACATTTCTGATGAATCGGTTGAAACTTTGAAATATTCGTCTAATAAATCATCAGAATCCCAAAAACAATTCATTGACGAGTCAATAGAAAATGATAAAAAAACAGAAACTTTATCAAAAAATTCATCTGTGAATAAAAAAGAACCACCCGTTAAATATAGTGTTGATGAATTTGCAAAAGATTATTTTACGGCTAAAGTGAGCTATCATGTTCAAAAAGGAAATTGGCTTTACTATATTAAAGAATATGAAAACCGGAGTGGAAGCCTTTACAAGGTTAAAACTGACGGAACAGGAAATCAAAAAATTTATGACAAAGCAAGTGAAGTTATTGATGTTTCAGGTGGTTGGGTGTATTTTTATCAGTATTCAGATGATACTTTCTCACTTTGCAAAGTAAAAACCAATGGAAAGAATTTTTATAATTTTAATAATGATATTCGCCGTGTTAAATGGGAAGAGAGGTATATGCACTATATAAATATATCTGGGGATTGGATTTATTATTATAATACAGATACAGCAGATGGCGATAAGACACGAGGATTATATAAAATTAAAACAAACGGCAAATATAACTCAGCACTCGATACCGATATTACAGTGAACAATATATATGTGTCAGGGAATTGGATTTATTATACCGCATACATAGAACACAAGGATTATGAGTGCAATTTCCATTATTATATGTATAAAATAAAAACAAACGGAAAAGAGAAACAAGAAGTTGATTTAAGTGAAGCAGTAGATGATATTGAAAAATTCAACAATACTGATATATCCATGCATATGTCCAAAAATTGGATTTATTATTATTCTACCTTTAACTCTGACACAAAAGAAAATAAAGGGATTTACAAAATTAAAACGGATGGAACAAACAATCAAGAATTCATAAAATATAACTCGTCAATTATTGACATATTCGATGATTGGATTTATTTCAATAGGTATGATAATAAAAGGGATTCAGGCACTTTTATAATTAAAACAAACGGAATCGGTGAAAAAAAGATAAATGCTAATATCAACAACATAACAAAAATAAGCGAATGGATTTATTATGAAGATGACAAAGGGAGCATTTATAAAATGAGACCTGACGGAACAAAAAAGAAAGCTATAAAATAACATTATTGAAAACCACGGAAATGGTTGACAGCCGCGGAACGTGGGGGTATACTTATGACGGCAGCGGTAATAGACGGCAACACATATACATACCAGTACGACGGCGCAGGCAGACGTTTCTCGAAATCATACGGCGGATTCCGTCATATCTGAGACGGGGATAACATAACCTTTGACGACGGTGCGAACAGCAGCAGCTATTACCACGGCATGAGCCTGGAAACCGTGCTTGTTGAATGTGGATTTATATCAAATAAAGCGGAAGCTAATAAATTGAATACGGATTCCCATCAAAATTCTATTGCTAGTATAATAGACCTCCTCGGGAATGAAAACGTGAAGAAACACAATTAAAAATTTTAATATAGAGGTAGGAGATAACGTGTTATTAAAATTATTTATTTTATTATTTACAGTTCTACTAGTTTTTTTTAATGCCAATACAATACCATGAAAAATGAAAACCCCTTATATCATGATGTTTGTCCCGTGTGTTTTTGGGAAAATGACCCGGTACAAAATGATGACCCGGACTAATATGGTTATTGATAGGGATATAAAAAAGGGCGAAGATAATTTGTTTTTTCGGAGGTTACAGTTTATGAATATATGCTTAATAAGACACGGCGAAACAGATTGGAATGTATCAGGCAGATTACAAGGCCGAGAGGATATACCATTAAATGAAAATGGTATATCACAAGCTAAGCATTGCGGATTAGCATTAAGCGGCATAAAATGGAAAACGATTGTTACAAGTTCGTTATTAAGAGCAAAACATACTGCTGATATTATAGCCGAAATTTTAAATATCCAAGAAATATATTGTGATAATAATTTTATTGAGCGAGATTACGGAAAGGCTTCTGGTTTGACTGAAAAAGAACGTCAAGCACTATTTCCTGATGGCAAATATGAGGGTATAGAGAATTGGGAAACTCTTCGAGATAGGGTCTATAATTCCATAATTAACTATGCTGATAAGTTTTATCCCAATAATATTATTATTGTTTCTCACGGTGCGGCAATAAATTCAATTCTTGCCAAATTATCAAACCATGAAATTGGAACCGGAAAAACTCGTTTGAAAAACGCCTGTGTAAATATGTTTACATACACCGGACGATTGCTTAATATAAATTTTTACAATAAATCATACGACGAGCTTTCCAGTATATTATAAGCATTATCAACAATGTAGGGATGCGATTCCACGATCACATCATCCGCAGCGAACCCGAATACAGACGCATATGGAAGCACATCGACGAAAACCCGATGATATGAGGAAAATTACCGCTATTGTAAAATTTCTGTCGGTGGGTCAAAGTGCTTTATACCATATATTACCAAGGAGGATCGAGTGAAAAAATAACTGTGTCTGATCCGTCAAGTGCATAAACTGTTCTGTCGTTGATATAGCTTTTTACGATTTGGTTGTAGTTGTCCAATGAAGTTTGCCTTTCTTTTTTTGGTATGCTTTGTTTTTCGTGATTCAATTATACCACAAAAACGGCTGTTTTACGCGGTTTTAACAGTTTTTTTACGATTGCAAACTCTTTGTTCCATTTATCAACATAACAATTCGATAATTGTTGAAAATTGCTTTATATCGAGCTTTATTGATTATTCCATTTTTAAAATGAGGAAACTAAAACTATAGACATTACCCGTTGGAAAACTCAAAACGGATTTCAAACAAAATTCAAAATGTCTTGAACATTATCCGTTAGCTGTACAAAATGTCCTATAGTCCCTGTAGTAAAAACATAATCATTTTTCACCCGTTTTATTTATTTTTCCGCCGCCAATGACGATATCGCCGTCATACAGTACAACGGCCTGTCCCTTTGTTACAGCTCTTTGCGGACTGTCAAACTCAATGCGCAGTATATCGCGGTCAAGCTGCCATATCGTCGCCGGTTGTTCCGAATGTTTATATCTTATGCGAGCATACGCTCTTATGGGAGCGTCGAACCTTTCCGCCGATATTAGATTAATATCCCGTGCAATCAGAGTTTTAGTGTACAGGTCGTCCTTTCTTCCAATCGTAACGGTGTTTTTTTCAGCGCATACCGAACAAACATATAAAGGGGTTGCCGCCGGCAATCCCAGTCCTTTGCGCTGACCTATCGTATAGTGTATGATCCCTTTGTTTTCGCCGAGGTCGTTACCGTTAATGTCCACAAAACGGCCTTTTGGCAGTTCATCGCCGGTATACTCCTGAATAAATTCCGTGTAACGTCCATTCTGCACAAAACATATATCCTGACTATCCCGCTTTTTTGCGTTTACAAAACCTTGTTCTTCCGCAATATTTCGGATTTCGGATTTGCAAAACCCACCAAGCGGAAACATGGTGCGCTTCAATTGCTCCTGTGTCATTGAATACAACACATAGCTTTGATCTTTAGTTTCATCTGCCGCTTTTTTTAGAATATACCGTTTGCTGTTTTCGTCCCGTTCGATACGGGCGTAATGTCCGGTGACAATATATTCCATATTAAGCTGTTTTGCGCGTGTTAGCAGCTTTTCAAATTTCAAAAAACGGTTGCAGTCGATACATGGGTTTGGTGTTTCGCCGTTTTTGTAAGCTTCGATGAAACGTTTTATTACCTGTTCTTTGAATTCTGCGGTAAAATTGAAAACATAAAAAGGTATGTTCAGGCGGGCGGCAACACTTCTCGCATCCTCCACATCCTCCAAAGAACAGCAGGTTCTGCTTCGGCTGATGTTTATATCCGTGTTTTCAAACAGCTTCATCGTAACGCCGATGCAGTCAAACCCTTGCTTTTTCATTAAATACGCCGCGACGGAGCTGTCCACGCCGCCGCTCATTGCAATTAGCGCCCCACTCATTTTTCAACATCCTTTGCTGCACGGAAAAATCCGTAAAATATAAACTATGAACAGTATATCATCCAAAGAGTTCTTCCGTCAACGTATTGCGCAGATTTTTTATCAATACTTTTATTGGGTATTGATATAAGTTTAATTTTTCCTGCCGTGCCAAAATAAAAACCCTCTTCGCTTAGGACGGAGAGGGTTTTTGTTATTAATTTTATTTTCGGAACATTACCTAAAAGTTAAATCTTCCGGTGGTCTCACTCCAAACTTAATTTTTATTCGTCCGTGTAAACCTCTCTGAAATCATAAGCATTCAACCTTCCCAAAAGCCTTGCGGCTTTTCGACCTTACCAACCTTTTTTGTTTTATATCCGTTAAAAGGTATCCGTTAAAAGGTTTTGCAGTCTTTTTTTCTCCAGCTGCCCTTACGCTGACTGTACGGCTTCTTTACGCTGTACATACCGCATCCGGGCTTGAAAAATGCAATGTCCGATTATCAATTTACCGACAATCATCCAAATTCGTTCAGATTTGAAAACCCTTACTCTTTAGTTTACAAACTTTGAACTTAGACTTTGTTCCTTTGATCTCGATAAGTATTTATGTGAATTTTTGCGTTTCATTTTTTATTATGCTCTCAAACGTGGGATAAACATATCGTTCATAATCTCAAAAACCTGTGATCCGGAAGACCGTACCCGTCAAATGAAACGTCGATTTGATTTTTCCGGAAACCCGAAGATTATCTTCTACTAAGCATATCGCTTTGATTACAACTTCGTGCGCATCATTGGTTTAATTATATTACCAAAATCTGCGTACCGTTCAGTTGCCTAACTACTAATCATCGGTTTCTGCTGCCCTGCTCAAAGGAACTTAACCTCACTCCACTCGGGGACACTGTTTTACTGTCCATTGGAATCACCTCTTTGCTTTTATTCGGGTATTCAGATCATCTTCCTTACGTTTATTATTTTACACTATAGTTTATAAATTGTCAAGGGGTTTTATTCGATATTTTATAAATATTCGATGAACATACTGTAAACAAAACCTATGTATGGCAAATTCAACTAACAAATTTTATGAAATATGCCAATATCTTTTCGCCTTTCGGTGTTTTTATCATTCGGCGGTCTTTTAAACGTCCTTTTAAGCGGCGATAAAAAAATGAAAAACGGTTTCTACTTAACCTTAGCAATAAACGAATTCAAGCTATCTTCGGCACTTATCCTGATACGGGGTAGTTTATATCTGTTCATTTTCGGACGGACTTTTGCGTATTCGGTCGTAAACGCCAATTTGAAACCGGCCGCTTTTAAAACTTTTACGGCATGGTTATTGTAATGCCCGAACGGATAAGCAAATGCATCCGCGGAATTTAATATCTTTTTTGACTTGATTAAATCGTTATATGCCGTTTTATAATCTGTCGAGATAAACACACCCTTACCTTGGCGATCCCTTCGGTGCATATCGTGCGTATGTGACTGATATTCTATATACGGCGTGTTATGCGGCGTGCTGTTGATGTTTTTCTTAACGTTTTTGGTCATACTGAACGATGTCGCCTTAATATTGTATTTTATTAATATGGGTTTCGCTAAACTTAAAAGACTGGGGTGCCCATCGTCGATAGTTATAACTACGCTCTTTTTGGGCAGCTTTGTTTTGCCTTTCACATAGCTTGCCACTTCGGACCATGCGGGTAAATAATATTTTTTATCATGCAGATATTTCATTTGTTCTTCAAACTTTTTTATTTCCAGCCAGTTGCCATCGGCTCCTTTTTCACCCTTGCTTTTGTCAAAGAAAAAGTGGTACATCAAAACGGGCAAACCGTTTAAACCGTCTGAGCTGTTTAAGCTGTTTAAGCTGTTTAAATCGTCTGCTCTGTCTGAGCCGTTTAATTTACTTTTGGATAATACAGTTTTACCATCGTCATAAACAGCATTTGCATATGCGGGAAACCAGATGCGGATGCTTGAAATCGAAATTATAAATAAAACAATAATCGTAAATATTTTTTTCATAATAAATATATTTTAAGCCGTTAACCTTGTGTTATTCATAATATTTTATATTTCTTTTCTGGATGACCAAATAACCAATTGTGAATCTACGTCTATCATTCCCTCTTTATTTGTATAGATATGAATTCTTGCATTTTTATAGGAAAAGCTTGAAACATAATCCCATCCATCAAATCCTCCCGCATTTTGAGTTTCATTGTGTTTAATGTTATATTTCTCTTCGATTTCAATGGCTTTAATTGATGTTGATAAACCCAAAAACAAATCTGGTGTTTTAACCCAGTCCATAGTAATGGGTATAATATTTGATTTTGGCAAAAAGGCTTTCTCGACTATTATTTTTTTATTATCATCCCGAGGCATGGGCGTGTAGTTTTTCGTTTCTTTTAGTTTTTTCCCATAATCTATATCCTCAGGATCACTCCAAGCATACGCGCCGTAACCGTTTTCAAAAACATAACAAATACCGCCGCGAGCTTCAAAAACTTCAACCAGCTTCCCTCGCTTTTTTACCAGCTCCGGGTAAGTCAATCCGATATCCGATAACAAATCCTCGTTGAGTCTGGGTTTGTCCTCTTCCTCAGAACTCACAGCTTCTGAGCTAATTTCGGAAGACAGCTCTTCTTTTAAACTTTCCTCTGAGCTTAAAATTTCGCTGCTCAAATCCTCGCTTTGAGGTTCTTCTGTTTCTGATTCCGGCGATGTTCCGTTGTTTATTTCGCTGCAGACAAAAAATAGCGTTGCTGTCAGCATCAGCAATGTCAACATTAGTAATGTTAGTAATACTGCAATCTTTCTCATGGTAGCTTCCTCTCTTTCGCTGCGATTAAATCGTAAAAACCATAAACATAAGCTATATTTCATTTTATATATTATATGACATATTTTTATTATTTTCAATAATCATTACCCACAAAATTTAATGATATTTTCATGTATTTTGCCGGAATTCTTCCGATTACTATTGTCGCCATCGTTACCATCGTTGTCTTCGATATTGTTCAAAACAACGATGACAACAAGATTAGTATAGTTGAAAAAGGCTGCACGAGGTCGCAAAAAGCTGCACGAGGCTGCACAAGAACTCCCGCACGTTTTAGTGCGGGAGTTCTTGTGGGTCGTCGTTATCCTATCTGATTAGCGTATATCCCTATTTGATTAAAAGTGCCTTGGATGCTCCGGACCATGCGCTTCTCACGACTCTGCCTGCGATGCGTTTGATTGCGCGGGCTCTGAATTGATATCTTCTGCCCCTTCTGAGGTTCTTGGTCGTGAAGCTGTTTGCTCCGGCTTTCTTGGTCGTTCCGGTTCTCGTCCACTTGCCCTTAGCTCCGATCCTCTGTTGGATCTCTACGGTTACGCCGTTCTGCTTCTTCCAGCTTACTTTAGCTTTACGCTTGGAACGTGTCGCTTTCATCTTTGTAGGTCTTGCAGGGTTGCTTTCGTACCTCGCGTACAGCGTTACGTTTGCCACGATGTTGCGGCCGAAGTTGAACTGCGAGCCGCCGGTGTTTGCAGTGAACCATCCGACAAAGGTCTGGTTTTTCTTAGCCGGGGGCTTCGGGTTCGTTACCCGTGTGTTGTTATTTACAACCTTTCTCAGGTTTGTAAGATTGCGTGAGCCGTCCATAAAGGTTACGGTCCAGGTTATCGGTGTCCAGCGTGCGAATACCGTCATGTTAGCGTTAACTGCGGTTTCCGCTGTTACCCGTGTTCCGCCGGTATTTGCCGTAAACCATCCGGCAAAAACGTGGTTTGCTCTGCTTACCGCCGGGAGTGTACCTATCGCTGTTCCGGACACAACCGTTTTGGACGGCGGATTAGGTACGCCGTTACCGTTAAAGGTTACGGTGCGGTTTACCACAGGTATGTCTTCCCAGATCGCGTATAACGTCAGGTTTTCCGTGCCCACCGTAACGGTGCTGCCGGGAGCATAAGCTGTGCCGGTACCTGCGCGGACGGTGTTCCATTCCTTGAACTTCTTGCCGCTTGGTGCGGTGATATTAGCTATACCTGCGGCCGTAAAAGTTTGATCTTCTTGGAGAGCATCCTGTAGCGGCACAACGCCGGTTCCGCTGTTCAAGTCGTAGGTGACAGTATAAGTTTCCGGATGGAATTCTTCGTCTTCCCAGATTGCGTATAACGTCAGGTTTTCCGTACCCATCGTTATTTCATCGCCGGGTGCATAGGCTGTTCCGGTTCCGTCGCTTTCGGTGTTCCATTCCTTGAACTGTTTGCCGTCCGGTGCGATAATATTAGCTATATCGGCAGCCGTAAAGGTTTGATTTTCTTCGAGAGCATCCTGCAACGGTACAACGCCGGTTCCGCTGTTTAAATCGTAGGTGACGGTATAAGTTTCCGGATGGAATTCTTCATCTTCCCAGATTGCGTACAACGTCAGGTTTTCTGTACCCATCGTTATTTCATCGCCGGGAGCATAGGCTGTTCCGGTTCCGTCGCTTTCGGTATTCCACTCTTTGAACTGCTTGCTGTCCGGTGCAATAATATTAGCTATACCGGCAGCCGTAAAGGTTTGATCTTCTTCGAGAGCGTCCTGTAATGGTACAACACCGGTTCCGCTGTTCAGATCGTAGGTGACAGTGTAAGTTTCCGGATGGAATTCTTCATCCTCCCAGATTGCGTACAACATCAGGTCTTCCGTGCCCATCGTTACTTCATCGCCGGGGGCGTAGGATATGCCGTTGCCGTCCGCTTGAGTGTTCCAGCGCAGAAACGGCAAATCTTCGGAGGGCGGGGTATAAGGGCTGGCTTTGGCGATAAACTTTTCTCCGGTTTCCTTGGTAGTTTCTCTTGGGTTTGCTTCCGTGCCGCCGCCGTTGCTGTCGTATGTGACAGTAAAAAGTTCAACGTTTTCATCGACCCAAATCGCATAAAACTCCAGGTTTCTTGCAGGCATCGGCATAGTCCACATTGGCAAAAACGAATTTCCCGAACCGTCACTCTCCGTATTCCATTGTTTGAACTTTTTCCCGGCCGGAGGTTCATTCCAAAACAGTTGCACAAGATTTGCAAAATTAAGAGTTTCTCCCTCTTTTCTTGCGATCCCGTGAGTTGCTCTGTAGCTCGGTTCATAGGTAATATATATTACTGTATAGGGAATAGCGGCATTACGGTATGTCTGAACAGCGGTGTTTAATGTTGTAACCATGTTATTTATAACAATTTCTGCCGCTTCCTCATCGTAAAGAACTTCCTGTGCATTTTCTATAGCTGTAACTAATGCAGACTTTGCCAATGCCGGATATTGTCCCGGTAATTCTCCGACCGTTGTGGAGCTGACTAAATCATCCGCGGCTACTATAGCATCAAAAAGCGGCTGCCGTTCCGGCGCAAGCTCATAATGACCCTTTCGCAGAGTTATCGTGTCTATCTCCTGCGGAGTAGTTCCGGCTGCCGCATTTAAACGGTATGCCGGCGCAGCATAGTTTGTCAGTTTGAGGGTATCCTCTTTTATGTCAAGTTCCATAAAATGGAACCAATCATTTGTATCAAACCATTCATTAAGCCAGGGTGGATTGAAGCTGGGATTTTTGTCACGGAATTTACCCGCAGCCGTTCCGCCGGCAATGTATAACGTTCCGTTCGGATTTACATAAACAGCACCGCCCGTTTCGTCTGTTTCCATAAATTGACCTTTTCGCGGCTGATTTCCTTTCATAAAGAAAGAACGTGAATAAATATGATCATGTCCTGTTAAAACAACATCTATTTCAAACTCATCGAATACAGCCGTCAGGTTTTCGCGCCACCTGATCGGAGCCATATGATCTCCGTGATCGGTTTTTTCAGTATGATAACCCGCACCGTAAATACAATGGTGCATTGAAACGAACCGCCATTTTGCATCCGGATGACTTGCGACAGCTTCTTGTATTGTCGCTCTGTGTTCGTTAAGCAAACTCGTTCCGCCGTTTGTGTTCAACATTATATATAATGCGTTGCCATACGAAAAATAGTAATTAGTCGTTGAAAGCGTTCTGCCGTAATTCGTCAAATTAGGCAAGTTATAATGATGCTGAAAAGTCGGATCCACCATATCATGGTTACCGGGTACGGGCGCAAAGGGTAATTTTTTTAACCCATCCGCTTTTTTGAGCCATTCGTACTGGGTTTGACTGGTGGCGTTTCCGCCGTCGATATCAACATTATCTCCTGCCGTTACTATATAGCGCGCATCCGGGATTTTATTCATAGCATTGTTGAGCGTAACATTCCATTGCGTAGCATCGGTTTGCAAATCTATATGGCAATTGATTTGTATGTCGGTCACAAAGATAGCTTTATTTTCAACACCGCCTGTTGTAAAAGATGCCTTTACGCCGGAGTTCGCCCACCAATCAGCCGCACCGTCTCCATACAGATAACTGTATTCTGTGTTCGGTTCCAGTCCGGCAGCAGTCGCTTTGTGCGCATACAGTTCGCCGATCCCCGGCAATTGAATAACCGTTGATATTGCCGGAATAACGGCATTGTTCCCGGTGAATTCTCCCTCGTCTAATTCCGATGTCTTTTGAAGTTTGACCACCGGGTCGTCGTTTCCTTCCGGGTCAATGGTTGAATGCCATACGAAGTTCATTTCGGTTTCATTGCCGCCCGGGGACATTATAAAGTTTCTGAACACGGGTTGAAATGCGGCGTGCGCTTTTTGAGTCAGCGGCGTTCCCGAAATTATTACGCCCGCCAGCATCAAAAACGCCAACAATAAACTCTGAACCCTGTTTTTCATGCCACCGCTTGTATTAAATGCTTTTTTAATTTTAATCATCTCCTGATTTTTATTTTTTAGGGGGTATTTTTCAACGCCCCTTTTTAGATAAGACAAGTGGGTTAAACAAATAATGTATAGCAATCAATCCTTAATTTATTCCCCTACTGTCTGCCTGTCCGCATTATTGAACGAAATCAATGCCGAAGCTTCGCCGCCGCCAATATTTTTCGCACAATGTTTAAGTCCCTGCGGGATCACAATCGTATCGCCGGGCGACATTTTCACGGTTTCGCCCTCGCTTATGATGTGTTCAATTTCACCGGATACCATATATAAAATTTCCTCACAGTTCGGATGTGAATGATAAGGATTTGACCTGCCGGGTTTGAATGTTACTTTACCTACCGTCATAGATTCGCTGTCGCCGTCTTTTCCGCAAGCCAGCCATTGCAATGTGCCCCAATCCTCATTAATGATTTTTTTTGAACCTTTTGATATGAATTTCGCTTTCAAATTTATCCTTTCCTTTCTTCGGTTTTTTAGGTCTATTCGGCTTTCTTTTATGTCCTATATGTGAAAAAGCAAAGTCTGAAAAATGATTTTCCTAACTTTGCTCCCCCCTGTTAACGATTTTAATTAAAGCTAAACTTTTAGATCTTTAATTTCAACTGCCGCTTTTCGATTTTGCGATAAGGTTATCAATGATATGTACTAATTTTAATATTTCCGGCTTGCTTATTTGCTCATTCGCTCCGAGCTGAACTCCCTTAACCCGCATTTCATCGTTGATAAGCGAAGAAAATATGACCACCGGGATCTTCTTGAAATTGTGATGAGATTTAACCAGTTTGGTAAGTCTGTGTCCGTCCATCATAGGCATTTCAATATCGGTAATTATCAACGCCACTTTATCCAGTACGTTCTCATCATTTTCAAACGGTTTTAAATAATCCCATGCTTCCTGCCCGTTATTGAGCTTTATGAGGTTGCGGTAACCGGCTTTTTGCAGGCATTCCACGACCAAACGTGTAAGCAACGCCGAATCCTCCGCTACTACTATCGGATAATTATTTAATTGTCTTTTTCCGATTTCGTCCAGATCCGCAAGCTGTATACTTGTTTGCGGTGATATTTCCGCGACTATTTTTTCAAAATCCAGAATGGTTATCAATCTTCCGTTCCATTCTGCAAGCCCGGTCGCTACACCGTCTTCTCCACCATAGATAATATCATCAGGCTTTTGGATTGATTCCCAGGTCAGGCGATTGATTCCCTCCACCGAATGGACACGGAACGCAACGTGCATTTTGTTGAAATTCGTAATGATAAACAAGTTACGATCGTTATTGTCGCTCCGCGGAAGATTTAAATACAACGGCAGATCAATTACGGTCAACACCGTATCCCGTGGCTTAAATATACCCTCGATCGCTTTATGCGCGTGCGGCATGGGAATAACCGGACACGGGATCATGATCTCGCGAACCTTTGCGACGTTTATCCCAAAGGTATTCCCCGCAATCTTAAATTCCATAATTTCAATTTCGTTTGTGCCCGATTCAAGAAGAATTTCGTTTCTGTGTTCATCAACCACAATTTATACCTTCTATTCTTTATATTTTGCGGATCCGCCATTTCCTGGGTTTTTCGGCGATCGCGCTTTGTGAAATACCGGTTTATTCGTTTTCTCTAACGTGTTGTTTCATCCGTTCGTTCATTTTTTCATCTTCCGCAATAATGACATTTAACAGTTCTTTATTGTGTTTATGCGCCCCGGAAATTTCCGCCTCTTTTTGATTGGTGAATACAATTTCCCCGTCCCTTAAGCACACTTTTATTTTTTCCCTTTGCACCTCAGGCATATTAGAAACTATATTAATTATTTTATCATCCAGCTTGTTTGCTTCGTACATAATTCCCTGCCGCTTATCAATCAACGCACTGACGGCATTTGTGTCTTCAAGCGAAACACGGCCCATTTCTTTTGTAATTTCAAGCAATTCGGTCAAATAACTATATTTTTGTTTCAAATCCGATACTATCGAATCCAACGCTTGATCATAATCCATATTGATTTTCCCCTGAATTTATTTTTAGAATTCATTTCACAATTATAAATTATCCCTGCATTTGTGTGTTTGGTTTTTTTGTATTTATCCTGTCCGCTTCTTTCCAGGTATCGAGCAATTCTTTCAAAAACGGAATAACTTCATCAATAATTTCGGTTTTACGGCTTGCTATAGCTCTGGAAAGCTGAAAGATAATGAAATCGTACAACTTATGCAAATCTGCGCTTATCGGATATTTTTTATCTAAAGTTTGATCCAAGTAAGAAATAATATCTTTTGCTCTGCCGACCTCTTTTTCAAAACCTTCATAATCCTTATTGTAGCACAAATATTTCGCTTTTGTCAAGCTTTTTATTGATTCTTCATACAAAAAAATCAACATTTCTCCTTGTGTCATTGTGCTTACGGATTGTTCTTTGTATTGGTTGTAACCGCTCGACACTTGCATCAAACTACATCCTTTCGTTGCTTTCACTGACATATTAACATGATTTTCTTTATTCGTCAAGACAAAATTAGACAATACATTTTCGGGCGGCTTTCCACCGCCCGAAACCCATATTCAATCACGAATGTCTTTTCGTCTGCAATCCCGTATTTAATCACAAACAACTTTCCGCCGGCCATAACTGAATATAGTAAAATGGCAACAACAATATTACAAAAACGTTTTTCATTATGATAAACCAATTATGACGAAAATATCCACGTATTCTCGTAACCATGATTTTGGGATGAATAAAATTAATATTGTGTTCCGAGCTGCTGCTGCATCCACGCACTTTGTTCGCCCATTCTTGCCATGTGTTTTTCCAATGCGGTAAATTGCCTGTAATAACGGTCTTCCTGTCTTCTTTGTGTAGCCAGCAATCTCTCGATCGTCTTGTTTATCGATTCAACCTGTCTGTACAGCATATTATCCGTCATTGTCGAATGATTTAACAATCCGGCTTTTTCAACCAGTATACCCCTGAATATAGTTGTGCTGTTCGCATCTCTGTTTTGGTTCATGGTTGATGAATATTTATCCACTACATTTTTGAGGTTGTGGATAGCGCCGTTCTGACCGACGAACAAGTCCTCCACCATGTCCGGATTTTCTTCGAGTGCCGTTTTCAATTTTTCCAGCCGATCGCCCTCGATAAGTTGAATCTTTCCGTATGTTTCGCTGAACAAATCGCCCGTTATGCCGATATTTCTGAATGCGTTACTTGAGAAAATGAAGCGTAATTCATTCGACAAACTGAACAATGTACTGTCGTTGTATAAAAGACCCGCTTTTGCTCTTTCTTCCCAGTCCCTTATTTGTGTTTCGCTCATTCCGGCTTTTTGTTCATCCGTGAGTGGCTGATAGTTGTTATTGGGTTTTGTGCGCAGCGAAATATTTACCAGATCCACAATTTCGTTATACATCGTGATTAAAGAATTGATGTTATTGATGACATTATCCGTATTGGTTTTTGACATGAATGTTATCGGTCCGGCATCCTTATCAAACTTCACATCGGGGTTCAGCGTTATGCTCATGCCGTCAATGTTGAAATGGTTCGAACTGCGTTTTACTACCTGTTCTTCGCCGTTGCCGTATTTGATTTTGATTTCAGCATCCTGTCCTTGAACCGCTGCAAATGTTTTACCGTCATTAAAGTCATTTATCAGATTTTGTTTATGGTTTATTTCGTTTGTTTTAACGGCTTTATCATTTTCCAAGGCTGTGCGTTCATCTATCAGACCCGCATGAACTTCATTCAATGCCGCAAGATTTTCTTCCATTATTCCGTATTCATCTTCCAGCGTTTCAAGGTCGCTGTTCATTGCAGCCAAATTATCTTTTGCTCTGTTCAAATCAGCGGCATTATACCCGTTGCCGTCGTCGTCTAACGCGGCTCGCGCAGCATCCAAATCAGCTCTCGCCTGTTCGCGCACTTCTCTCATTTCGGCAAGCTGTGCCGAAACATCCGCTCGTTCCGCTATTAAATCATCATATCCGGGATCGGTCGGATCCATGGAACCTATTTGTGTATTTAAGTCCCTTACTTTTTCCGCTAATTCAGTTATTATCGGATTTAATTCATTATTTATATAACCGGGCAACGTTTCTGCATCATTTATAATCTTTGCCAGCGAATCTATTTCATCTTCTTTCGCTGTAATTTCATCATTCTTCGCTTCCATTAAAGTTTTGTGCGCATCCAGTGTCCCGGTTTCATAATCATCTATGTCAAGGTTCTTCGCATCGATCTGGTCGTTTAATCCGCCCGCACCGCTGATCTCATCGTTCAATGCATCTATTTCGGTTTGAAGCACGGAAGGATCAATATTCCCGGGGCTTCCGAATAACGCACTGACGAAGTTTCCGCCGCTTCCATCGGCTATATCATTGATATTGACCTTACCGTTTTCACCCGATTCGGCCGCCGTCACGCTGAACTTACCGGTAGTCGGCATATATGCGATTTTAAGTCCTGCTTCCGCTCTGTTAATGGTATCAATAGCTTCAGACAACGTCATTTCTTTATCAAGTATAACTTCTTTTCCGTTTATTTCAATTTTGAACCCCTCAACGGTCGTGGTTTCACCCGAGGGTTCTGTATACGTTATGGTCTTATAATCCAGCGATGCTATACCCGAAAGTTTTTGTCCCAAACTCAGCCTGTTGGATGCACCTATTTCGATTCCCAGCGCACCGTCGGAACCTGTGAGCATCGCGCTCGCATTTGTTATCGTCAAGGTTGATGTCGTGTCGTCTACCACACTTGCGCCTTCCTTGCGCACAGTTTTAAAGGACAATGCGTTTCCGTCAATTTCCACCAAAATCCTGTTTTCGCCGAACGTCTTGTTTATTTCCTGTTGTAACAAATCTGCGTATTCCGCCAAATCGCTCCCGTCGTTTTTCGGCTCATACTTCGGCATATAAACGACCCTGGACGTACCGTTTAGATTGAACGTTATGGAGCTGTTCGCATTACCTGCATCCTGCATCGGACTGGACAGAACCCCGTGTACCGGCGGATTCGCGCCCGGAAACGAAAATCCTGTATTCGGACTCCCTTTGATAGTGTTTCCGTCAGTTTCAAGTCCGAGTATCGAAAGCGTTCTTCCCGTACCGTCCACCAATTCCAGCGTATCAGACGAATTTAAAAGATCTATGGTGAAAGTATTTCCCGTAATGTTTACTTCTACCAATTGACCTAAGTTTCCGCCTTCCGCAGATATACCCGAAAGTTTATCCTGAATATATTGAGCTATTTCATCATTGGTTTGTCCGTCAAAATCATCATCAAACCTTATCCTGTATGTGTTTTCGTTGACCTTTATCTGAAAACTTTGATCCGCAAGGTTGTTTTTCACATCGAAGTTTATTTCGCCGGTTGTGATTTTATTCGGCGATGCATCTTTGGTCGTGATAAAGCTTGCGGTAGTCGCGTAAGAAACAATGTCCGTGATAGACAGATCTTTTGCCGCTGCCGAGCTTCCCGTAACCGTCACCGCACCGGCGTTCGCTCCGGTCGCAACGGATGATGTAGTGTTGTAAAAGGCCCGGGACAGAGCATTAGTTGCCGATGAAAAGGTCAAAAATTTGTTGTTTAACTCATTCATCTTGGTGGTGATGTTTCGGTACGCATCAATACGCCACATCACCTTTTGTCGCGCCTGCATCTGTCTGGCAATTCTTATGCGTATATTTGCGGTCATACCTTTAACCATTGAATCCGTATCAATACCGCTCAGCAAACCGCCAAGACCCCTGCTGGAAGCACTCTGCTGTATTCCCATGCTTGCTCCGTTAATCATCAGTAACTCATCCTTTCACGATCCCAAAACCTAAATCTGCTTTCAAACAAATCTAAGGCGGGGAAATCCATTTCCCCTTGCCTGAATCCCCAACTTGCTTTTATTCGGCTTAAATAACGTCTTTCCGGCATTTCTATTCTATAAATTTAATTTTCTGTTTCAAAAATCCTTCACATTCAACAAACAAATCAAAAATCTTCCGGGCTAAACAATAAACCTCTTTACTTATATATCGGCATATGTTATAATAATTTTAGTAGAATTTGTAATTTCCACATAATCAACAAAAGATGTTAATTTGGAGGGGTTTGTTTTGGCTGATATTATAGGAGTGACAAATCAAAAGGGGGGCGTGGGCAAAACAACAACCTCGAGCGTTTTGATATGCGGTCTGACTTCAAAAAATAAAAAAGTTTTGGGTATAGATCTGGATCCCCAGGGCAGTTTAGGGTTCAGCCTGGGCGTGGACATTGAAAGCGGATATTCTGTCTATGATTTGCTGAGTAAACGCGTTTCCGCCAAGGAGGCGATACGTCAATTCGAATTCGGAGATATTATTCCGTCGAACATCCTGCTCAGCAGCGCAGAGCTTGAATTCAACCGCCCGGGCAGAGAATACCTGCTACGGGATGCACTGCTGCCCATTAAAGACGATTACGATTATATAATCATAGACACGCCGCCTGCATTGAATATTTTAACCACGAACGCATATACTGTCGCAAACAAATTGCTTATACCTATGATTTCAGATATTCTAAGCCTTTTAGGCATAAGTCAGCTCAAAGAAACCATCGACACCGTAAAGAAATTTTACAACCCGCAGCTTCAAATACTGGGGATCTTGCTTACCCGCCACAACAAGCGTTTCAACCTCTCGCGCGAGGTAGAAGAAATGGCGAATGAAATAGCTTCACAGCTTAACACCGTTGTGTTAAATTCTAAAATTCGCGCCAGTGTAGCGATTGCCGAAGCCCCGGCTCACGGAGAAAGCGTGTTGACATACGCTCCGAAGGCAAAGGCTGCCGGCGATTATATGGAATTGATCGAAAGCATCATTGACGGCGGAATAATATAAATCAATTCTTTTACATCATTCTTTATAGTTTTTATAGCTTTTATAGTTTTCATAGTTTCCCCTTGAATACTTTATCAGATTTCTTCACTTCCCCGAAAATTACTTCACAATGAATGTATGAACGGAGGATTTCCCGTCACACGGCGTTAGTTTATCCTCAAATATATCCATCGCGAAAGGATGACCGTTATCAATGCCTAGAAAAAGCAACAAAACCGCTCATGTGCTGAAGCTTTTGACCAACCAAAACAATAATTCCGCTCCGGTTGAAAACGAAGAACTTACAGAGCCAATAGCACAAGCCGCACAAAATGGGGATATCAAAGAATCACAAAACGCGCCTCCATCCGTTACACCTCCGGTTAACGCTGTGAAGATGGCGCTCGACACAACCACGCAGGACAGACTTTCGGATCTTTTGCGGACAGAACTTGAAAAGCAATACTCCGGCGGTATTAATAAGGACAACGACCGGGATGACCGGGATGACCAAGATGACCGGAATGACCAGAGCGGCCAGGATGACGGCGAATTCGCTCCTATCCATAATGTAATCCCTAACATAACTACCGATCGGGATCAAACAGAAGCTTCTGTTCCGAAAGTTGATTCTCCACAAGAGCCTGTAACGCCCCAAGCGGTTTCCGCTCCGGAGGTTGATTCTCCACAAGAACCTATAATGCCCCAAGCGGTTTCCGCTCCGGAGGTTGATTCTCCACAAGAACCTATAATGCCCCAAGCGGTTTCCGTTCCGAAAGTTGATTCTCCACAAGAGCCTGTAATGCCCCAAACGGTTTCCGCTCCAGAGGTTGATTCTCCACAAGAACCTGTAATCTCCCAAGCGGCTCCCGTTCCGGAGGTTAATTCTCCACAAGAGCCTGTAACGCCCCAAGCGGTTCCCGTTACGGAGACCGTTCTTCCGCAGATACCCGAACCTGCACAAAAACAGCAGGAACAATACGAAAAAACGGAAAATAATTTTTATTTGGAGGAGAAGATTATGAAAGCCGAAGAAAAAGCGAAGCAAGCCGAAGAGAAAGCAAAACTCTACGAAGAAATGATCGCTCATGCCAATGAAAAAGCCGATCTTTCCAACGAAAAAGCCGAATTTTTTGCGGAAAAAATCAAACAGCTTGAAGAAAAAGTAAAAAAAGCCGAACAGGGCTTGCTCGAAGAACGGACTCCCATTAATCTCGCGGAAGAATTGGTTAAAATCAAAGTTCTCGAGTTTGTCGCAAAAATGGGAGGATGCTCCTGCAAAGATTGCTACAACGACATAGTGGCACTTACATTAAATTCGATACGACCGCAATACACGGTGACGAAAAGCGGGACACTCATATCAAAAATCACCGCATACGAAAAGCAAATTTCCACCGATTTTACGTCTGCGCTCACTAAGGCATATATGACGGTAAATAATTCTCCCAGACATTTTAGGAAATAATTAAAGTTTCTTTTCTGCGTGTCCGAAGCTTTTGACCATCGCTTCACCGTTTTCTGCATTAAAGAACAATGTTCTCGCTGATGTTCCGCCAACATCGTAACTCTTTATAATAATTCTGTTTTCCTGCAACTTCATTCTTACGGTTTCGATATTCCGCTCGCCGATATTCCCGAAATTATTATCACCCTGAATTTCAAACATCTTAGCGCCGCCTGCGATTTTGGAGTAAATGCGGCGGCGTACCGCTCCGAATGCTTCCATTTTTCGGAGCGTTTCTGTTATCCCCGTATCAGCGTATTTGAATAAATTAGCATTCGATCCCTGAGGTGCTGTGGGCAACATTATATGGATCATGCTCGCAAGCTTGATTACGGGATCATAAAGACAGATACCAACGCAGGAACCCAATGCGTATGTAACGAGGGTTCCTTCTACACGGAGCATCTTCATGTCTGCAATACCAACTTTTTTAGTAGTCAACATTTACACATCGCACCCCCCGGTTTTTATAGAGTTTATTACTTTCATTCGAAAGGCACTCCCAATTTTTCCATAATCGTTTGCAACGACGGAATATCCGGGATCATCAGCAGATCGCTTTCAATTTTTTGACCGTCACAAATTATACTTCCGTTTATTATCATCATCTTGTCCGAATTATAACCGTACTCCGTCATGGGTACATTCATTATCGCGCCCAGCATATTAATAGCATTTGCCGGAACGGTTAGATCGACCTGCACATTGATCAAGGATGTTATAGCGTTGATGTAGGAGGAAATCATAATATTCCCAATTTCGATCAATGCAGAATATTCAAGTTCTGTTAGCTGGTCATAACTTTCTACAGTTTTTGACAAAGTACTCTTAAGAACAACATTGATAAATTCCAGACTTTGAAGATACAGCATTATACCCTCTATGTCGCCGGAAAACTTTACCAGAACCGCTGAAATTATCTTTTCCGGCCCGCCAAGTATTCTCAGGATTTTGTTGATGTCCAGAATTTGCACCTGCGGAACAGTCATCGTGATTTTTTGCTGGGTCACACTGGCCAGGGATGTGGACGCGTTTCCCGAACCTATACTTCCAATCTCCCGCAAAACATCAATATGCATACTGTTCAATTCATCATACTTTTGAATCGCCATTTCAGATTTTCCTCCTTTTCAGCCCGTTACGGGCCGCCCTTAGCCTATATTCGCTTCATGCGGTAATACCGCGCCGGATATTATTTCACCTTCATGCATGTAATACTTTTGATTCGACATATTCGTGCTTACTTTCCACATGGTTCTGCCAATCATTAATTTGGTTCCGGTGAAAAGTTCGCCCACACAAACTATTTTTAAATCCGAATAATCCAAAAATTTTTCCAACGTATCAAGTTCTTTGTCAATTTCCGCTATTTGATCCGTGACTTTAGATTTTTTTACGATCATTTCTTTCATCTGTCTCGCTCTGTCTTTTGCCGTCAAATCCATGTCCGGTTTGCCTGCTCTTGCGATCTTTTCAAGCTGACGGTTCAAAACATTTTTTTGTTTGAGTAAGGTATGTTTTCTTATTTCAGGGTCTTCAGGCTGTTCGGTAATCCCTTCCTTATAAAGCTCATACCAGTTCGGATCTATAGCCAGCGTTTGTGATATGTGCATAGCGTTTCCGACGGATTTTACGTTGATGCTCTTGCCCGCTTTGTACTCTCCGCCGCGCACCAATCCTTTTTTACCCCGTAAAATTATTTCGTCACCTGCGCTTATGTGCGAATTCAACGCTATGTCTGAATATATTGTCCCGCCGCATATCAATGTAGCGTTTTCTATGAATGCACTGGTTATGTTTCCCGCCGCTTCTATAACCGATGTCCGTATTCCTTGAATACCGTTTTTTACCAATATATTTCCGCCGGCTTTGATATTTCCGCCCTCTACCATTCCTTTTATGGTAACATCATCCTTCGCGTTTACCTCAAAGCCTTCCAAAACACTGCCGTTTATTACCACAGATCCGTTAAAATCTATGTTGCCGGTATGTGGTCCCACGTTTTCCCGGATCGTGTATATTTCCTCGATTTGTATATGTCCGTTCTTGTAGCGTATACCGCCGTCCACCTTTGCCGTTATTTTTGTGTCGTTTTCGGACATTTCTATATTGTCGCCGCTCGGCACATACGGCATATCGCCTTTTTTCGCTTTGACGGCTTGGTTATATACGTCTACTCCGTCTTCGCCCTCCCCGGGCAATGTAATTGTACACAGCAGGTCGTCTTTTTTTACATTCTGAATCAGATCCAGTGATTTGAAGTCTATGCTGCCGTCTTCTCTTTGACTCGGTTTTCCTGATACTTCCCGGCGGAAATGAAACTCAATAGTTCCGTCGGGACCTTTGACGGGAGGAAGTCCTTTCGCAACCTTTAATTCCCGTTTATATTCGCCGCTTTCGCAAAATTTTTCGATTTCAGCTTCCAATATCCCGTTCGCAATTTTCTTTTCCTCAAGCAATTTTAAGATGTCTTCTTTTTCTATCTTTTGATCTTCAGCATAAGTCGTCACCCTGACATACGCATTCATTTTATCCGCCGCTACCATTATGTTTATTACCGGCGGTTTAACGACCACTTCCGGTTTTTTTTCTTCGGTGTTCGCATCGGGGGAGTTCGTGTCAGAAGGGTTAGCTTCAGGATTGTTGCCGTTATCAACATTATTGTTATTTTCATCCATATAGCTCTTCACCGCCTAATTATTTAATTTTTCGGGTTATGATGTAACATTCTCTTCTTTATACCTATCTAATGACAGGTTCTTAGTTCCTCAGATTATTAACTGTACCCTCAATTTCATCCGAAGTTTGCACCATACGAAGAGCCATCTGGAAATTTCGTTGTGTTTGGATAAGCCGCGCCATTTCAAGCGGTAAATCAACACCCGACATTTCGAGCATACCGCGTTCTATTTCAGCATCCTGCTTAAGGAATACTGCCCCGTTCTTTTCAACCGGTTGGTATAGGTTATTACCCATCAGGTGAAATCCTTCCCGGTGATTGAAATCATATATACCAATATCCAATTGGGCATTTAAATCGCTCACGACTATACGCTGACCGTTGCTGTCCAGCACATAATACCCCGAACCTGTGATCAGATTAAACTCCCCGTTGATGTTTTCTGATAATTGAAAACTACCGTCGCGGGTATAATATGTTTCGCCGTTACGGGGATTTTCGACTGCAAAAAAACCATCCGTCGTAATCGCAAAATCCAAAGGAAGTCCCGTAGGTTGAATCGCGCCCTGCTTGAACAGAATATCGGTCTTTTCGACTCTCGCGCCGCGCCCCTGCCGCAAAATGGATTCATTTCCGGAGGGTTCCCTAATATTGTCATAAAGCAAATCCGCAAATATCGCATTATGCGACTTGTATCCGAATGTATTAATATTCGCAATGTTATTCGCTATAGTATCCAGCTTGGTTTGTAATTGCGCCGCGCCCGTTGATGCGCCCCAAAATGATAGATCCATATTATAACCATCCTCTCCTGTTTCAGGCAAACACTCGGTTTGCAAAAGAAGTTCTATATTCTATTTATATTCTGCCTATTTCATTGACTGCTTTACCCATTAGCTGATCATACATTTTCAAGAGCTGGGACGCACTTTGCAATGCTCTCTGACTTGACATCATCCCTACCATTTCGTCTATCGGGCTGACGTTAGAACGTTCAAACGCCCCGTTGATCATTTGAGTTTCCGCCGGATTAAAAGCCGATGGAGGTGTTTCACTTTTGAACATACCCTCGTCAATCTTCAGCAGCTGATCATTGTCATCAAAATCCGCAATCCGTATCCGCCCCAAAAGATTGTTTTGCAAATCAAAAATATCCTGCTCACTGTTCAAGTTTATCCTGTCGGTCCCCATGTAGATCGGGGCACCGTTTGCGCCCATAACCCTCCCGATATGCTGGAGGAAAAGATAGCCCTCGTTGTCCAGCGTAAACGAACCGTTTCGTGTATAGACTAAATCTCCGTTAGGCTTTTGGATTTCAAAAAAACCTCTGCCCATAATACAGAAATCCAAATCCCTGTCCGTTTCCTCTATTGAACCCTGAGTGTGGTTTGTGATCAATTCCTGCGCTGTAAGTATCATGGATTCGCTTCCGTACAACGGCGAGGAACCTTTATCAACGTTACCTGTCCGGTACAACAGCATATCTCTGAATGTTGTCGTCACCATAACATCCCTTTTAAACCCGGGTGTCGAAGCATTGGATATATTGTTCGATATTGTATTTAATATCCTGCTCTGGGACAACATCCCGGAAGTTAAATCATAAAACCCTTTTAACATTTTATTCTCCCCTCTCTCTTCCTTATAACTTCTTGCCGGTTATTCTGTTAAAATATTGTTATCTTTTTTCGTTTTTAGCTGCTTATATATTTTTCCATCGCTATTCGCAGCTTCCGTATAGCGTTCGCATGGATTTGCGACACCCGCGGCTCTTTTACTCCCAGCACCTGAGCGATTTCCCTCATACTTAAATCTTTTCTGTAGTATAACGATATTGTAAGCTGTTCATTTTCCCTGAGGGTCAGGATGGCTTCCTTAAATTTGTTCTTCAATTCGTTCTTGCTTAAAACCTGTTCGGGCATACCGTTCGGATCGTCATCCCTTATCTGCCCGTAACCTGATTCTTCAAGACTCATATTTATCAGCGCATCCAGCGAAAGTATATTTTGCATATTTGTCTGCCGTAACATATGCAAATATTTTTCTATGCTGACACCTAAATGCTCCGCCATTTCAGAGTCGGACGGATGTCTTCCCAATTCATTGAACAACATAGATTCGGCTTCATCAATAGCCTTTGCGGCAGCCCGCGCACTTCTCGGCAGCCAATCCTGCTTCCTTGCCATGTCTATTATGGTTCCCCTTATCCGCAGGGAAGCATAGGTTTCGAATTCCGCGTTTTTGTTGGGATCAAATTTTTCTATCACATTCATCAGCGTGATTATGCCCTCGTTTACAACATCTTCCAGCTCTGTGAAGTTCATGTACACGCCGCGCATATTCATCGCTATCATTCTCACAAGATATACATATCTCAGCACAAGTTTCTGTTTCAGCAAATTATCCCTTGTTTTCAGATATTCGTTCAACAGTTCTCCGTTGCTTATATTTTGATAAAGCTTCGATTCTGTCACAATTCCTCCCCCCTTGCAACTGCTTGTACAACTTTGTAATTAGCGGAGTATTTTTCTAACCGGTTATATTACCAACTGCCTGTATCTGTATATTATTGGCTATTTCGTTAAAAGACAGTACATATATATTCGGATAAAACTGCTCAAGCAACCGATAGAGATATACCCTGATAACATGGCTGGTAAGCAATACCGGTGTTTGCTGCAAATCTGTAAACTTGGGCACATTTTCCATGAGCTGTGTCACGATGCTTTGAATTATATCGGGATTCATCGCAAGATATACACCCTGTTCGCTGCGGGTCATGCTCGAAAGTATTGATTTTTCCAATTCGGAATCCAGCGTTATAACCTTAAGCTGACCGTTATCGCAGAATTTGCGTGTGATGGTGCGCTTCAATGCGACCCTGATATTTTCGGTGATCACGTCAATATCCTTTGTGGTCATGGAGCAATCGACGATTGTCTCTAAAATCGTACCCATATCTATGATAGGAATACCTTCTTTCAGAAGATTGGACAATATTTTTTGCAAGCTTCCGAAAGTTATAACCGCCGGTATCGCTTCTTCTACCAGATCGGGCGATGTTTTCTTGAGATTTTCGACAAGCTGGACAACCTCTGCTCTGGTCAAAAGCTCGTGTGCGTGTTTTTTTATCGTTTCGGATAGATGAGTTACCATTACGGACAGCGGATCTATTACCGTATAGCCGTAAATTTCCGCCAAATCTTTCTTGTCCGCAGTTATCCATCTGCTCGGAATACCGTAAGCCGGTTCGATGGTTTCTATTCCGTCTATTTCGCCGGTAAGGTTAGGCGGCTCCAATGCCAGATAATAATCCGTGAGTATTTCGCCTCTTGACACTTCCTCGCCCTTGAACTTTATTGCATATTGATTTGTACTCAATTTTGCAGAGTCACACAATCTTACCGTGGGTACAACAAACCCCATCTCCTGCGCAAACTGACGCCGGAATATAACTATACGGTTTATCAGGTTGCCGCCGCTTGCTTCGTCTACCAACGGGATAAGACTATAGCCGAATTCCATTTCTATAGGTTCCACATTTAACAGTGAGTACACATTGCTAACATCCCTGAAATATTCATTTTCGTCAACTTCCTCCTCAACCATATTGCTGATATCCGCAGTTTCGGATGCAAGTTGTGAGCTTTTCATTGTTCTCAGTCTGATGCCGAGTATGATAAATATTACTGATATGATTATCGGCTGAACTTTCGGCCCATTGGGTATAAACAGAAAAGCGAGCATGGCTCCGCCGGCTATAAAGAGTACGGTTGGCTGCGTAGAGAATTGCTTGATTACATCTCTGTTAAGGTCGCCCTCGGATGCGGCGCGGGTAACGATCATGGCGGTCGCTGTGGAAATCAAAAGTGCCGGGATCTGGGAAACCAGACCATCCCCGATCGTCGCGATGGTATAAACCATAAATACTTCGCCCATTTCCATGCCGCTCTGCACCATACCGATTATAACACCCGCTATAAAATTTGTCAGTGTCATAATAATAGACATGATAGCATCGCCCTTAACGAACTTGCTGGCACCATCCATCGCTCCGTAAAAATCCGCTTCCCGCTGCGTATCTTTCCTCTTCTGCTTTGCCTCGTCTTCGGTTATAAGACCCGCGCTTAAATCCGCATCAATCGCCATTTGTTTTCCGGGCATAGCATCCAGCGTAAAACGTGCCGCAACTTCGGAAACACGTTCCGCACCTTTAACAATTACAATAAACTGAACCAATACTATGATAAGGAATATAACTACGCCGACAATAACATTATTGCCTAAAACGAAATTTCCCATCATTTGTATAACACGACCGGCATCACCGTTGTTTGTGAGAATAAGCCTTGTCGAGGATATATTCAACGCCAGCCGGAACAATGTTGTGATAAGCAGCATTGACGGGAATATCGAAAACTCCAATGCTCTGCCTATATACATCGTCATTAACAAAATAATGATGGAGAGAGAAATATTTACAACAAACATCATATCCAGAAAGAATGTTCCTAATGGAATGATTATAAGAGCTACTACTATAACAACAGCTATCGCAACCGTGTTGCTTAACATCTTGCTCATAAATAAACCTCGTGTTTATGAAAATTGGGAGTAAAAAACGTTCGCTAAATTTTCTTTTCTTTTACCTTATATACCAACGCCAGAATTTCGGCGACGGCACTATAAAATTCGATAGGAATATTTTCATTGATTTCCGACGACGCATAGATTTCACGCGCTAATTCTTTGTTTTCCAAAACATATACATCGTGAAGTTCGGCTATTTCGATTATCTTCAAAGCGATTTCATCCTGCCCTTTTGCAACGATGATCGGAGCCGGGTCTTTGTCTATATCATAACGCAGCGCAATAGCGTAGTGTGTCGGGTTTTTTATTACCACATCCGCAGACGGGACCTGCTGCATCATACGCGAATTAGCAATTTTTCTCTGCTGTTCTCTGATTTTACCTTTTATCTTGGGGTCGCCCTCTAATTGTTTGTATTCTTCTTTTACCTCATGTTTGGTCATTTTGATTTTATTTTCATAGTCCCAGCGCTGATATAAAAAATCCGCCGCCGCTATAAATACAAAAGCTATGCAAACACTATATACTAAATCCAGTGTCGAAGTCAGCATCCAAACAACGGCACGCGGTATCTCCATTGTCATAACACTCGAAATTTGCGATATTCGCCCCATAAAGAATTGATAAAGCACGACCACAATGATAATAATTTTTATTATACCCTTGATTACTTCTATCAAACTTTTCAGCGAAAACATATTTTTTATCCCGTTTATTGGGTTCAATTTGCTGAATTTAGGTTTCACCGCTTCCCACGAGAACAAAAATTTTGTTTGAAATCCTGTCGCTACCACCGTTGTCGCAATGGCTATTCCCATTATAGGCAGGATCGCTAATGCTATTGTTACCATAACTTCACGCATTACGTTCATTATAAATGAACTCGTCAGAACGCTCTGCGTGGATGCGTGATCCATATATCTATTTGTAAAAGAGAATAATCTCTCTACTATCGACGGGAAAAAAAACCTGAATACCGTGAACATAACCAGCACAGAAGCGACACTTATAACGTCTTTGCTTGAAAAAACATTACCTTTCTTCCGCTCGTCGCGCCGTTTCTTGGATGTCGCTTTTTCGGTTTTTGAAGGATCCGGCAAATATATCCCCCCTCGCACAGGAATGTATGAGTTAAGAGTTGTGCAGCTATCCCAATGTTGCGACTGCCGCGTTTATCGCCTCAAACATCGTATTCATCAGATTTTCTATGAATGCTGCGAATGGACCGAACATGAAAACCAGCATCAGTAGTCCCATCACAACTTTTAATTGTATATTTATTACAAATATATTGATTTGCGGTATTGCTTTCATTATGATCCCGACGCCCATTTCCACCAAAAACTCCACAACGATTATCGGAAGTGCCAGCTTGACCGCCATTACCGTACACTGAAAGAATATATTCATCACCGTGCCCGACACATTGAACGGAAGCACCACCTGTCCGTAAGGGACAAGCCTTTCGGTTTCCATAAAAATCCGGATCATCGTCAGGTGCCCATTGGATATGAAGAACAGCAATGTGAATAAAATGTTGAAAAAAGATGCGCTCAGGGACATATTTATGTTGCTGGCGGGATCAAATATTTTTGCCATTGAAAGACCCATTTGATAATCTATTACTTCGCCGCCAAACGAAATTACCAGTATGAAAAGGTTAATTATAAACCCTATCGTAAATCCGACAAAAAATTCCGCCATTAGTTTGATAAACAATTCAATTGTAGAATCTATTTCGGGCAGAACGGGGTTGGTGTAAGCGACGACCAGCAACGTCAATGTCATTATCAAAGCCGCTTTGTAAAGGTTAGGCAAACTTCGTCTTCCGATGATAGGGTTAAAAAGAATGCACCCCGACATCCGCATTAAAACGAATGTAAAAACTAAAACATTATCCGTTGTCACCATTGTCAGCATATTGTTTTTTCGCCTTCTAGCCGCCTTCCATTAGCTTGAAAATATTATGCGTAAAATCTACCAGCGTTCTCATCATCCACGAACCGCCTATAAGCAATACCAGCGCAATAACTATCAGTTTAGGTACAAACGTTATGGTTTGCTCGCTTATTTGAGTCGCGGCTTGAAATATCGAAATCAGGATACCTACGCCCATACCCAAAAGCAGGACAGGTGCGGCTATTTGTACAGCTACCCCGATAGCGGTGCGTAAAACCGATTGTACAGATTCTTCCATCATAAAGCTTTGTTCCTATTATATATTCATTAAATTCATTTAGCTTTGCTACAAATTAAAACTTCTTATCAATGTGTTAAATACCAGCTCCCAGCCGCCGACCACTATGAACAGCAACAATTTGAAAGGCATCGAGATCATTGCCGGCGGAAGCATAACCATACCCATAGACATAAGTATACTCGCAACTATTATATCCAGCAGCAGGAACGGGACGAATATCAAAAAACCCATTGTAAAAGCGCGGTTCAGCTCACTCGTTAAAAAAGCGGGTATAACCACGGTCATCGGATAATTTTCGGGATCCTCCTGAACTTCAGTCCCGGATATGTCCAAAAATACATCCAGCGATCTTTGCTCTGTCTGCCCGAGCATAAACCTCTTTAAAGGACCGCTCGCATTGTCCAGCGCTTCTTCCTGAGTGATCGTTTGATCCCGGTACGGTTGATACGCGCTTTCGTTAATTTCGTTTATCACCGGCGACATCATGAATATCGTGAGAAATAAAGATATTCCGATAATTATCGTGTTCGGCGGGGTTTGCTGAAGTCCCATAGCGTTGCGGAGAAAAGAAAGCACGATAACGATCCTGGTGAACGATGACATTACCATCAAAATTGACGGTAACAACGAAATCAAGGTGAGCAGAAAGAGCAGCTCCAGGGTTTGCATACTATCCCCGTTGATATTCACAAAAGCGTCGTTCATATAGCCTTTTAACCTTCTTACAGTGTAAATTTCACTACGGAGCAGAGTTACTTTTTCGTCTTCTTAAACGCATTTTGAAAAACCGACTTAAACGCCTCAAAATCAACAATTCTTTGCGGCGGCTCAGGGTCTGTTTCCAATTCTTCTCCATCAAGCTCTTTTAAAATTTCAATGGATTGTCCGGTCACCGATATTAGGTAGTACTTATCCAGAACACTGACAATCAAAATATACCTGTCCTGTCCCACAACCAGCCGGTCTATCACATTCATATGTTTAGAACTGTTTATTTTCAAAACACCTTTTGAAAGCCGCTTGCTGAACACAAAACCCAAATAAATTATGCCGACAAACCCTAATAAAAAAAGAAAAAGCGTAAAAATATCCTGCAAACCGCAATACCTCCGAAAATTGTCATATGACGGCCTCTAAAAAACCGCGGTCAATAATGGATTTTTAGAGGTTGTTTATGGTTGTATGTTCAATGATGCAAGTGTTTTCAATATGCGGTCAGCTTTGAACGGCTTGACGATAAAATCCTTTGCTCCGAGCTTTATCGCTTCGATAACCATCGCTTCCTGTCCCATAGCGGAACACATAACGACCGTAGCATCCGGATCGCTTGCTTTGATGGTCTTCAACGCTGCCAAACCGTCCATATTGGGCATGGTAATATCCATTATTACTAAGTCCGGTTTAAGCTCCGCATATTTATTTACCGCTATTTGTCCGTCAGCGGCTTCATGCAGATCCGTATAACCGTTCTTACTTAATGTGTCTTTCACCATCATTCTCATAAATGTCGCGTCGTCAACCAATAAAATTCTTGACATTAATTATGCCTCCCATTCCATTTTATAAAAATTATTTACTGCGAATAACTTACTATATCGTTTCGGACAATCTCGGTGACCCTGACACCGAAGGAGTCGTCTACAACAACAACATCGCCTCTTGCCACACACTGTCCGTTTACGAACAATTCAACTTGATCTCCCGCTGTTTTATCCAGTACAACCAAGGTTCCCTGATTGAATTCCAGGATTTCTTTAAGCGGTTTTTTGGTGCGTCCGATTTCTACTGATATCTGAAGCGGAACCGACATAACCACATCCAGATTAGATTTGTTATCCTGCGCCAATTGCCCCATTGGCAACGGTGCCGGCTGCGCATTTGAATATGGCTGCGCATCTATCATCTTCGGAGCCATCATAGGTTGCTGATACATAGGCTGCTGATACATGGGCTGCTGCCCGGTCGGCGGCGGCGCATAATCCTGTACCTGGGGAGGAGGAGCCGCCGGGGGTGCCGGTGGCGGCGGAGAAACCGGAGGGGCCGCCGGAGCGGGGGCTGCCGGAGCAGGGGTTGCCGGAGCAGAGACCGCCGGAGCAGGTTCCGGAATATCGTCCCCGCTTTCGTCTTCCAGTCCGAACCCCTTGATGATTCTCTTTACCAAGGGTATGGGTATAAGGTTCATAAATTCGCTGTCCATCGTATCCTGAACATTTAGGTTGAACCGTATTACCGCCATTGGTTCGTCGCCCTCAAAATATTTGTTCTTGAACTCCCCGGCATCATCTATCTCAAACGAAATCGGTGTCGATATATTGATAGCTTCGCCTAAAAATTCAGCAAGAGCGGTGGAGGATGCGCCCATCATCTGGTTCATTACTTCGCATACCGCGCTTATATTTACCTCGTCGAGTTCGAATTCTTCGTCGGGTATTTCGCTACCCAGCAATATTCCGACTATCAGCCGTATATCATCACGTTTGAGCAGCAAAATATTCTTGCCTTCCAACCCCTCGGTATATGTGATTTCTACACCTACAGCCGGCTCTAACCGCGAAAATTCAAATTCGTCAATAGTTTGAACTTTTACGTCCGGGGTCGTGATCGTAACACGCCTGTCCAGCATCGTGGACACCGCCGTTGCTGAAGAACCCAGACTAATGTTCAATATTTCCCCTACCGCATCTATTTCCAACGGGGAAAGCAAGCTCTTTTTATTTTCGTCCATAGTATTCCTCCACACACTTCTCTATATGTCTATACGTTTGACCGTATTCTACGCTACAAATTAGATGCCAGCCCATTTATTCTTACCGCCATATTTTTCTTTTGGATTCCCAGCTCACCCGTGAACCACGGTGTGTCTTCCACATAAAGAACCATATTTGACTCTTTAGGCTTGTGAAGATTGATTATATCTCCTACATTCATTCCGTATATATCACCCAAAGTCAGCTCAACTTCGCACATTTTCGCCCTGACCTCGAGACTGCTTCCGCTTATGCTGGTCAATATGTTTTCTTTGGTTCCCTCTTCCTGACTTTCTCTCTTTTTAACCAGATTCTTCTGTTCAAACACTTTGCACATCGCTTCAAGGGTAGAACTGGGGAAGCAAATACTGATTTGTCCGCCTACCCCATTAATGTTTATATTCAAAACTATAATGAGAACCACTTCGTCGGGAGCTATTGACTGCATAAGCCGCGGATTTATTTCGATTCTGGAAAAATCGAATTTTACTTCAACATAATTTTGCCAAGCATCGTTCATAACCGGAATTATATGCCCGACAAGTTTTTCAAAAATTGATAATTCAATATGGCTGTAGCCGTTAACTACATCTTCGCCCGGTTCGCCCGAGCCACCCATCAGCCTGTCTATCATCGCACAAATAACAGGATTAGACAATTGCATCATAGCGGGTTCTCTGTCATACACATCATTTTCCACATCAATGTCGATGATCGTAAGAACATCGTTTTCGGTAAGCGCGTTATTAAATTCAAAGTATTTGGTTTCCTCAATGTCAACAAGTTCGACTTCACAGTTCAGTCTTAGTATGCTGGATAAATGAGAAGCTATTACACGAGCGTAATTCCCGTAAATACTATCAATAAGTTTAAGCCGCTCTTTCGTGAACACCTTGGGAGTCGAAAAGTCATAACTCCGCTCACTCTTACTCGATTCGCCTATTATAATTTCTTTCTCGTCTTCGTCGCTCATCTTGCCCAGCAACGCATCTATCTGCGCTTGACTCAGTACTTCTCCCACCGATGTCCCCCCTCTCTTTTATCTATTCGGCTATCCGGCGGTTTATCGCCTATCTTAATATATTGTCTTTCAATATAGAATTAATACAAAGTTAAGTGCCGTTTACCATTATACATTCTATTTTATAATTTGTCTATAGCTAAAATGTTTCAATCTTATCAGTAAAAATTTCAAAAATTTTATCCGCATTGTTACTCGTGCAATTCAATCCCCAATACTTCATAAACTTCTTCCAATGTAATGCCTTTGGTGAGATCGTTAGCTACCAAAATTTCCACCCGCCGGTTCATTCGTCTGCCCTCTTCGGTTCTGAAATCGGCGACCGGCCAATACATCCCTTTACCGTCTGCCGACACATTTTTACCCACTATATCACAATCTATCATTATGCGCGAAAGAACCGTAGCCGCTCTTTCCGTCGAAAGTCCAATATCAAATCTTATATTCAAATATTCATTAGCTTCTCTTAACTGTGTTGTGTGTCCGTACACTTTAAGCGCACCGATCACATCCTCGCTTCCGCTTATCGCTCTGATAAACTTTCGCAGTGCCCTGTTGCCCGAAGGAAGCAGCTCTGCCTTGTTGGGCTCGAAAAATATGCTGTCTCTAAATGTAACAAAAACAAAATCGCCGCTCTCCGAAATCTGGATATCCACCGTATTCTCACCCTCGAACTCTTCGCTTATCTTGTTAAGCAACGCTCTAAAGTCAATAAGCGGATCTTCGGCTTGCGCCGTGTCCATCCCCTCTTCTTCTCCCGGATCGCCCGGTTGTGTGGGTTGGAACGCTGGATTCCTCAGGTTGTCAGCTATCTGCTTCCACCTTGTCGCATCTATTTCAGAAGCGGAGTACAGCAACACGAAAAAGCACAACAGCAGCGTAACCATATCTGCATATGTATTAAGCCACGCATTCGCATCTGTTTTTTTTCTGGGCTTCTTCTCCATATGACAACCCCCCTTCAAATAATCCTACGATTTTGCGATCTTTTAACCTTTTTAATCTTGTAATCTTGTTTTTTTATGATTCCGCGGCTTCCTCTTTGCCCTTTTTTTTGCCTTCGCTTTCAGCTTTTCTCTCCGCTTGAGATAATAACGAAATCAGCTTTTCTCTTATGTACTTGGGGTTTTCACCGGATTGTATGGACAGCACACCCTCCAGGATAATCATTTTATAAAGCATTTCAGCATCATGGTGCGCCTGCAGCTTTCCGGAAAGCGGCAAGCATATCAGGTTTGCAAACAATGAACCGTACAAGGTCGTTATCAGAGCTACTGACATTCCCTCGCCTAGCTGCGAGTCATCTTCGCCCAGATTTTTGAGCATATTTATAAGACCGATCAATGTTCCTATCATACCGAACGCGGGCCCGAAAGCGGCTCCTCTTTCATACATAGAAATACTCTCAGCATGACGCGCATCAAGGTTATCAAGGTCATTTTCAAGCATCGAACGTAATTTTTCCGGATCAATAGCATCCACGATAAGCAGGATACTGTTTTTCAAGAACGGATCCTCTTCCTGGTTAGCTTTTTCCTCCAGTGCCAGAAGTCCGCTTTTACGCGCCATTTGTGCATAATCTACTATGATATCAATAGCAGCTACCGGATTTTGTTTTTTCCCTAAAAAAGCTATTTTCATATGAGTTCCTACTTTTTTAAGAACCCTGATCGGGGTAGATGCCACAACCATCATAAGGGAACCGCCGAAAGTAATGAGAGCGCTGGAAGGATCCAAAAAGTTTGATAAAGCTTTAAATCCGTCAGAACCGCTGGCGATACCGAAAACAACCAGTCCTGCTCCGGCTATAATACCTATTAAGGTAGTAAAATCCATTTATCATTCCCTACTTTCCGTTAATTTATATATTAAATTTATAGTTTTTCGACCGTAAATGTTTTGTGCATATCATATACCTTGGCATTAAACTCGATAACCTTTTCGATTATTTCGTCCGCTGTTTCTTTTACGATTACAAACTCCCTGTTTGTATTTATAATTTTGGATTCGGGGATCAGCTCAACAGATAATATATGCTTTGCATTCATCACTATTTGTTCACCGTTCAGTTTCGTCAGTTTTATCACGCTAAACTCCTTACTGTGATGCCGCTTCCCGGAGGCGGAAACGAGACCCGCCCCCGAAACTAACTATATTTTAATTAAAGAACTCACATAGCGGCAATTCACACGTTTTACAATCAATATTCAACTTAAAGACTAACACAACATTGCAAAAAAATCAATATTTATTACTTATAATTTATAATTTATAAATAACACAACATTTGGCGAGTAAACGACTTATTGCTCCCAAAACCAATCTAAAAATTATATTTGTCAGACCGGTTTATCGTTTCAGATTGACAAGCTCGTTGAGCATTTCGTCTGATACCGTGATTATCCTTGCGCACGCCTGAAATCCGCGCTGAGTGGTAATCATTTCGGTAAATTCTTTGGAAAGGTCAACGTTGGAAAGCTCAAGTCCGCCTGAGGAGAGCATACCTGTCGCGTTCTCGCCCGGAACCTCCGCGGTTATGATGCCTGTGTTGTTCCGCGCCTTGTAGTAAGAGCTGTTTAAGCTTTCTAATGCGCTGGAGTTAGGCACATTCGCGACCGCGATCTGACCTATCGTTACAACTTCTCCTCTGTATATACCTGTGATAATTCCGTCAAAATCAATGTTTATCCCCTCAATATCCAAAGGCACGCCGTTGTTGTCGCGCGGCAATTGAATCGGGTATATATAGCCTGTATCGGCAACGTCGATAGTGACTTCTATACGCTCAGGCACGGTATAGGGTGTCCGGTTCATAACTTCGTTGAAAAGTCTTTCGTCAAAGTCCGGATTCGGCATACCGTTCGGCAGATTGTTAGGGTCAGGGATAAAACGCTGTATCTTAAGGTTTGTCCCCATAAGCGAAGCATTTGTTTCAAAGTTCAGCGCGGCGTTATAATCAACCGCGTTATAAAGCGCGTTAGGGGTTGCCGGGGGATACGGATACGGGCTCGCTTTAGCGTTGGCTACATTATCGGCAAGCGTCATGTTATACTGGTTTGTTCCGGCATTGTTAAGCGTTCCTGTAGTCGGATCGCCCGGGGATGCCAGATAACGCTGAAGTCTGATAGTTTCGTTGTAGCTGATATCCATGCTCGCCTGATACGCCGCTTGGTCAAATACTTCTACGGTATCATCTACCAGCGGTGTCGCAGTAAAGTGAGTTCCGCCGGCTATCAGGGCTATGTAATCCGCATTGTTCGCCGCATTATTGACCCGTATATCCGAGCCGTCCTGAGCTGCGCTGAAATCCAGGAACCGCGGTACGTTGTACAAGCTGGCAAGACGCGCGTGTTCGGTCGCTTCTCTGGCAACATAATCCGGATGCGCTTCAAACTGCTGAACATTGTACACCGTCATTATAAAGTCCGCACGTTCTTTTTGGACGTTACTGTACGCGGGATTCCTTATTGTCATGTCCTGCTTCAAAAAATCCATAAAGCCGTAAACATGATAACCGTTGGAGTCAACCAGAAAACCGTTGGAGTCAAAGTTGAAATTTCCGATTCTGGTAAGATTCAAAATTGTAACTTCGCCGGTTTTCGCATTGATGCCCTCGGCGTAACGTTCGCCTACGAGAAAGAACCCGTCGCCGTTGATCATAGTGTCCAGCGGCAATCCGGTGGGGACATATCCGCCTACTGTAAATGCGGTGTCGATCGATGCGACCTGCGCGCCGTAACCGACTTGTTTTGCGTTTCTTCCTCCCATTGTCAAGGTAGGGTTGGTCGATGGGTTCAGCATCTGATATAAATTATCTTTGAATGCCGCACGGGAATTTTTAAACCCGAACGTGTTAATGTTAGCGATATTGTTACCAATAACGTCCATCTTCTGCTGGTGCGTGCGTAAACTTGCAACACCTGAATACATAGATCTAACCATTTATCAAATTTACCCCTTTCGAATAACGCCATCATCCGTTTTATCTTCTGAAAACGGTCTAAGCCTCCAATAAATGGTCCGGCTTTTTAATTGAGAATTATAAATTATTCTTCAATTTTTTCTGAACATGAACTTCCCCTGACTCTGCTTTAATCCGGTATCCGGGCTTTTTACCCCCGGTTTTTGAATTACGCAGCGTTTTCTCGGTCAGGCACGATAATCCATATTTCGTTTCAGCGTTATTTGTTAATTTGTATGATTTTACTTCAATCCGTCGTCAACAAGTAAATTATATGACGACCGCGCTGTCGATGTTCGTGAATATATTTTCCTTCATTTCGTTCACCGACATAGTGGTGATAACGGTATTGTTGGGTATGTTCACGAGAAACGCGCCCTTGGAATCAATAATAACAATGTCTTTCGCGCCTTTATCCCTCGCTTTTGATACCGCATCCTCCAATGAATCCACGAGCGTTTGAGAAACTTCAATACCCCGCTGACCTATTCTCTCCTGCGCGTGCTTGGAAAACTTTAGATTTTCGTTTTCCTTTAGCTGTTGGTTAAGCAGTGTCTGGAAACTCGCGCCGGCGCCATTTCTGCGAAGAACATCGTTGACCGAGTTATTCGCCGATTGTACATTGCCGGCGGAAATTCTTCCCGCTTTATTGTCTATCATCCAATGACACCCTCTTTCCTTAGTTTTTCACCGCTTCATTATGTCCGGGGTTTTCCTCTTTCAGCGTGTGCGGCGTTTGTTCCCGGTTTTGCCGGTTTTGCAGGTTTTATAGGTTCTATAGGTTTTCCTACTCTTCCGGATCACCTGCGGACTGTTCGGGCTCACTCGGTTTCTCGGGTTCACTGAGTTTGTCCGTTCCGGCTGCCTTGGCTTCGTCCTCGGTCATGCTGCCCACAACCATGATTTCGTTCAGCTTAAACCTTTTTTCACCGATAGTTATACTCGGTTCGCCGTCATATAACCCGACCCCGGTAACTATTCCGGTTTCCACCTGAAGCTTGTTGTTTACCATCTTTGCGGCGGTTACTTCCTTACCCAGCAGCGACACTGAATAGTTGGTGTTCGAAAGTGTCCCGAGATCCTGAATCGCCTGCAGGGTGGAGAATTGCGCCATCTGGGAGAAAAACTCATTGTCGTTCATCGGATTCATCATGTCCTGATTTTGCATCTGCGCCACGATCAGTTTCAAAAAGTCCTCTACGCCCAAATCAGAGTTGCTTTTTTTTGCTCTGTTTGAAAACATGATTTCCGTTGATACGGCTCCGCTCACTCCATTTACCGACATATTATCCCTCCTTACTTTAAGATTTCTTCATTAGCTAACATCCAGCATACTGAATTTTAGCTGATTGATGAAGTTTTGAGTTTCGTCCTTACCCGGCTTGTTACCCGAATTCTTCTTTGGGTTTTCGTTTCCGTTGCGTCCGTCATAATCATCCGGCTTGCCGTAAAGGTTTTCTTCATGCTGGGTGTTTACCGTCGCTTCCAGCCCCGTGTTGTTCTCCAGAATTTGTTTTATGTCCCGGCTGTATGCGGATAACAGCATTTGCGCCCTTTGGTTTTCGCAGATTATGTTCACTACGGCTTTTCCCATCAACATTACGATTTCTATGTTGATTTTTCCGAGTTCTTTGGGGGTAAGCTGAATCGAACATTGCTTGATACCCGATTCCAGATTTAACAGGGTCTTGTTTGCCAGCTTCAGCGGAAGTTGCGTATCTTTGATATCAATAACATCCGTCGCTTCTTTTGCTGTCAGTTCCTGTCCCTGACCTGTTTTCGCGAACTGTACCGCTTCACCCTTGTCTGCCGCATCCACCTTGTGCGCTTTCAACAAGTCGTGGTGTGCCGGCAATTCGCTTTTTTCCGCGGTTCCTTTTTGCGAAAGCATCGCTTCTTTGAACAGTTTCAACGTTTCTTCTGAAAGGCGCTCGTCCGTTTTTATTACCGGAGTTTCGTTCAATCCTTTGTTTTCAGCGGATTCAACTTTTTCGCCCTTTTCACCGAACAGCAATTTCTCGGTTTCACCGATTGTTTCTTTTGCTTCCTGCCGGTTCAGGCTAAATGTTTTTTGCAATGCCGTTTCGATTTCCGCCCGGGAAAGACCCGCTTGATACAACATTGATACAACTTTGCTCAAAAACTCCAGCTGCTGACCCAGTGCTTCTGCGGCTTCATTTTCGACGAATTCCGATATGTCCGCATCTCCCTGTACCGTGTTCTCTCTTGCCGCCTGATACAGTGTCAGCATCAACATCATTTCTTGTGAGTTGAGGTCACTGTCCGCCATGGCGTTCAATACCTGTTCCGGGGACAAATCCCGAACCTTATGCGTACCGTCGATCCCTGTTTTCTCCAAAAGACTGCTGATAAGCTGTTGACTGCCGTCGAAAGACTTTTCTTTTGATGTCAGCGTTTTGATGAACTCAGGCAGCTCTATTTTCCCGGATTCCGTTCCCTGCTTCGTTGTTTCTGTTCCCGTCAGCTTCTTCTCTGTCTGTTCCGGTGCCGGTTCTTCAATCCCTGCGCTTGGTTCTGTAAGCGTTAATTCGACTCCTTCTTCGGATGCAGAACCCAAAATGTTGAACGGGTTTACGGTTTGAGGTATCAGCGCCGCTATCTGGGTTTCGGTAATGCTCATCATTTCTTCGTCATTCTCCGATTCGAGGTCACCCTGCCGAAACGCTCCCGCTGTGCTTTTGATTTTTATACTGCCCTCAAAGCTCATCGCGGCTGTCACCATATCACCGAAACTTTCGGCTGTGTCTTTTTCTGAAGAAACTCTCTGTCCGTTTACGCGTATCCGCGTGTTTTGCTGTATGCCGGTTGCCGGTTTCACGACCTGTATGGTCGCTTCATTCATTTTTTCACCTCCTTACCGATATTTATATTTATAATATATATAATCTGCGATCCGGTTTTTGTCCGGTTTTATTTATGTTAAGGATCGCAAGCTATATCAATTATACGCTATTTCATGTTTTTCGGGCAAACACAACACCGTTCTTTAGGTTGCCGCCGGAACTTTTGCCGCCGCCCGTGTGCTTTTCACAAATTCTTCGATAAAATTTTCGGTTTCCTTCCGCTCCTGTTCCGCGTGTTCTTCGAGCCGTTTTTCTTTCAGCTTCTCCAAAGAGGATGTTTCAATCCTCGCGGAAACAACTTCGGTACGTTTTGATTCCTCGCGCTTTTTGATTTCGTCCAGGTTCTTATATTCATCCTTTATGTGCTCCTGCGCAACCCGGAGATGAGTGCTGTAGCTTAATGCTCCGGGAACAGCTATCCCCTCTTTTTTCTTTTGGTTGAATTCTGCGCTCTTTTCTTCCCATTCCTGCTCAAGTCCGTCGATTTCCGCTTCTTTCACAGCGATTTCATTCAAAATTAACCTATGCTCACGCTTCAAGTCGTCCAGTATTTGATTTTTATAGTTTAACACTGTTTCCAGCGAAAATTTGAATCTTTTCATTTTTACTTTCCAACCATCCCGTCATCCCGTCATTGCGTATATTCCGCCGTAGAAGGAGAATTAACCGTATTTCCCTGCATTTCCTGAAGTTCCTACGCTGTTCTTAATATTTTCGCCATCAAATCCAGCGTTTCATCGTATGTGAAGTCATCGTTTATTTTTTGTTTCAGGAAGTTGTTTACCTCGTCTATCTTTTTTACCGCACGGTCAAGTTTGGGATTGACCCCCGGTTTGTACGCACCTATAGATATAAGATCCGCATTTTCTTCGTATACGCTGAGTATATCCCGCAGGTTTGATGCCGCATTGTAATGTTCAGACGAAACTATAACCGGCATAAGCCTTGAAATGCTCATATTTACATCAATCGCCGGATAATGGTTTTTATTTGCCAGCTTTCTGGAGAGAACAATATGTCCGTCAAGTATACCCCTTACCGTGTCACTTATAGGCTCGTTGGTATCGTCACCTTCTACCAGGACGGTGTAAACCCCTGTGATCGAACCTTTCTCAAAATTACCGCTGCGCTCCAAAAGCTTAGGAAATTCGGCATATATCGACGGAGTGTACCCTCTTGCTATCGGCGGTTCTCCTACTGCCAGACCTATCTCTCTGTGTGCCATTGCGAAACGTGTCAGAGAGTCCATCATTAGCAGTACATCCTTGCCCTGATCCTTGAAATATTCCGCTATTGCCGATGCGACCAGCGGGCATTTCATTCGCAGCATCGCCGGCTGATCCGAAGTTGCTATTACCAGTATAGAACGCTTGAGTCCTTCTTCTCCGAGATCTTTTTCGATGAACTCACGAACCTCACGCCCGCGTTCCCCGACCAGCGCGATGACGTTTATGTCCGCGCTCACGTTACGCGCAACCATCCCCATCAGGGTACTCTTGCCAACGCCGCTTCCCGAAAAGATACCTATCCTCTGCCCTTTACCGATGCTCAGAGCCCCGTCAACCTCTTTAACGCCAAAAGTAATCCTTTCGGTTATAGGCGGTCTTTCCAGCGGGTTAACTATAGCGCTCTCTACTTCATACTTAGCGCAGTCTTCCGGAAAATCGCCCAATCCATCAATCGGGTTTCCCATAGAATCTACGATCCTGCCTTGTAAAAAGTCGCCTACCGGGATTCTCAGACGGCGTTTGGTGTTCCGTACAAAATCCCCCGCCGCTAAACCTTTTACATTTTCATAAGGCATCAGAAGAATTCGGTCGTTTTTAAAGCCCACAACTTCCGCTGAAACCTGATTGCTGTCCATCCCGCTTGTAATTATATTTATATCGCCTATACTCGCTTTACTGCCCGAACATTCGATCGTCATTCCTACCACGTTTTCAATTTTTCCGATATGACTTACGGTGTCCGCCCTTTTTACGAGCTGCGTCATTTTTGAAAATGAACTAATATTATTAATGTCCAACTATCTGCATTCCCCTGTTACTTTATCATTCAGGATCTTCCAATAAAAGTTCTTTGATGTTCCGTATTTGGGCTCCCGCTCCCGCATCTATGATTTGATCGGGCAGTTCCACGATGCAGGAACCTTCGGAATTATCCTCCAAAACTACCACTTTCACATTATCCGAAACATTGCTTATTGATTCGGTTATATCTATATCGGCTTCAAGCAGTGACTGGGCATCGTGTTTCGCTATATGCAGTTTTACCCATTGCTTGCCGCGCAATTTTTCGGTAGCCGCTATAATCATCTTTTCGATTATTTCGCCGCTCGATTTCAAGCTGGTATGTATCACCTTTTCAGCTATGGCAAGAACAAGATCGCGCAAATCTTTCAAATACACATTGATAATTTCATCTTTATCGCGAACCGCCGTCTGCATCACCGCCGAAATTTCTCCCAGATAGTTTTTATGCTCCTGCTCCATTACAGCGATATGCTCGTGATACGCCTTGCGTTCGCCTTTATCCAACCCGTCCTGATAGCCTTTTTTATAGCCTATCTCTTCCGCGCCCTCTTTTATCGTATCAGCGGTTTTTTCTGCGTTTATTATTATCTTCTCCGCTCTGCGTTCCGCATCCTTAACGATTTTCGCGGCAACGGCTTCGGTTTCCGTAAGAATCTGCTCTTTTTTTTCATCCGCTCCATTCGGCTTCTTGGAAATAAGCTCCATTATTTCTTTTAATTGATACTCTTCGACCCGTCCTCGTTCGGTCGTATCCTCGGGCGTAAAGTTGAAAAAGTCATAATTCTCAGGAACTGCCGATTTTTTGCCGAAAGCTTCCCCGCCCAGCAGGGTGGACAGATAATCTGTCCGGATAACCTTATTTGCCGTGCGGGTCTTTTCAGGATTCAGCTCAAAGCCCGCTTCAAAATCTTGATTAGGCAATTACCTCGTCCTTTCCGCCTTTATTAATAACGATTTCTCCGTCTTCCTCAAGTCTGCGGATAACCGCAACTATTCTTTGCTGTGCTTCTTCCACATCTCTCAAACGCACGTTGTAGGTGATTTCCAAATCGGACTGAATCGTTTCCGCCATACGCGAAGACATATTTTCAAATATAACATCGGACACATCCTTGTTCGCTGCTTTAAGCGCATATACAAGGTCGTTGGTATCGACTTCGCGCAATGCTTTTTGGATCGACATATTGTCCAAAATCGTTATATCCTCGAATACGAACATCTTCTTGCGTATCTCGTCCGCTAAGCGTGCATCCTTCTTGCTCAATTCGTCGAACACAAACTTTTCGTTTGCTCTGTCCATGTTGTTCATAACATCCGCAATATAGTCTACGCCGCCAATCGTCGCAAAGTCGAGGTTCATTATGGATTCGAATTGTTTTTGCAAAACGTCCTCTATTGCCTGGACTGTTTCGGGCGAAGCTCTGTCCATCTTTGCTATTGCTTCTACCACGGCGATTCGCTTTTCTTTAGGCAACTCAGATATGACAGCGGATGCCTGATCCGAACGGGCATAGGACAAAACCAAAGCTATGGTCTGCGGCCGTTCATTCTGTATAAGGTTCAGAATATTCTTGCTGTCCGCTTCTCTCACAAATTCGAACGAACGGGTTTGCAGGGTTTTGGCTATTCTGTCGAGCAGGGAGTTCGCCATTTGCATACCAAAAGCTTTTTCCAATATCGCTCGTGCGTACTCCAGCCCGCCATCCGTGACCACCTTTTGGGTAAGGCACATTTTATAAAAATCATCCAGTGCCGACTCGGTTTGCTCCGAAGATATATTACTCAGCTTAGCTATCTCGTATGTAAGCTGTTCGAGTTCATTCTCATTAAGATATTTATATATCTTGGAAGCGTTCTCTGCGCCCAGCGTTACTATGATCGCCGCTGTTTTTTGCTTGCAGCTTAACTCTTTGGAACTTGAACTCACAGGCATTATCTAGTCTCCCCCTCCACGCAACCAAGTTCGGATCAGCTGTGCTGAAACTTCGGGATTGGTATCAACGAACTCTGTTATTTTTTCTTTGAGTTCGGCTTCACGCGATTTAGAAGCCTCAACCAGGTTTTCGTTTAATAAATCAATATCAAACAGCGACGGTTCCGCAACGGTTTCTTCTTCCGCTTCGGGTTCTTCTTTCTTGCGGCGTTTTATCATAAGGAATAATATCAGCATGGTAAGCAGGAATATCACACCTGCCGTTGCCGCCACAACCAGCCAGAACCAGGATGGAAGGGTCCGTTGTCCTCCCGGAGGTACGCTATCCGGCTCTACCGGAGCCCTCCGGAACGGACCGTAGGTTAGCGCGATTTTTTCCGGCGCATTTTCGATAGCGATCCCGGAAGCCATTGCTATCAGATTTACATACCCCTGATATGTAATGTCGTCCGGTCTTACCCCGTCCACCGTCACGGCTACCGACAAGTCCGCTATCCGGTTGGAATCGCTCTCGATCTGTTCTTTCTGATAACTGACAAGGTAGTCTATTTCACTCTGACGGCTGGCGTAAAGATTATTATTGTCCGCTGTTATCCCGGGGTATATCGGTACTTCCGCATTAGTTTCCGTGCCGGGAACTCCGCCGACGGTTTCCCCGTCACGCACTACCTCTTCGGAGTTTTTTTCATGGTTTTTGACCCCTGAATTGTCGCCGTCGGGACTCGGCACATAGGTCATGATTTCCCGCATACTTTTATCTATATCTATGTCGCTCTTGACGTTGACCACCAAGCTGTCCTCGCCGAAAATCGGCAAAAGAGCATCCCAGACTTTAAACTTGATCGAATCATCCAGCGCTTTTTCCAGGCTCGATTTCAGCTCCACCGTTGAATAGCGCACATTTTCGTCATCGGGTGTCCATGAATTCCCCGTGGTGTCCGCAATGATAACGTTTGCTTCATCCAGCCCCTCAACGCTGCGGGAGGCCAGCCCGCGAATCGCTCTTATCATCTTCTGCGGCGGCGCTTCGTTGTTCCACATTTCCAGCGTTATCGCTACTTTCGCAGGCGTGCTTTTTTCGGAATCCAGCACAAAGGGAGATTTCTTGGACGGAGTGATTTGTACCACGGCTTGTTTAACACCGTCGAACATACCGATTGTCGCCGCCATTCTTTGTTCCAAATCCTGGCGTAAATATTCCTCTCTGTCCTTATCCGTCGCCGTGAACCCCGCGCCCAGCAGCGTATCATAGGAAAATCCGTTCTTCAGGTTAAGCCCGTCGCCGAACAAGTCGGCTCTGATCCTGTTTATTTCGGATTTCAGCACCATAATAGAGCCGTCGCGTTCGACGTAATAATTTCTCTCGCCTCTGTCCCTGAGCATACTGACGATTTCGGATGATTCCTGTTCATTTATACCCGGGAACATATTTTCGTATTCTTTTCTGTTTAACAGCATTGATATAACTATAGCCAAAACAATAATAACGAAGATAATTACCAAAGATATTATTTTCGTTCTCTTGTTGAGCTTTTTATATTGTTCGATCAGCGGTTTGAAAATTCTAGTTAAACTTTCTCCCAATCTTTTCACCCTCACAGAAACTGTTTATATTATATATTTATTCTCATTATTTCGCTGTAAGACTCCATAAGTCTGTTGCGTATCTGCACCATCAAATCCACGGCTATCTGCGCTCTGGTCTGATTGATCGTCAGGTTATGCAGATCGTCGGCCTGCCCTGTGGAAATCGCCTGTACATCCATTGCTACCTGCTTGTCGGTTTCCACCACGTTTTGCATCGCGTCTTTGAAAAAATTCGCAAACGGCAAGCCTTCTGCTGCTCCGGATTTTTCCTGCACCGGATTTTTTTGCGCCGGATAAAGATCGCTTATTCTTTTCATCGGTATTATAAAATCGCTTTGTATGAAACTACCATCCATTTTTCGCGCCATCCTTTACATTAGTAAATATTATCTGCCTATTTCAAGCGCCTTGCTTGCCATTAGTTTTACCGCGTTAAACACCGTTACGTTGGCTTCATACGCCCTGGTCGCCGACATACTGTCGGTTATTTCTTTCACAAGATCAATGTTGGGCAGCTCAATATACCCGAATTCATCCGCATCGGGGTGTTCCGGGTCATACACGGTTTTCAGCGGAGAGGGGTCCTCTAATATCCGCGAAACCTTTACTCCCGGATCCTCTTTCCCCATTCCCATCTTATCCCTCAGTACATTGCGGAAGCTCGCTCCCTGCCGTTGCTCAAACACAACTACTTTACGGCGATAAGGACCGCCTCCTTCGGTGCGTGTAGTGTTGATGTTGCTGATATTTTCGGCTATCGTGTCCAGTCTGCGCCTTTCTGCCGTCATTCCCGATGCGCTTATGTTCATTGAACTTAAAAAACCCATGACAAAACATCCTCTCTCATTTGTAATTGCAAAAATGCAAAAATATCGCTGATAATCGTTTATCTCGAGGTTATTATGGTTCTAAGTCTCATAAACTGGTCGTTGATTTGCCTTGACAAAAAATCATAATTCAGCTGTGCCCGCGCAAGCTCCACATTTTCGGCATCTATGTTGACGTTGTTGCCGTCAAGCCGCATTGTTTCGTTCGGTGTATCGCGTAATATCGGAACGGATGATCTTATTGCTTCCTTGACGCTTTCTTTCCTACTAAAGGATATGTCCGCTCCTTCCAGTTTACGCCGCAGCTCATCCTCAAAGACCACAAACTTTGCTTTGTATCCCGGAGTATCTACGTTGGCAATATTTTCCGAAATCACACGTTGTTTCTGCCACACATAATCCATACTCTTTTGCAGCATCAGCATCGAATTGTTCATCAGCACATCCAAAAGAAAAGCCCCCTCGTTTATTCTGATTCTGATATAATCTGAAGCCCTTAAGTCCTTGGTATAATTAACAAATTATAAATTTACAATTTATTAACAATTTCACTGTGAAATATCTCGGGTTCCTGCCGATATATTAAATATAAAGTTAATATAAAGTAATAGTCGAAAAAGCATTTCTTCGTTTTTTTCGGCGTTTTCCCGTGTCCCAACATATTATACTACATACTTCGACACTTGACAAGTGTTATTTTCTGGTTTGATTCATTCCACGGGCTATAACTTTAAATTGAGCATTTTTTCAGCTCCCCATTTTATGGTATACCGCAAGCCGATTTTCATATTATTCGTATCATTGTATGCGTATATATTGAAATCCATCACACAAAAAAATAACCCCCGACATATAACATTATAAAAATAACCGGAAAATAGCGGGAATCAAAAATAATAGTTGACTTTTTATTTATTAACGTCTATTATAATGTTTAGTTCAAATATTTTACGGAAAAATTTGAAACAACTTGAAAGGACGATTATTTCTATGAAAAAGATTTTATGCCGTTCAAAAATGCTGTTGTGCGTTATTTTGTGTTTTGCTGTTGTGTTGGCGGCGGCGGGTTGTTCACCCTCCACGGCGGGGATCAATGAACTCTCGAATCAATTTTTGCTTACGCGCGATATAGGGAGCCTGTCGGAAAACACTCCTGTAGTAGGCTCGGTAGTAAATTTGACATCCCAAAACAAATTCAAATCCAGCGAAATAAAATTATCGGCTCAGCTAAACAGTATGATTCTGGATATGCTGAACTTTACCGATGCGCAAAAGGATTTTATCAACAACTCCGTTATAAGCTTTAAAACCGGTTTTAACGGCGGAGAAACCAAAATCGGAGCGTTTTTAGGGTTATCGCTGGCGGAAAACCAATATTTATCCGCACTTTTGGACGTATCCAAGGATAACGTTTTGTTCCGGATTCCCGAATTGCTGCCCGAAACCTTTCTTCTCAAAGACACCCTGAATTCCGGCGAAGTAGGAGCATTTTTTCAAATGATAAAATCAAGCCTGGAAGCAATGGGCTCGCAAAAACAAAAGGATGCTCTTAAGGGATTCCCTGAATTCTTGTCCGATTTAGAAAAAGAATTTATTAACAATATACCCAAAGATTCCGTTGAGAACACGACCCGGGATCTTTCGGCGTTCTCGGAGGGGGCATCGGACAAAACCAAGGAACTTTTAATCACCCTGAATTCCGATAATTTTGCGGCAGCTTTTAAAGCCGTCGTTAAAACCGCAAAAGAGCATAAGTTTATCGAAAATTTGAAAAAAACGCTGGACGAAAATTCTGCGGAACTATTTGAAGCAATATCCAATCTTTATCCGGATCTCGAAGAAATTGAATCCCTGTCCTACGATTCGCAAATCAACGAAACTTTTTCCGCCTTAGAAGACAGTGCGGACGTTATAGCAGACGGATTGGAATATATAAAATACAGTGTTTTCTACGAATCCGGATTTTTATCCTACACACCCATCGGACGGGAATTTATCATCAAACCGGCTAACGAAAACGAATCCGAATCCGGCTTGTTCTTCCTCCAGTCCGGCGATAAAAATAACGGAAAATTTGTATTAAACCTGTGGGAATCAAACGCTGAAAACAAAATTCTTGAAGCAACCTGCGATTTCAAAAATGAAAACAGCCGGACTCAAGGCGACCTTTCCGTATCGTTTACCGGTAACACCTCTTTTACCGTTAATTTCGATTTGGATAACAACAACAAAACAGCAACAGGCGAACGGCACGGCACTTATAAATTGGAATCAAATATCGCAATTCCCGCTGTTTCTCTTGAAATAGCAGCAGGAGATGACGGTTTTGATTTGTACAAACTGGGTGTAGCCGGAATATGTGATATTAATTTAAGCGCAAAGTTAAGCGAAGAACCGTATGAAACAGGGCTTACCGAAGACGGCGCAAAAGAGCTCAGCATTAATTCGCTCGATACATTTTTAGACCAAGATGATCAAGCGGCATTGCTTAGCAATTTACAAATCTTGCTAACAGGTCCGTTGAGCCCTTTCGCAGATTTGTTCACCGGGCTTTTAATCGGTGAAGCGGCGTTTTAACACGCTGTAAAACACAGCCGAATAAAACCGGATAAAAATTAAAACGGCAACGGAAGTTCTTCACAACCCCCGTCCGACGAAACCGAACAAAGAGGGAATACAGTCGGGAACATTGTAAATCCTGGGCAATAAAACTTGCAATTTTCAGTTTTCGTAGGTTGCCTAAAGAAAGTGAATGAAAATGACAACAAATACTTCTCGCATCAATTTTAACACTTGCCCCAAAATGAAAGCGATTATTTACGGGGGGGGGGGGGGGGGCACGGCCGCCGCCTAAAGCTACCCATAGTTTTTGTTTTTTTTTTTTTACTTTTTGTGGTTAGGAAAAAAAATCT
>Ga0099364_10000855_pt1 | contig 51627 bp, 51 predicted proteins | sample TergutTh196P3_FD_73070 | JGI IMG/M metagenome (GOLD analysis project Ga0099364, IMG submission 73070) | Microcerotermes parvus P3 segment gut microbial communities from Pointe-Noire, Republic of the Congo - Th196 P3 | ecosystem: Host-associated > Arthropoda: Insects > Digestive system > Gut ... | reverse complement strand
ATCGAATACCGCCCTCTTGTTCGTCTGATAACGGCGCCGCGGCAAGCTCATATTTTTCCCCGGCCTAACCGCCCTTTAAACCCCCGGCCCCCCTCTTGTGCTGTGTCGGTGCCCGCGGCCTGTTTTATTTCCCCCCCCCCCCCCCCCATGATTTAGGCGAAAAATATGGGGAATATTGCTTATCTTTCTTTGACGGAACCCTGCTTATAAATAAATATGAATTCAAATCACCAAAAGGAGCTTATAGTTAATTATGGCAAAATCACGAATATTATTATTAGCATTAAATCATTAAGAGAAAGTTATTTAACCAATTTTTATTTTGGAGAAGATTATTGTAATATGTGTATAAATAATAAATTGTTTTTTGTTATCGAATATGAAAAATGTATTTTTATTTTAAAAAAAGATCATGATTTTTATCATCTTTATTTTTTTGCATCAAGTAAGAATTCTTTGGAAGCATCGTTAAAGGAGTTGTTATTACAATATACAAATTATATTTTTATTGCAGATATTATCGGTATGGAGACCTTAGTCAGTGAATTATGCTCCTTTTATGAACAAAATGATTTTATAAAGTACAGAAAACTGTTTAGAATGAGCCGTACAAAGAATCTTGATGAACAACAATTGTTAGATGAAAGAGTAAAAACAGCAACAATGAAAAATGCAGAACAAATAAAGTTACTTTTTGAGAAATATTTTGATCCATACAGTGAGCAAATTCCATTGACTGATGAAATTAAAAAATGGATAGAAACAAAAAATATATTTATTATAGTTGAAAAAAACAATGTAATAGGATTTGTAATATTTGAAATTATTGGGATGACTTCTTATCTGCGTTATTGGTTTACCCATCCTGAATATAGGGATAAAAAGATTGGTTCTGCTCTGCTTAGGCGTTTTTTCCATGAATGTAGAGCAACTAAAAGACAGTTATTTTGGGTAATTTCAAGCAATGAGAATGCTATTATTAGGTATAAACATTATGGTTTTGAACAGGAACAACTAATTGATCAAATTATGATAAGGAAAAACAATCATGAAAAATGAAATTATTGAAATTTTAACTGAATTACGCCCTGAGTTTGATTTCAGCCAAAATATTAATTTTATTAATGAAGGAATGCTGGATTCTTTTGATGTTGTAACCCTTGTAACAACATTGGATGAAAAATATGGAATATCGATTGACGGTGTGGATATTTTACCGGAAAATTTTTCTTCGGTAGAAAAAATAGAAGCATTACTAAGAAAAAATGGGGTGAAATAATGGGTTTAAAATTAACTTTTCAGAATAAATGTATAATGGGAGTATTAAGCGTTCTTCCAAAGAGAGAAGTTTCATTTGAAGAAGAATTGGAAAACTATAATTTTTCCGCGGCAAAATCAATGAAACTTAAATTGGCAATGGGGTACAAGAAGCATCACATAGTTGAGGAGGGAACAAATATTTCTGAAATGTGTGTTCATGGAATTAAGTATCTGATGGATGGTGGATTACTTAAAAAAGAAGATATAAGCGCGCTTATTTTGGTTACTCAATCACCGGAACATTTTATGCCGCCAACAAGCCATATCATTCACGGGAAATTGGAACTTGGTACAGATGTTTTCTGCATGGATATTAATCAGGGGTGTGCCGGCTTTGTTATTGGTCTAATACAATCCTATATGATGCTTGATCAGCAATCAATAAAAAAAGTTGTACTAATAAATGCGGATGTACTTAGTCGAAAAGTAAGCAAAAGAGATCGCAACAGTAATCCATTAATCGGAGACGCTGCCTGTATCACTGTCGTTGAAAGAAGTTCGGAGCCTTGTACCATTAATGCGGTTGTAAACATGGATGGAAGAGGGGCCTATGTATTACAAATACCTGCCGGTGGTTTTAAAATGCCAAGTTCAACTGCAACCGCAGAAATGCATGAAGATGAAAATGGTAATTTTCGCAGTCTTGATAATTTAGTAATGAAAGGCGATGATGTTTTTAATTTTGTGCAAACAGAAGTTCCGCCAATGATTGAAGAATTACTTAAGGGTTCAGGAAAAACTACTGATGATATAGATTATTTTCTATTTCATCAACCAAATAAATTTATGCTTAGTAAATTAGCTGATAAAATGGGTGTTCCTCACGACAAAATGCCGGCAAATATTGTTGAAAATTTCGGAAATGCAAGCGGAGCCAGTATCCCTACCAATATCAGTTTTAATTTGGGAGATATTGCTTGTAAACAAACTTTTAATGTTTGTTTTGCCGGATTTGGGGTTGGATTAACATGGGCAGCAATTGAACAGCAGCTTGGAAATTTGATGTTTAATCAAATAATATACTATTAAACATTATATATATTGCCGGAAGATGTTTTGTTGGTTTGAAAGAAAAAAGGGTTGCATAACGCAGTAAAAAGCTGTATAATGCAATTATTAATAAACGGAGTTATTGGCAGTCGTTGACCGCCGCCTCTGATGCCACATTATAAGCTTGCCATGTAAAACGGCAAGTTCAACTTAGGTAGTACAATAATTTAAGGAGATTATTATGGATTTAAAAGAGTTTATTGAAAAATTTGCAGAGCAATTTGATGAAACTGACAAAAGCGAATTCAAAGTAGATACCGTATTTAAGGATCTAGATGAATGGTCATCATTATCCGCTTTGACTATTATTGCAATGGCAGATAGTGAATATGATGTTAGAATTAATGGGGATGACATTAGAAAATCAACAACCATTGAAGATTTATTCAATATAATGGAGGATAAAAAAGCAAAATAATGGCCTTTTTTAAAATAGAAAATGTTAAAATCAGTGGTATTTCAGCCTGTGTACCAAAGCAGATTGAAAATAATGCTTCATATCCTTTTTCCGATGATAAAGAATTACAAAGTTTTATTACTACTACAGGAATTGAACGGAAGAGGATAGCATCTGCAGAAATATGTACATCAGATTTATGCGTAGCCGCAGCAGAAGTTTTAATTACCGATTTGTGTTGGAATAAGGAAGAAATCTCAATTTTAGTATTTGTTACCCAAACACCTGATTATATTATGCCAGCAACCTCACCCATTATACAGCAAAGATTAGGGCTTAAGAAAGAGTGTTATACATTAGATGTTTCTTTAGGATGCAGCGGTTGGGTTTATGGTATGAGTGTCGTTACTGCGTTATTGGCAAATAGTGTTTCTTTGAATTCTGCAATAAGTCACAAAGCTCTATTAATGACTGGTGATATTAGTTCTAAATTAATATCATTTGAAGATAAGAGTTCTTATCCTCTCATTGGAGATGCTGGTACAGTTACAGCATTAGAATATCATCAAAATAATGAACCTTTGCTTTTTAATATGAATTCTGATGGTAAGGGATATAAAGATATAATAATAAAGGATGGAGGATATCGAAACCCATTTTCTATTACTTCTTTAGATAAAATAAAGCATGAAGAAGGAATTATTTCCAATAACTTGCATTCTAGATTGAACGGGATGAATGTATTTTCTTTTGGTATAACTGAAGCACCTAAATCAGTTAATGGATTGATAGAGGCATTTAACCTTGATAAAGACAATATTGATTACTTTACTTTCCACCAAGCGAATCTTTTTATGAATGAACAGATACGTAAGAAATTGAAAATACCTTCTGAAAAAGTTCCATATTCATTAAAAAATTTAGGAAATACTAGTAGTGCCGCTATTCCACTCACAATGGTTACTGAATTGTATAAAGACATAAATGAAAGAAAACTTAATCATATTGCCTGTGGTTTTGGTGTTGGTCTTTCATGGGGTAGTATATTTTTCACTACAGATCGTATTATTTGCCCATCATTAGTTGAGATTTAAAATGTATAATCCATTTTCTCTTGTAGGAAAAACAATACTAGTTACAGGTGCTTCTTCTGGAATTGGTCGATCTATAGCTATAGAATGTTCTAAGATGGGAGCAACTATAATTTTAACTGCACGCAATAAAGAACGTCTTAATGAAACTTTATCGCAAATGGTTGGAGATGGTCATTCTGTTATTGTTGCTGATCTGCATATAGAAAAAGAACGAAGACATTTAATGGAAAATCTACCTATGCTTCACGGCTTGGTAAATTGTGCGGGAGTAGTTAAAACACTACCATTCTCATTTATTAATTCTGAAGCGTTGACTAGTGTGATGAATGTAAATTTTACCGCACCAGTATTAATTTCTGCAGAATTAATAAAGAGAAAAAAAATAATTAAAAATGGTTCTATTGTCTTTATATCTTCCGTAGCTGGCGTAGCATCTGTATCAATGGGCAATTCCATTTATTCAGCGTCCAAAGGAGCAATAAACGGAGTAGCTAAAAACATGGCGCTTGAATTGGCTTCAAAAGGAATCAGAGTAAACTGTGTTAATCCAGGAGCCATTGAAACACATATTCTAGATGATGGAATTATTACTAAAGAACAGTTGGAAGAAAGTAAAAAACATTATCCACTTAAACGTTTTGGCAAACCAGAAGAAGTGGCTTTTGCCGTAATTTATTTATTATCAGATGCTAGCAGTTGGGTAACAGGTTCTAATCTTTTTATAGATGGCGGTTTTACACTGTTATAATACAATTTATACAGGAGATTGTAATCGTGGAATTGAACAGTTATGGCATAACATTACAGCGGCTAAACATTAATAAAATTGAACTCATTAGAAATTGGAGAAATGATCCAAAAATTTCTCAATATATGTTTTCTAAAGATTTTATAACTTCAGAAATGCAATTAGAATGGTTTAATAAAATTAATAATGAATTTAATTTTTATTTTATTTTAAAATATAACAACGAAGAAATAGGATTATTTAATATAAAAAATATTGATTACATAAAAAAATGTGGAGAAACAGGCAGTTTTATTTACGAAGATAAATTTTTAGGTTCTGAAGTGCCTTTTCGTGCTACTTATTGTCTTCTTGATTTCATATTCGAAGAACTTAAGTTAGACTATGTGCATGGACAAATGCTTCCTAATAATAAAAATGCTATTAAATTTAATAAATTCTTTGGTGCGGATATAAATTTTTCTGAAGATAAAAAAAGATTATCTTATACCCTTACTAAAGAAAAATATTTTAAACATAGAAATACATGTTCTCTTATAGTATATCTAAAAGATTAAAATTATTTTAATTTGAAAATAAAAAGAATAATAAATCATCCGGTAACATCTAATTGTTTTGTTATTTTTCATAACAAAACAGATTCTTGCATTATGATCGATCCTGGATCTAAAAATTCTTCTAAAATAGAAAAAACAGTTGGAAAGAAAGAGGTCGATTATATATTTTTAACTCATGAACATTTCGATCACATTTGGTGCGCCGATAAGATAAGACAGAAATACAATGCAAAGTTATGCTGTCATTTTGATGCGGCGGAAGCAATAACCAACAACAAAAAAAATATGTCTTTATTCTATAATCAGACTGGATTTGAATTAGCCCCTCCTGATATTTTATTAAATGATAGGCAAATAATTAACTGGAAAGGCATGGAAATAGAAATAATACATACGCCCGGTCATACAAATGGATGTATTTGTATAAAGATTGAAAACAATCTGTTTACCGGAGATACAATAATAAAAAATGTTCCTACAATTACAAAACTTCCGGGAGGAAGTAAAACAAAACAACAAAAAAGCATGGAAAAACTTGTAAAAATGGGTTTCTCTAATTATAACCTTTTTTATGGACATGGTAAAAATGACAGTAAAGAATAACATAAGTATTTATAAAAAATATGATATCATATTAGAAAGACTAAGTCTTGATAGACTAGAACTTCTTAGAAATTGGCGAAATGATCCAAAAATTTCACAATACATGGGTAGTAAAGAATATATTACTCCGGAAATGCATATGAATTGGTTCAATAAAATTAATAATGATAATAATTATCATTTTATAGTTATATATAATAACGAAGCTATTGGATCTGTGAATATAAAAGATATTAATTATGAAAAAAAGTGTGGTGAACCCGGTATATTTATTTATGAAGATAAATATTTAAATTCAGATGTTGGTTTTCGAATGGCATTATGTAATACAGATTTTGCGTTTGATTATCTTAAACTCGAATATCTTTATGGAATCATATTAGCAGATAACAAGAGAGCTATTCGCTTTAATAATGCTTTAGGATATTTACCTGATAAAATTCAAAAATACAGCGAAAAAATAAGCTGCACTCTGACTAAAGAAAGATACTTTGAATATAGAAATAAAATTTTAAATCTATTTCCTAAATAAAAAGGAGTCAAAATGTTAAAAAATTCAACAATCTTAATAACAGGAGGAACTGGTTCTTTTGGGAATGCTTTTGTGCCAATGACCCTTTCAAAATACAAACCCAAAAAAATAATTGTTTATTCTCGTGACGAAATGAAACAATGGGAAATGTCAAAAAAGTTTCAAGATGTAGAGTCTGTCCGCTTCTTTATTGGAGATGTTCGAGACAGAGAACGTCTATTCCGTGCTCTTGATGGAGTAGATTATGTTATTCATGCTGCCGCAACAAAAATAGTTCCTACAGCAGAATATAATCCCTTTGAGTGTGTTAAAACTAATGTTATCGGCGCTATGAATATTATTGATGCTTGCATTGATAAAAAAATAAAAAAATGTGTTGCTTTGAGTACCGATAAAGCAAGCCAGCCTGTAAATTTATATGGTGCTACAAAATTATGCAGCGACAAATTATTCATTGCAGGAAACTCTTATGCAGGTATAAACAATACTCGTTTTGCGAATGTTCGTTATGGAAATGTTATGTGTTCTAGAGGTTCTGTTATTCCTCTTTTTATAGAACAAGCAAAAAATGGAGAACTTACAATAACAGATGACCGTATGACACGCTTTATGATTTCTCTTGAACAGGGAGTAGAACTGGTATGGCATGCTTTTAACGACATGGAAGGTGGTGAGATTTATGTAAAAAAAATCCCCTCTATGAAATTAACAGATATAGCCTCTGCTGTTTCTCAAACAGCTAAACAAAAAATAATTGGAATACGTCCAGGAGAAAAATTGCATGAACAGATGATTGGAGTTGAAGATGCTCAATATACTTATGAATATAAAGAGTATTATAAGATACTTCCACAAATTCATAAATGGAGCAAAGATCCCATACGTATAAAAAATGGAAAATTAGTACCTGAAGATTTTTCTTATTCTTCTGATAATAATTCTATGTGGATGACAATTGATGAATTGAGAAAATGGATGGAAGTAAATAAAATTAAAATTGGTAAATTTTGATGCATAATTTTATTCCTTATGGCAGACAATGGATAGATGAAAGTGACAAAAAAGCTGTTGAATCTATATTAGATTCAGAGTATCTAACACAAGGTCCTGCTATAAAACAATTTGAAGACGCGTTAAAAGAAATTACCGGGGCAAAATATTGTGTTGCGGTATCAAATGCAACACAAGCATTACATATTGCAGTCTCAGCCCTTGAAATAAAAGCGAGATCAGAAGGAATTACTACTCCTATTACATTTGTTTCATCTGCAAACTGTTTGCTTTCCAACGACCTGATTCCAATATTTGCGGATATAGATGAAAGAACATATAATATTTCACCAAAAGAAATAGAAAAAAAAATAACAAATAAAACAAAAGTAATTATACCTGTTGATTTTGCGGGACAATCTGTTGATATTGATGCTATAAAGAAAATAGCCGATAAATACAATTTATATATTATAGAAGATGCTGCTCATGCGATAGGTTCGAACTATGCAGATGGTAAACCTGTCGGATGTTGCCATAAAAGCGATATGACTATTTTCTCATTTCATCCTTTAAAAACAATTACATGTGGAGAAGGTGGTGCTATTACTACTAATAGTGAAATATTATTTAAAAGACTTATTAAACTAAGAACTATAGGTATTACAAAAGATAAGGATGAATTGAGCCAAAATCCAGGACCGTGGTATTATGAAATGCAGTTGCTTGGAGGAAATAACCGTATGACGGACATCCAAGCTGCATTAGGCAGAAGCCAATTACTCAAATTAAACTTTTTCAAACAGAGGCGTAGAGAAATTATAAATATGTATAATGCAGCATTTCAAAATAATCCAAATATACTACTCCCATATAAAGAAAAAAATGTCGATACTTGCTTTCATTTATATGTTTTGCAGATTAACTTTGAAAAAATTGGAAAATCAAGAAAGCAAATTATGGAAGAACTATTACAAAAAGGGATAGGAACTCAAGTACATTATATTCCAGTTAATAGTCAACCACATTATATAAAAATATGTGGAGAATATAATCCAAAATTTTTTCCTATAACCGAATCATATTACCAAAAATGTTTAACTATTCCTTTGTATCCAAAGATGTCGGATAGTGATGTTGAATATGTTATAGAGTCGATTTCTATATTATGAAAAGAATATTAGCTGTTATTACTGCTCGGGGTGGTTCAAAAAGAATACCACGAAAGAATATAAAACCATTTCTTGGACAACCAATGATTAAATATGCTATTGATGCAGCACTTGAAAGCAAGATTTTTCATACTGTAATGGTTTCAACGGATGATCAGGAAATTATTCAGCTTGCAAAACAGTATGGAGCTGATGTACCTTTTATCCGTTCAAAGGAAACCTCTAGCGATTTTGCAACTACTCTAGATGTTTTATTGGAAGTGGTAAACCAATATAAATTGATGGGCATAAATTTTGATTCTTTATGCTGTATCTATCCATGTGTTCCTTTTTTAAAAGGGAGTACTCTTTTAAGTGCATATCAAATATTTGTAAAAAATGATATAGATGTTCTTATACCTGTAGTAAAGTTTTCTTACCCAATTCAGAGAGCTTTTCGCATTAATAATAATGGATTATTGGAATATATAAATCCAGAATATATCAATACTCGTTCCCAAGACTTGGAACCAATGTACCACGATGTAGGAATGTTTTATTTTTACAAGATAAGTTCGCTGCTCAATGATAATAAACAAATTAAATATTTTGAAATGAAAGAAAGTGAAATTCAAGATATTGATACAAAAGATGACTGGCATTATGCAGAAATAAAATATAGTATCTTACAAAAACAAGGATTTATATAAAATTATGCAATTTGGTTTAAAACTAGGCAGTAAAAATATAAATTATACAAAGGATATTATTTCATTTTTTAAAACTGGATATTTTCACTATATAGAATTATATGCAATTCCAAAAAGTTTCAATGATACTATCAAGTATTGGAAACAATTTTCAATTCCTATAATTATTCATGCACCGCATTCTTTTGATGGAATTAATCTTTCATCGTACAATGAACGAGAAGAAAATAAAAAAAAGTTACAGGAAACATTCAACTTTGCTGATGCACTAAAATCAGAACATATTATATTTCATGCAGGTATTAATGGCAGTATAGATGAAACAATTACTCAACTTCATCCTTTTGTTGATAGTCGATGCTTAATCGAAAATGTTCCCATAAAAGGTCTTAATAATGAAAAATGTCTTGGAGCTACACTAAATGAAATTAACTATATTCTTAATGAACTACAAATTGAATTTTGTCTTGATTTCGGACATGCAATATGTGCTGCAAATACTTTAAAAAAATATTCTTTTGATTTTATCAGAGAATTATTGGAATTAAATCCAAAAATATACCATTTGACTGATGGTAATTATACAAGTGAATATGATTCTCATTCACATTATGGTAAAGGAACTTTCCCACTTAAAAAATTATTAGAAATGATTCCACCTGGAGCCAAAATAACAAACGAAGCCAAACATAGTTCAGAATTTAATCTTAATGATTTTAAAAAAGATGCTTATTATATTAAAAGAAAAACAAAATAAATAAAGGAAAAAATGTTTAAAGAATTAACTAAACCATTTATAATCGCTGAAATGAGCGGAAATCATAATAAAAGTCTTGAGCGAGCTTTATTGATTGTAGAAGAAGCTGCAAAAGCCGGTGTTGATGCGCTGAAAATTCAAACTTATACAGCAGATACTATAACAATTGATTCAGACAGGGAAGAATTCATGATTAAAGATAACCTTTGGAAAGGCGAAACACTTTACTCTCTCTATCAAAAAGCCTATACACCATGGGAATGGAGTAAGCCAATTTTTGATAAATGTAAGGAATTAGGCATAATAGGCTTTAGTACCCCTTTTGATTTTTCTGCTGTTGACTTTCTTGAGAATTTGGATATACCTTTTTATAAAGTAGCTAGTTTTGAAAATTATGATTTACCTCTATTAAAATATATTGCTAAAACAAAAAAACCAGTAATAATGTCTATTGGTATGATAGAATTACAGGATTTAAAAGAGAGTGTTCAAATTTTAGAAAATAACGGCTGCCCCGAAATTGTTCTTTTAAAATGTACAAGTACATATCCCGCCAGTGCAAAAAATAGCAATCTACTTACTATCAGTGATATGCAAAATCAATTTCCTGATTGTATTATCGGTTTATCAGATCACACTTTAGAAACCGCTGTATCTGTTTCAAGTATAGCGCTAGGTGCCAAAGTTATAGAAAAGCATTTTACTATTTCGAGGTCTTCTGGCGGAGTAGATAGTGCTTTTTCAATAGAGCCTGACGAAATGAGAAAGCTTATTTATGATTCTAATATTGCATATCAATCTTTAGGCAGAGTTTTTTATGGACCAACAGAAGCTGAAATACCATCATTAAAATCTCGTCGTTCTTTATATGTTGTAAAAAACATTGAGAAAGGAGAATTATTTACTTCTGAAAATATCCGTTCTATTCGACCTGGAAACGGACTTTCAACAAAAATGTACGAAAATGTATTGGGGAAAAAAGCAAAATATACTATTCCTTTTGGAACGCCATTAGATAATACTATGTTTTAATTATAAAACTTATAATTAAAACTTTTCAATTTATGTTAAAATTTATTTTAAAACAATTGATTCCACCTTTTTTTATTACTATAATTAAAAATTTATATTTTAAAATAGGAAAAACTAAATATTTTTTATCTTCGATACATGAACATATGAAAAAAAGCGATACGATACTTATTCTTGGCAATGGACCTTCTTTGAAACAACAATTGGACAATAATATTTCTATACTTTCTTCTTATCCACTGATATGTGTGAATCATTTTGTTTCCACTTCATATTATTGTAAAATAAAACCGTCTATATATGTTTTAGCAGATCCTAATTTATTTCTTGAGAATCCTCCACCATCTTTATTTGAGGTTAATGAAAATATGTGGAAAAATTTATACGAACTAACATCTTGGAAAATTGAAATTATTATACCATCACAATTTAAGGATAATTATCGTATAAAATATATAAGTAAAAATAATTATATAAAAATATTATTTTATAATAATATGATTGACTTAATTGATTATAAAAATAAAGATACTCAATTTAAATATTTTAATAAAAACAAATTAAAAACTCCTGCACAAACTGTACTTAATACAGCTGTATTTCTTGCAATATTTTGGAAATATAAAAATATTGTTCTTTTAGGTGCAGACACATCATGGCATAAAGAATTAAATATTGACCAAGATACCAATAAACTTTATATTTATGATGAACATTTCTATGATAATAAAAAAAGATTTATTTATAAGGATATGGAAGAAACTATTCCAATAAAATTACATGAAGAGTTCCGTGCTATATGTATTGCTTTAGAGAATTATTGGCTGCTTCGTGATTATGCCAAATATAATTCTGTAACTGTTTATAATGCATCTAGTGTATCATGGATTGACGCATTCGAAAGAATATCTTTAGACAAGTTTTTCTGTAATATTGAAAAACCATTAAACCAATCTATAAATAATGAGAATTAAAGAACATGAAAAAAACATATAGGAGTATAATTCCAATATGACAGAACAAGAATTATTAAAAATAATTATTACTTATATAAAAATGCTACCCGTGATTTTAATGAAGAAGAACCAATAAAACTCATATATCTGTCGTTTCGCCTATTTATGTAGAGGTCATAGCATGAATAAAGATGAACTACTTACTCGTTTAGCTGATATAGAATGGGATGACTTTGAGGTCAAAGAAGCTAAGCATGAGCTTCCTAAAAATATATGGGAAACTGTTTCCGCATTTGCAAATTCTTCTGGTGGATGGATTGTATTAGGAGTATTTCAAAAAGGTAAAAAATTTGAAATAAATGGGGTAGAAAACCCTGAAAAGATAGAGCAAGACTTTTCTACAGTGCTGCGCAATCGTAACAAGTTTAATGTTGTTTTAAATCCAATATGTAAAAAATATGACATTGCCGGAAAAGTTGTATTAGCATTTTTCATCTCGTCCTCTGAACAAAAACCAGTTTATTTTAATTCACTGCAAAATACTTTTATTAGAACAGGAAGCGGTGATCAGCGGGCAACAGAATCCGAGATTAATGCCCTGTTTCGCGAACAGTCGTTTGGTGTACGATCCGATCTTACAGTTGAAGGATTAAGTTTTAAGGACTTGAACACAGGATCACTAACCACATACCGTAACAGAGTAAAAAGTCAAAATCCCCAATTACCCTATAATGATATTCCAAATAAAGATTTTTGTGAAAAATTAGGTATTACTAAAAATGGTGTATTAACATACGGCGGTCTATTAACGCTTGGCAAAGCAGATTCAATACGGAGTGTTATTAGCTCTTTTTGGGTTGATTATTTGGAAATCCCGGGCGTTTCTTATTCTGATGCCCAAACAAGATATACATTTCGTGTTCAAGAACAGGAAAATTTATGGGAGTATTATAATGTGCTTATTCAGCGGCTTAGAAACTATGCTGATAATCCATTCCGAATGGGGGATAACGGATTTGCATACGAAGATGATACCCAATTAGGCGCTTTGCGTGAAGGGCTTGTAAATATGCTGATGCATGCTGATTATTTTAGTGTAATGCATTCAACAATAAAAGTTTTTAGCAACAGAATTGTTTTCCAGAATCCGGGGAGATTTTATATAGATATTTCTGAATTAAAGAAAAATGCTATTTCCAAACCTAGAAATCCTGTAATTGCACGGATGTTCCGTTGGGCAAAACTTGCGGAAAATGCCGGTTTTGGATTTGATAAAATGCTTGTATGGAAAAACAAGGTAGAATTTGAGACTAAGATAGACTATTCTGAGGTTACCTTCCTTTTGGACGAATCCCCCGATAGGGTCCCCGATAGGGTCCCCGATAGGGTCCCCGATAGGGTCCCCGATAATCTTTCTGAAAATTCAAAAAAAATTATTATTGAGATTCATAAGGATAATAAAATTTCAATGGCTAAACTTGCTGAGACAGTAGGCATGTCGAAGCGTAAAATATTGGATAATATCAACAAACTCAAACAATTGGAATTACTCGAGCGAATTGGTAATAATAAAACCGGATATTGGCAATTAAAGTCAAAACAAGATTAGTGATACTTGATTAATTTATGGACATAATAGGAAAGGGTTTGTTACTTAAATTACGGATCTAAGGAACCAATAAACCAATTTATAGATAAGTGAGAATTAAAGAACATGAAAAAAACATATAGGAGTATAATTCCAATATGACAGAACAAGAACTATTAAAAATAATTGATCTAGGTGAATCCAGCAAAGTTCAATTTAAGGAACGGCTGCCAAGTAATGAGCAGCTTGCACATGAATTAATTGCATTTTCTAATTCGCAAGGCGGAAAAATTATTTTTGGAGTAAACGATAAAACAGGCGGATTAAATGGGCTTTCTTTTTCCGAGATACAGGAAATTAATCAAAAAATAGTAAATATCGCAACTCAAAAAATATATCCTTCTATAATTATCAAAACAGAAACTATTGAAATAAACAATAATAAGTTAATTGTTATTGATATTGAAGAAGGTATTTCAAAACCATATAAAGATTCAAATGGAATAATTTATGTAAAAAATGGTTCAGATAAACGCAAAGTTACATCTAATGATGAAATTGCGCGGTTGTTACATCAAAGTGGTTCAATATTTGCAGAGGAATTATATGTTAAAGATAGTTCAATAACAGATATAGATTCAGAACAATTTGATATATTCTTATACAGAAAATATCATAAAAAACTTGATGATTTTACTCAAGAAAATATAGACATTAGTCAAATATTTGAAAATTTAAATTTGGCAAAAGAAGGTTCATTTTTATTGGCTGGATTATTATGTTTTTCTAAAAAAAGGCAATTGTTTTTTCCGCAATATTCAATTCAATGTGTGTGTATAGACGGAACAATTATTAATAATTCATTTTTAGACAATGAATATGCATTTGATGGACCAATTTATACAGTGTTTCAAAAGACTATGGATTTTATTGGAAGAAATATGAAAAAAGTGCCCGAAACTAATGGTTTTAATAGTCCTACAAAATGGGAAATTCCATTTGAAGTTTTTGAAGAATTAATTGTTAATGCTTTAGTTCACAGAGATTATTTTATTTCTGCAACTATAAAAGTATTTATTTATTCAGATAGAATAGAGATAATTAGTCCGGGTAAACTTCCTAACTCACTTACAATAGATAATATAAAAAATGGTGTTTCTGTTTTACGAAATCCTGTTTTATTATCTACGGTGCAGCATATATTGCCGTACAAGGGATTGGGTACAGGTATTCGTCGTTCTTATTCTCTTTATAAAGATATTACTATTGAAAGCGAAGAAAGCTTGAATCAATTTAAAGTAATAATTAAACGCCCCTAAATATTAAACATTATGATTCTTTGCATACGATGGGCGGCAGAGCAATTGCAGACGATATAAATATGCTTATTAAAAGAAAACGATAAAAATGAAAGACATTATTCCAAAAAACGAAAGCAAAACCGTAGAGTTTAAAACATCTTTTACAGAAGATGTGATAACTTCACTTGTAGCATTCTCTAATGCCGAAGGAGGCTCTGTATATGTAGGTATTAATGACGCAGGAGAAGTAACAGGAATAGATATAGGCAAAGAATCTATCGCGGTATGGACAAATGAAATAAAAAACAAGACTGCGCCATCTATAATTCCTAATGTTGATATAATAGAGATTAATAAAAAGACTATAGTTGTCTTCAAAGTATTCGAATATCCTATTAAACCTGTTTCTGTTAAAGGACGATATTACAAACGAACGGGCAATTCAAATCAATTATTAACAATTACAGATGTTGTCAATTTACATTTACATTCAATAAATTCAAGCTGGGATGCATTTCCTGATGCTTTAAATACATTAGAAGATATTTCTTTGGAAAAAGTTCAAGCCAGTATAGAATTAATGCGTGAAAACGGATTAACTATAAACGATTCGCCGCTTGAATTTTTATATAAATTCAATTTAATACGAGATGAAAAACCTACAAATGCGGCATATTTAATGTTTAAAAATAATCACTCTATTATTACAACTATAGAATTAGGCCGTTTTCAGGATAATATAACAATAAAAGATACAGCGCGTACGCAGTCGGATATATTATCACAACTAAACGAGGTAATAGAATTTGTAAAAAAACATATTAGCTTGGAAGTAATTATTACAGGCGAACCAAGAAATATACAAAAATGGCAATATCCGTTAGAAGCCATCCGCGAAATTGTATTAAATATGATAATTCATAGAGATTACAGGAGTACCGCAGATTCTATAGTAAAAATATTCAATGATAAAATAGAGTTTTATAATCCGGGCAAACTGCCGGATGATATAACCGTTGAAGAACTGTTAACAAATAATTACAAATCTAATCCAAGAAATAAAAAAATTGCCGATTTTTATAAAAACTTGGGAATGATAGAAAAATACGGCTCTGGAATAGGCAGGATTATAGATTATTTTAAGAAAGCCAATTTACCTGAACCCCAATTTGCCAATATTTCCGGCGGTTTTCAAGTTACGGTTTTTACAGAAAACACTACAGAAACTGTGGAGAAAACTGTGGAGAAAACTGTGGAGAAAACTGTGGAGAAAATATTAGATATTATTGCTAATAATCCACAAATAACACAAACAGGATTGGTAGAAATGACAGGACTAACAAGACGAGGTGTAGAATGGAATCTTTCCAAGCTTAAAGCCAAAGGTCTAATTGAACGCATTGGTTCGGATAAAGGCGGACATTGGAAAATAAATAAACGATGATTATTAATTAAAAGGGTTGATATATTGTCCAAAATAAAATCTGCCATAAAACTATTCATTCCTCCAATATTTTTAAAGGTTTTTTCTCTAAAGAAAAAAACACCTATACAATTTCAAAAAACAAATTTATCATGGGATGATGTATTAATTCAAACAAAAGACGGTTATTCCAAGGAAAACATATTAATAAAATGCAAAGAATCACTTTTAAAAGTTAAAAATGGCGAATATCCCTATGAACGCGATTCAGTATTATTCACAGAAAAAGAAATATTTTTTCCGTTATTGTCATCCTTGCTGTATGTTTCATCAAAAAATAATAATACTCTGAATATAATTGATTTTGGAGGTTCTCTTGGCAGTACATATTTTCAGAACAAAGATATATTAAAACAAGCCGGAATAACTATTAATTGGAATATTATAGAACAAGATAACTTTGTAAAATGCGGAAATGAATCTTTTTCAAATGACGAGTTAAAATTTTATAATAATATTGATGAAATATCAAATAAAAATGAAATATCAGTTTGTCTTTTTAGTTCTGTTCTGCCATACTTAAAAGAACCATACACCGTTTTGGATAGTATGAAAAAATATAATATCAAATACATAATTATAGACAGAACATTTTTTTTAGATAATGCACCCAATGATATTCTTACAATTCAAAGAGTTCCGCCGGAAATATATGAGGCTTCGTATCCGGCATGGTTTTTTTCATTGTCAAAATTAATTTCTTTATTTAAATATAATTACAATATACTCTTTAAGTGGAATTGCACTGAACACCATTGTTTGAATAATTATAAAACATCCGTATGTGGATTCTTTTTAGAAAGAATATTTAATTAATGTCTAAAATTATTAAATTACCAACATACACAGACCCACGCGGCAGTCTTACGGTCTTGGAAAACATTCTTCCATTTGACATTAAGAGGTTATACTATATCTATAATTGTTCAGATGACAGCCGCGGCGGACACAGGCATAAAAAAACAATCCAAGCGCTTGTTTGTATTAAAGGCTCCTGCGTAATTGATTGTAATAACGGCTATGAAAAAAAAACAATAACTTTGGATGAGCCTGATACTGTTTTATTGTTAATGCCGGAAGATTATCATACAATGCACAGTTTTACCTCTGATACAGTTTTATTGGTCATTGCTTCAGAAAACTATGATGCAGATGATTACATTAAAGAAGATTATCAATGATAGATTATGAAAATTTATACAAAGTAAATACTCCATTCATAAAAAAATATAAAAAGAAATTTAATGCGATAATAAATAAAGGCTGGTATATTTTAGGAAATGAAGTATTACAATTTGAAAATGAATTTGCTGAATATTGCGGTACAAAGCATTGTGTAGGTGTTGCGAATGGACTTGATGCGTTAATTCTGTCTTTGCTTGCATTTGATTTTCCCGAAAAATCGGAAATACTGGTACCATCTAACACTTATATAGCTACCATTCTTTCAATTATTAAAGCAGGTCATGTTCCTGTCCTTGTCGAACCTGATATACAAACTTATAACATTAACGAAAATTTAATAGAAAAAAAGATAAATTCAAAAACAAAAGCGATAATGCCTGTACATTTATATGGACGGTTATGTAATATGCGCTCAATAATTGAAATTGCAAAGAAACATAATTTGAAAGTTATTGAAGATGCCGCACAAGCTCATGGTGCATCTTTAAATGATAAAAAAGCAGGTTCATGGGGTGATTTAACAGCTTTCAGTTTTTATCCTACAAAAAATTTGGGTGCTCTTGGAGATGCGGGAGCAGTTACCACGAATGACGAAACTCTTGCAGATAAAATAAAAACTCTAAGAAATTACGGCTCCAAAAAAAAGTATCACAACGAATTGCCGGGTATTAATTCGCGCCTTGATGAGATACAAGCAGGTTTTCTTAGAATAAAGCTGGAAAAACTTGATAAAATAAATGCTCATAAAAATAAATTAGCTGAAATTTATAACAACGAATTACCTGAAGGCAAATTTATTAAACCTTTAACGGAAAAAAACTATTTTCATATCTATCATATATATAATATAAGACATTCCGAAAGAGAACGATTAAAGTCATATCTTGAGAACAAGGGAATTAAAACTGATATTCACTACCCTATCGCTCCAAATAAACAGCAGGCAATGAAAGGAATTCTTGATAGTCAGGAAACGCCAATAGCGGAAGAAATTCATAATACCACTTTAAGTCTTCCAATTTCTTTTGGTCATACAGAATCAGAGATTTATTCTGTCTGTAAAACATTAAAAAGTTTTTAACATTATGTATAATTTTGTTACATTATTTGACAAAAATTATTTAAGCAGGGGACTTGCCCTTTACGACTCTCTTTTAAAACATTGCGATGATTTCTTTATATATATTCTTACTCTTGATGAAGAAACAAAAATGTTTTTAACAAATAAAAATAAAAAAAATATTCATATTATTTCATTAAATGAAATTGAATCATTTTACCCGGAACTTGCCGAAATAAAAAAGAATCGTTCCGTAGCTGAATACTGCTGGACTTTAACACCATATTCAATTCAATATACAATAAAAACATTCAAGCTGGATTCCTGTACATATCTTGATGCGGATATATATTTTTATAATAATCCTAAAATAATATTTGATGAAGCAAAGGGATATTCTATAATTATTACAGAACACCGCTATACTCCAAAGGATGATCAAACAAAAACAAGCGGAAAATATTGTGTTCAATTTACATACTTTAAGAACGATAATGACGGCATGGAAGCTTTGGAATGGTGGAGACAGCGTTGTGGTGAATGGTGTTATAATAGATATGAAGATGGAAAATTCGGAGATCAAAAGTATTTAGATGATTGGATAACAAGATTTACGGGTGTATATGTACCAAAACACATTGGCTGTGGTCTTGCACCTTGGAATATCCAGCAATTTACTTTAAGTAATGAAAATAATATATTATATGTTCAAGATAAAATAACAAAAATTAAACAGCTTGTTGTATTCTATCATTTTCATAGTCTAAGAGAACTTTTTATAAATAGTAAAGAAATATCATATTATTTATGCGGTTATTATCTTGATAGTATGACAATTGAATTAATTTATATTGAATATGTAAAATTATTATCTGCAGCCATATCAGGCAGCACTTTTAAGTCTATCAAATGCAGCTATAAGAAGCCTTCTTTATTTTATTTATGTTTTATTTTTATTAAACATAGTATAAAATCTATATTAAATATATTTAAATTTAAAAAACTTTATAAAAGTATAATAGATAACTATACGCAGGAAAATAATAAAAAATTTACGGTTAATTTGGAGTAATAGTGAAAGGAATAATACTTGCAGGCGGTTCGGGTACCCGCCTTTATCCGCTGACTAAAACTATATCTAAACAAATACTGCCTCTTTACGATAAACCCATGATATACTACCCTCTCTCTGTTCTTATGCTTGCGGGAATAAGGGAAGTTTTAATAATTTCAACTCCTCGTGATTTGCCTTTTTTTAAAGAATTATTTGGTAGCGGCAGTTTTCTTGGAATGAATATCTGCTATGAGGTGCAGGAAACACCGCGCGGATTGGCTGATGCATTCATTATAGGAGAAAATTTTATTAATGGCGATACCTGTTCACTTGTACTTGGGGATAATATTTTTTATGGCAGGCTCTTTAGTGATACACTAAAAGATGCTGTTAACAAAATTAATGCTCAAGGCGGAGGTATTGTCTTTGGTTATTATGTAAAAGATCCCGGTTCTTACGGAATCATTGAATTTGATAAACAAGGTATGGCTGTTTCAATCGAAGAGAAACCTGCTATTCCAAAATCTAATTATGCTGTTCCCGGTCTTTATTTTTATGATTCAAATGTCTGCGAAATTGCAAAAAATATAAAACCTTCAAAAAGAGGCGAAATAGAAATTACATCTATAAATAATCATTACCTTATGGAAAAAAAACTTTCTGTTGAACTTCTTGGCAGAGGCATGGCATGGCTTGACACCGGTACTTATGACGGTCTTCTGGAAGCTTCTAACTTTATAGCTGCAATTCAAAAAAGACAAGGGCTTTACATTTCTTGCATAGAAGAAATCGCATATAACAACGGCTGGATAACGCGCGATTCTTTATTGCAGCTTGCATCATCTTATAAAACCGAGTACGGTGATTATTTACATTTTATTGCGGAAAAAACAACATGAGAAAATTAAATAATATACTTGTAACAGGCGGTGCGGGTTTTATAGGCTCTAATTTTATTCGTTTAATGCTTAAAGAAAATACTGAATTTTCCGGAAAACTAATCAACCTTGATAATCTTACTTATGCCGGTAATTTAGCAAGTCTAGCTGATATAGATAAAGAGTTTAATGGGCATCGTTATTTTTTTGAAAAAGGAAATATTTGCAATAGTGATTTATTAGATTCCATTTTTAAAAAGTACGAAATTGATACAGTTGTACATTTTGCAGCGGAAAGCCATGTGGACAGATCTATTTTAGGTCCAAGAACATTTGCGGAAACCAATGTCATGGGAACTGTTACTCTTTTGGAAGCAGCAAGGAAATTTTGGAAAACTCCGGATGATTCTTTTAGAAACGATGTACTATTTCATCATATAAGTACAGATGAAGTTTACGGATCTCTTGAAGAAACAGGCTATTTTACCGAAACTACTCCCTATGATCCTAGATCACCCTACTCTGCCAGCAAAGCCGCAAGTGATCATATTTCAATGTCTTATTATCATACTTATGGACTACCTCTTACTCTTTCAAACTGTTCCAATAATTATGGTCCATACCAATTTCCGGAAAAATTAATTCCATTAATGATTCTTAATATGCTTAATGGCAAACCACTGCCTGTTTACGGTGATGGAAAAAATATTCGGGATTGGCTTTTTGTAAATGACCATAATCATGCACTATGGGAAATAATAAAAAATGGAAAAATAGGTGAAAAATATAATATCGGCGGAGATAATGAATGGGAAAATATTCATTTACTTGAAACTCTTATTGAAGTAGTCAGTACCCAAGCCAATCTTGATATTGAAAAAATCCGTAAAACAATAACTTTTGTAAAAGATCGACCGGGTCATGACCGCCGTTATGCCATAGATTGCTCAAAAATAAAAAATGAACTTGGATGGAAACAGCGGATGCCTTTTAAGGAAGGTCTAAAAAAAACTGTTGATTGGTATTTAGCAAATACCAACTGGATAGAAAATATCCGCACCGGTGAATATCAACTGTGGGTAGAAAAAAATTATAATAATAGATGAATATATTTTATGATATTAAAAAAAATTGTTAAAGCTTGTCTTCCCCATGGAATTGTTTCTAGTATTAAAGATGCAAAAACTAATCACAAAAAAATATTGGAAATTTTAAAACAAAACTATTCTTCAATAATAACCGCTCATAGAAACAAAAAGACTATTGTGGCAGAACCGCTATCGTCATATCCAGTTTGGGTATGTTGGTGGCAAGGTGAGGCTACCATGCCTGAAATTGTAAAAATATGTTATTTACAACTTCTAAATAAGGCAAATGGACACAAGGTCAACCTGATAACAAAGGATAATTACAGTAACTTTATTTTCTTGCCTGAATATATCTTGAAAAAAATAAAAAAAGGATATATTTCTTTGACGCATTTGTCTGATATAATACGGGCTGCTTTATTGTCCAAATATGGCGGATTATGGATAGATTCGACAGTTTTTACCTTATCTGATTTACCTGACTTTAATACCGAGTTATTCAGTCTGCGTCGTTTGCAAGAAAATGATTATGTTTCGCAATGTCGGTGGACAGCTTTTTTATTTTTCGCGGGAAAATCATGTAAATTATTTGATTTCTTACAGGATGTTTTTTTTGCATATTGGAAAAAAAATAACTATTTAATTCATTATTTTTTTATTGATTATTGTATTGCACTTGCCTATGAAAACATACCCGAAATAGAAAGAACAATAAACAATATACCTTTTTCCAATCCATATATTGATTGGCTTGGGCACAATATGAACATAAAGTATGATGAACAGTCATTTTTAGAATTAACAAAAATGACACAATTCTGTAAATTGTCATATAGACACAGTTACAAAGAAAAAACTACAGATGGGTTTTTAACATATTTCGGTTATATTAAAAACTATCTCTTAAATTAATTTTTATTCAAAACTACGGTATGAAAAATTTATTTTCCGGCGGCTTACGGACACAGGGTATTACAAAGAAGTCACAAAAAATATTACCGCTAATTACAGTAATAACCGTAGTTCGTAATGGAAAAAAAACTTTAGAAAACACTATTTTAAGTGTAATAAACCAAACATACAATAACATTGAATACATTGTTATTGACGGAGCAAGTACTGATAATACTCTAGATATTATTAGAAAATATGAAGATAAAATAGATTATTGGGTAAGTGAACCGGATAAAGGAACTTACGATGCAATGAATAAGGGAATTGGCTTAGCAACCGGGGAATGGATTAACTTTATGAATAGTGGTGATGTTTTCTTTAATAATAATATATTATCTAATATTAAATTTTGTAATATTTCTAATGAAGTTGGAATCTTATATGGTTCAATATTGTATAAGTCCAAGTATGAAAATAAAATTATGACTCCTTTAGATATTAGTAAGTTTGAATATCATATGCCTTTTTGCCATCAGACGGTTTTTTTAAGAACAGCATTAATTGAAAATTTTGATTTGAAATATAAAATTGCCGCTGATTATAATTATTTTTATAAATTATATAAAAATAATGTCCACTTTTATAATCTTAATATGCCCATAGTTATATATGACGGGCACGGTATCTCAAGTAATCCTCTTCTGCTTTATAAAGAATATTTGAGTATAAATAAAGGTAATATTATTATAAAAATAAATTATTTTAAAAAGATCATAATACATTATATGGAAAAAATTATTCCAACACAAATCATTAAACAATTATATAAATTAAAAAAATACTATAAAGGATTTAACTAACATGAAAAAAGCATTAATAACCGGAGTTACCGGACAAGACGGAGCGTATTTATCCGAATTTCTTCTAAAAAAAGGCTATGAGGTACATGGCATTAAACGCCGTTCTTCAAGTTTTAACACTCAGCGAATAGACCATTTGTATCAAGACCCGCATTTAGAAAACAGAAATTTTATTCTTCATTATGGCGACTTAACCGATACATCAAACCTTATCCGTATTATTCAACAGGTAAAACCGGATGAAATTTACAATCTTGGCGCACAAAGCCATGTGCAGGTTTCGTTTGAAGTTCCCGAATATACAGCGGACTGTGACGGTGTGGGAACTTTACGGCTTTTAGAGGCAATTCGCATTCTTGGAATGGAAAAAAAAGTAAGGATTTATCAGGCTTCTACTTCCGAATTATTCGGTAAAGTTCTAGAAACTCCGCAAAAAGAAACAACGCCATTTTATCCCCGCAGTCCTTACGCTGCGGCAAAATTGTATGCTTATTGGATTACTGTTAATTACAGGGAAAGTTATGGGATGTTTGCATGTAATGGTATTCTTTTTAATCATGAAAGTCCAATTCGGGGTGAAACTTTTGTTACTCGCAAGATTACACGAGCGGCAGCCCGTATAAAACTGGGTTTGCAGGATAAACTGTTTATGGGTAATATCGATTCTAAAAGAGACTGGGGTTATGCCGGAGATTATGTAGAATTAATGTGGCTTATGTTACAACAGGATACTCCGGACGATTTTGTAATGGCAACCGGTGTTACAACTACGGTACGGGATTTTATTACTATGGCTTTTAAGGAAGCAGGTATTGCCTTAAAATGGGAAGGAAAAGGTATTAATGAAAAAGGTATTGAGGTTTCAACCGGCAGAGTTATTATAGAAATTGATCCTAGATACTTTCGCCCAACAGAGGTTGACTTGCTTTTAGGTGATCCTACAAAAGCAAAAACAAAGCTTGGCTGGGAACCGAAAGTACAGCTTCCTGAATTGGTAAAAATGATGGTAGAAAATGATATAAATCTTGCACAAAGAGAAATGCATTTAAAAGACGGCGGGTTTAAAACGGAGAATTATTATGAATAAAGATTCAAAGATATATATTGCAGGACACAAGGGTTTAGTTGGCAGCGCAATAGAACGCAGGCTTAAAGTATGCGGTTACACGAATTTAATTACTAAATATTTTGAAGAATTGGATTTAACAAATCAATCAGCGGTTGATACTTTTTTTGCAAAAGAAAAACCGGAATATGTTTTTCTTGCCGCTGCAAAAGTCGGCGGTATCGCAGCAAATTCAACATATCCCGCGGATTTTATTTATCAAAATACAATAATTGGCTTTAATGTTATTCATGCCGCTTACAAGCATGGTATAAAAAAACTGCTTAACTTAGGCTCGTCCTGTATTTACCCTAAACTTGCTCCCCAGCCGATGAAAGAAGAATACCTTTTAACAGATTTACTTGAGCCGACTAACGAAGCGTACGCAATTGCAAAAATAAGCGTTATTAAATTATGTACTTATTATAATCGGCAATATGGTACAAATTTTCTTTCGGTTATGCCTACAAATTTATATGGTCCTGGCGATAATTATGATCTTACAGGTTCTCATGTGTTGCCTGCTTTTATCCGTAAGTTTCACGAGGCAAAAGTTTCCGGAACAGATAAAGTTATTCTTTGGGGCGACGGTTCTCCGCGCCGGGAATTTTTATTCAGTGATGATCTTACAGAAGCTCTTGTAATGCTTATGCAGAATAACAATGCCTGCGATTTATCAAATCCTGCAGGTGATTTTGTTAATATCGGCAGCGGCACGGATTTAACAATCAAAGAATTGGCAGAAATAGTACGCGATATTATTTATGAGAATGCTGCCGGACGCAGCTGCGAGATCGAATGGGATACAACAAAACCCAATGGAACCCCGCAAAAGTTACTGGATGTTTCAAAAATAACAGCGTTGGGTTTTTCACCAAAAACTAGAATGAATGAAGGAATTAAAATCGCTTATGCGGATTTTATCAAAAGGTATTAATATATGTTTTCTATTGTAATACCGCTATATAATAAAGCATTATATATACATAAGACGATTAACAGCGTATTAAATCAAACATTCAAAAATTTTGAATTGATTATTGTTAATGACGGCTCAACTGATAATAGCCTGGAAATCATTAATGAATATAATGATAATAGAATAAAAATTATTAATCAGAATAATTCCGGAGTATCTTCTGCTAGAAATAACGGTATTAAAAATGCCGCTTATGATTTGGTTGCTTTTTTAGATGCAGATGATTGGTGGGATAAAAATTATTTAAATGAATTATTCAATTTAATTAAAAAATATCCTGATGCCGGATTATATGGGTCTAATTTTTATGATGTTCATAAAAATAAATTTTCCAAATCTATAAAAATACCAAATTTTAAAGAGGGCTATATAAATTATTTTAAAATATATTTAAAAAATATGAACAGCCCAATTTGGTCTTCTGCATGTATAATTAACAAAAAAATAATAAATAATTATTATTTTAATGAGATGTTAAAAGGCGGAGAAGATTTAGAATATTGGATAAGAATAGCCTGCCATTCAAAAGTAGCATATTTAAATGAATGTTTGTCATATTATAATCATAATGAAGATGAAAATTCTACTTATAATAAAATATTCAATAAAGAAAACTATTATATTTTTAATATAGAGCACTTTAATGAATATGAAAAAAATAACCTGTTATTAAAAAATCTTTTAGATAATTTAAGAGTAAGAAGTCTTAAACAATATTATGTAAATAATTTATATATTTCAGATGTAAAAAATATTTTAAAAAGCGTTAATAAAAATAATATTACATTTATATATAAATTATTCTATTTTTTACCGCCAAACATTGCATATAAAATTAATTATTTATATAATAAAATAAAATGTTAAATAAATACTTTTATTTTTTGTTTCTATGAAATATACTAATAAGCAAATAACAATTGTTTCCATTAATGGTGATGACAATTCAGGCGGAGTGGAAAGAGTTGTCTTCTATTTAAATAAAATACTAAGCGAAAAATATAAAGTAAAGATTCTAAAACGCAAATTTAATCTAGGAGCAATTAATAAACTTTTCTTTCCTATTCTTTTTTATTTTAGTTTATTATTTAAAAAAAACAATTTGATTATATCTAATTCTTCGGATAGTTTTTTGTCTAATGTGGACATTAGCATACATCATGGTACTACTACCGGTTTCTCTCAGAAAGCGGGTATAAAGCTAAAAAAATTTGCATTACTTTCATGGATGGAAAAAATATCAGCTCAAAAAGCAAAAAAAATAGTTGCGGTTAGTCAAAATTGCAAAGAAGAATTACAATATTATTATGGAATAGATCAAAAAAAAATAATTGTACTTAATAATTTTGTAGATGAATCATTATTTTATCCGCAGTTTAAAAAAAGGAGTGAAAAGACTATTATTCTTTTTTCCGGTCGTCTTGAAGAACGGAAAGGGCTTTCTAATTTATTGGAATTTGCAAAGGAACTCGAAAATTCTAATGAATATCAGCTAAAAATTGCTTGCAATTCTAATAAAAATATAAAAATGTTTTCTAACTTAAAAAATACTCAACTCTTTCCTGGATTAGATATAATTGGAATGCGTAATTTTTATAATTCAGGAGATATTCTCTATTTTCCAACAAAATATGAAGGCTTTTCTATGGCAACCTTAGAAGCTCTTGCCTGCGGTGTTCCCATTATTGGTACGGACTTTGCAATTCCAAAAGAAATTCGTCATTATGATTTTGTATATTTGCAAACATCTACGGATCCAAAAATACTGCTTCCTATAATGACCAATTTTAAAAACAAGTTTGCTTATAAATCTGATTATATTCATAATACAATAATTAAAGATTTTGGCTATAATCAGTATAAAGAAAAGTTATTTAACATAATTGAGGTTTTATGATAATAACAATTGATTGCCGTATGCTGAATTCCAGCGGTGTTGGTGCCTATCTACAAGGAATTCTGCCGTATTTAATTAATTCAAAATATGACATTCTTCTTTTTGGAAATAAAAAGAATATTAATTCGTTATTTCCAAACCTTAATGCTGAAATTATTGAATGTAATATAAAACCTTTTTCTATAAAAGAATTGTTTTTCTTTGATAAAAAAATTAAAGATACGATAAATAAAACTGATATTTACTTATCTCCATATTTTAATATACCTAATGGAATAAATATTCCTGTTTATACAACTATTCATGACATTATTTTTCCTGATATAAAAATAACATCAACTTTGGGGCTTTTTTTACGGATGTTCTTTTATCGCAGAGCTTATAAATTATCAAAAAAAATATTTACAGTATCAAATTTTTCAAAATCAAGAATTGAGTTTCATTTGGGCGATAAAACACCAGTTATTGTTGTTAACGGTTCAGCCGTTGATAATAAGGTTATTGAATATAGAAAAAAAAATAATAAAATAACAAAAAAACAAACAATCGTTTTTGTTGGAAATATAAAAAAACATAAAGGGTTAAGTATTTTATTGGAAGCGTTTATACAGGCAAAATTAGATGGATTACCGCATGATCTTGTTGTTATTGGAAATATAGAAAAATTTCGGACATCCGACAGTTCAATAATAAAAAAAATTAATTCTCTTAATAATAATTCAATAATTTTAACTGGTCTAGTATCCGATGAAAAATTAATAGAAATTCTTTCAAATTCTTCTCTTTTGATTCACCCTTCTCTCTATGAAGGCTTTGGTCTTCCACCTCTTGAAGCATTAACTCTTGGCACAGCTGTTTTAATATCTGATATTCCTGTATTTAAAGAAGTATATGCTAATTTCCCTGTAACTTTCTTCAAAACAGGCGATTCAAATGATTTAAAGATGAAATTAATGTCCATGCTTTATAACAAAACTCCTCCTGTACCGGTATTGTCAGATGAGTTATTAAATAAATATACTTTTGAAAAAACCACTTCCAAAATTTTGGAGGAACTTTTATGATAATTCGTTCTAAAGCGCCGCTTCGACTGGGATTTGCCGGAGGCGGTACCGACATTTCAAACTACTATAACCGTTTTGGCGGCTTCGTCCTTAACGCCACTATAGATATGTATTCATACTGTACAATAGAACCTTTAGATAATTCGTTATCAAATAACGGGTTAATAGAATTTTTTGCCGCTGATTTAAACAAAAAAGAATCGTACCCCTCCGCACTAAGTATTCCCGTGTCTCCTGCCCTGCCCCTTCATACCGGAATCTATAATAGAATTGTTTCAGATTATATTAAAAAACCCCTCTCATTCAAAATGACTACTTACTCTGACGCACCTGCAGGTTCCGGTCTTGGCTCTTCTTCCACAATGGTTGTCGCTATTATTAAAGCTTTTGAAGAATGGCTAAATCTTCCTTTGGGTGATTACGATATTGCGTCTCTTGCCTGTAAAATAGAAAGGGAAGATTTGTCCTTAGCTGGCGGCAAACAGGATCAATATGCGGCTACTTTTGGCGGTTTTAATTTTATTGAATTTTATGAAAATAACCGCGTTATAGTTAATCCTTTAAGATTAAAACGCTGGATAAGAAATGAGCTTGAAGCATCATTGGTTCTTTTTTATACCGGCGTTTCAAGGGAAAGCGCAAAGATAATTAATGAACAGATTCAGCATACTGAAAAAGGCGATGTAAAAAATTTGGAAAGTATGCATGAAATGAAAAAACAATCAGTTATTATGAAAGAAGCCCTTTTAAAAGCAGATTTTAAAAGTTTTTCCGGCTGTCTATTAAACGGCTGGCTTGCAAAAAAGAATGCGGCATCTTCCATTACTAACCCTTTTTTGGATGACCTTTACCAATTCGCTCTTGATAACGGGGCCGAATCCGCAAAAATATCCGGAGCAGGAGGCGGCGGATTTATGATGATTTATTGCAATCCCTGTAATCGAATAAAACTTGTTAACGCCTTAAAAGAAAAACAGGGTATTGTACTTACCCCCAGCTTTACAGAAACAGGAACTCAAGCATGGACCATATACAACAATTAATTACAAGACATCCGCAGTTAAAAGATATTGCAGCTAATATAAACAGCGCATTTGAAATTTTACGCGACTCTTACAAGTCAGGCGGTAAATTGTTAATAGCCGGAAATGGCGGAAGTGCTTCCGATGCCGAGCACATTGCCGGAGAATTAATGAAAACATTTTATAAAGACAGGGCCCTTCCTTCGTCATTTATTAATGAAGTAAAAAAAATAGATTCTGAAATTGCTGATTATTTAATTACAAAATTACAGCCGGGGCTTCCTGCCATTGCTCTTTCAGGACATGCTTCATTGAATACAGCCTGCATTAACGATATATGCGGATATATTACTTTTGCACAGCAGGTATATGCTTATGCAAAAGACAACGATGTGTTTCTTGGAATATCAACATCCGGCAATTCAAAGAATGTACTTTATGCCGCCGCAGTTGCAAAAGCAAAAGGACTAAAAATAATTGGTCTTACAGGTGAAAGCGGCGGCAAACTAAAGCAATTTTGTGATATTTGTATTTGTGTTCCCGAGACAGAAACTTACAAAGTCCAGGAACTGCATTTGCCTGTTTATCACACCCTTTGTATGATGCTTGAGGATTATTTTTTTTGAAAACAGTAATTATGGCAGGCGGTAAAGGAACGCGAATATCTTCTATCGCAAACGATATTCCCAAAGCTATGATTCCAATTTTGGGAAAACCTATTCTTCAATATCAAATTGAATGTCTTGTTAAAAATAATTTACCGGATATTATTCTTGTTATAGGCCACCTTGGATCATTTATTACAGATTATTTTAAGGACGGCAGTGAATATGGCTGTAACATTGAATATTTTACTGAAACCGAACCTTTAGGAACCGCAGGAGCTCTTTTTAAACTGGAACACTTAACAAATGATTTTTTATTATTAAACGGCGATACAATTTTTGATATGGACTTTTCAAGAATGGCAGCGTTTCACAAACAAAAAAACGCAGGGGTTACCATTGCCGTTCACCCTAACAGTCATCCTTATGACAGCGCATTAATCATAAGTAATGAAAATGATCAGGTTATATGCTGGCTTAATAAAGAGGATAATAGAACTTTTTATAAAAATCAGGTAAACGCCGGTGTTCATATTTTATCTTTGGACTTTTTAAAAAAATGCTCCCTTTCAAAAGAAAAAATTGATTTGGATAGGGATATATTAAAGCCTTCCATAAACAGCGGAGAAATATTTGCCTACTCTACTCCTGAATATATAAAAGATATGGGAACTCCCGAACGGTTTTCGCAGGTTACTCAAGATATAGAAAATTGTATTGTTCAAAAGAAAAATTTATCTAATAAACAAAAGGCAGTTTTTCTTGACAGGGATGGAACAATAAATAAACTTAATGGTTTTATAACAAGGCCTGAAGATTTTGAACTTATAGAAGGTGCTGCGGAAGCAATAAAAATAATAAACAATTCAGGTTATCTTGCAATTGTTATTACTAACCAGCCTGTAATTGCCCGCGGAGATGCCGACATTGAAACATTATCCTTAATTCATAAAAAAATGGAAACAGAACTTGGCAAACATGGCGCATATATAGACGATATATTTTTTTGCCCTCATCACCCCGATAATGGCTTTAAAGGTGAACGCCCTGAATATAAAATAGAATGCGATTGCCGGAAACCAAAACCCGGAATGCTTTTAAAAGCAGCCGAAAAATACAACATAGACCTTTCGCAATCTTATATGATAGGCGATGACAATCGCGATATAGAAGCCGGGCAAAACGCCGGCTGTAAGACTGTTCTTATAACTAAAGAATCCAATTTAAAGGAACTATTATCTACCCTCTTTATATAGACCCCGGTACCGGCAGTGCTCTTTTTTCCATACTTATAGGAATTGCTGCAGCTTCTTACTTTCTTGTCCGTTCACTTTATTTTAAGCTTAAACTTATAATTTTTTCTAAAAATAAAATTAACCAGGCAAGGCAAAAATTTGTACTCTATGCGGAAGAAAAGCGCTATTGGCCGTACTTTGAAAATATTTTAGACGAGCTTGAAGCCCGTAAAATAAATGCCGTTTATTTAACAACATCGGAAGATGATTCAATTTTTAAATCAAATTATTCATATATAAACGGCAAATATATAGGAACAGGCAATAAAGCTTATGCATATTTAAATTTTTTATCCGCAGATTTTGTTTTATCCACTACTCCCCATTTGGATGTATTGCAATGGAAAAGATCAAAGGATGTAAAACATTATTGTCATTTTGTTCATGGTTCGGGCGGCACTCTTCTGTATCGTCTTTTTTCTTTGGATTATTTTGATTCCATAATTGCAGTAGGCGAAGTTGAAATAAATGAAATCCGTTTGCTGGAAAAGGCAAGAAATATTCCTGAAAAACAATTAATTGTGGCAGGCAATACTTTTTATGACAGATGTTCGCAAAAAATAAAAGAAATACCCAAAGAAGATAACCATCAATTTACGGTACTATTGTCTCCTTCCTGGGGTCCTAATGCCCTTTTAAATATGTATGGTGTAAATCTTATAGATCCCCTTGTAAAAACAGGCTGGAAAATAATTATTAGACCCCACCCGCAATCCATAATTTCGGAAAAAGAAATGGTAGCATCTTTAACCGAAAAGTATAAAGATGTACCAAATATTGAATGGGATTTTAATAATGAAAATATTTATACTCTTTCCCGTTCGGATATTATGATTTCAGATTTTTCCAGTATTATTTATGATTTTGTTTTTTTATTTGACAGGCCTGTAGTTATAAATTTAACAGATTTGGATTACCGCCGTTTAGACGCGCAGGATATCGAACAGGAAATATATTTTATTAGAGCACTAAAAAAAATAGGTTATCAAATAAACACAAATAATATTCATAATATAAAAGAAATTATTGAGTCTCTTATACATAATGATGAATATAAAAATGCTAGACAGGAAGTAAAACAGACTCTTTGGCAAAAACAAGGAGAATCGGCAAAAAATATTGTTGATTTCATGGTAAAAACGGCTTATTAATATACTTCATACAATAATTATTTATCCTCTTATTCAAATTATTGAATTAATATTCATGGCGGCTTTTAAAGTTTATGAAAACTATGGATTTGCCATAATTGTTGTAAGCCTTTCCATTACTTTCTTGTGCCTTCCATTATACATAGTTGCGGAAAAATGGCAAAACATTGAACGAAACACTATTCGCCGCCTAAAGCCAAGAATAGACTCTATTAAGGCTGTATTTAAAGGGGATGAACAGTATATGATTTTGTCCGCTTTTTACAGGCAGAATAATTATCACCCTATTTATGGTCTTAGAACTTCTTTTGGAATTCTTGTACAGGTTCCGTTTTTTATTGCCGCGTATTCTTTCCTTTCCAACTTAGAACTAATAAGAGGCGCAGGCTTCCTTTTTATACGCGATCTTGGCAGCCCGGACGCTCTTTTATCAATAGGAAATTTAAAAATAAATCTACTGCCCGTTTTAATGACATTTATTAATGTTATTTCCTGTATTATATATACTAAAAATCTTTCTGTAAGAGATAAAATTCAAGCGTATGGCATGGCGGCTATTTTTTTGCCCATATTATATAATTCTCCCGCAGGTCTTGTCCTCTACTGGACAATGAATAATTTCTTCTCTCTTATAAAAAATATATTTTATTTGTTTAAAAAACCGGCTGTTGTGCTTTATATAATTTTATCTTCCGTGGCTGCCTTCCTTGTTGTTTATTTACTTTTCTTTCATCACGGAAACTTTAACAAAAGGCTTGTTTTGGCTGCAATGCTGCTTATAATTCCCGCCATTCCTTTTTTTATTAAATTGTTTAATTGGATTTATAAACATATAAATATAGATAAAAAGTTTCCTGTTTTTATTTTATCCTTTTCTGTAGTTTGTCTTTTAATAGGATTTGTTATACCGTCTTTTGTAATATCATCATCACCGCAGGAATTTTCATACATAGAAAATATTGCTTCCCCCTTTTATTATTTATTTAACACACTTTTTCAGGCAATTGGTTTTTTTATATTCTTGCCGCTCTGTATTTTTTTTATGTTTGGAGACAAGGTAAAAACGCTTCTTGCTTTACTTGGTGTATTATTATGCTGGGGCATTCTTGTAAATACTTTTCTTTTTTCAGGGGATTATGGAGATCTTTCTTCCATGCTTACATTTTCCAACGCAGGTATAATCCAGCCTTCTTTTAAATCAGCTTTTATTAATTTAGCCGTATTATTTTTATTCATGGCCATTGCAGTATTTTTATTAATAAAATACCCAAAAATTATTAACGCTATATCTATAATTTTACTTCTTTCTTTAGGCGGAATTTCCATTGCACATTCATTAACAATCTCCAAAGAATATAATAGATTAACATTGATACGACAGTCGGCTCAGAACACAACTGCGAAAAACTCCTCTCTTATGCCCGTCTTTCATCTCTCTAAAAATCAAAATAATGTTATAGTAATAAATTTAGATAGGGCGACATCTGCATTTATACCTGAAATATTTAAAGAAAGTCCTGAGCTGTATGAGCAATTTACAGGCTTTACCTTTTTTCCCAATACAATTTCATATAATGGTTATACTATTATGGGAATACCGCCTCTTTTTGGCGGTTATGAATACACTCCCAAAGAAATTAATGCCCGCTCTAATACGCCCTTAGTCCAAAAACACAATGAATCACTTTTATTAATGCCTGTTATATTTTTAAACAATGGCTTTTCTGTTACGGTAACAGATCCGCCCTGGGCAGATTACTCATGGGTTCCGGATCCCCGTATTTATGCTCCATATCCTGAAATTGCCGTTAAAAATACAATGAGGACATATACCGATACATGGCTTTCAAGAAATGATTTTAATAATATTAATGTAAAGAATTCTGTATTAAAACGAAATTTTTTTTGGTTTAGTCTTTTTAAAGCATCGCCGCTTGCAATAAGAGATGTTATATATAAAAACGGCGAATGGTGGAACTCTGACGCATCTTTTACAGACTTTATTCTTTTATTAAATTCCTATGCCTTTTTGGATTTATTGCCTGAATTAACGGGAACAGATGCACAAAGTGCTGCATTCGCTCTAATTTCAAATGATATAACTCATGAAGCTTTTTATTTACAGGCTCCTGATTATACCCCCGGGCAAAATATAACTAATTATGGAACATCTATATATTCAAACAGTGAATTTTATCATGTAAATATGGCGGCCATGAAACTCCTTGGAAAATGGCTTGATTATCTAAAACAAAACGAATTATACGATAATACCCGTATAATTATTTCTTCGGATCATGGTTCTAATTTTGATTCGGGCACATTTACGCCAAATAATAGCATTCCTTTTAACAGAGAACATTATAACCCGCTTCTGTTATTAAAAGATTTTAATGCAGATGGATTATTGGAAATAGATAATACCTTTATGACAAATGCCGATGTACCTGTTTTGGCTTTTAATGATTTAATTGTTAATCCTGTTAATCCATTCACTCAAAATCCTGTAAATAACGATGCAAAACAACAAAAACAATTTATTAGTTTATCATCCAGGTTTATGCCTAACCAGCATGGTACAAACACCTTTACAATTAATTCCAATGAATGGTATAGTATTCATACCGATATTTTTAATGCGGATAATTGGAGGCAGGAAGAATGAAAACGGCAATTGTACACTATTGGCTTATTAATATGCGCGGCGGCGAAAAAATGCTGGAAGCATTGTTGGAAATGTTTCCCAAAGCGGATATTTTTACCCATGTCTATAACCCAAAACAAATCTCTTCTTTAATAAACAATCATCGTGTTTTTACTTCCCGTATAAACCGCCTTCCTTTTGCAAAAAAATTGTATCAGCTTTATATGCCGCTTATGCCCTCTGCTCTTTTGGACTTTAATTTGCAGGAGTATGATCTTGTAATTTCCTCGGAAGCAGGCCCTGCCAAAGGAGTGGTTCCTAATCCAAACGCTTTTCACCTTTGTTATTGCCACAGCCCTATGCGCTATCTTTGGGATATGTACCATGAATATTTCAGAAATTCAAATAAAATAGTCCGCTTCTTTATGAAAAAACTTATTCCTTCGCTGAGAATTTGGGATATTACTTCCGCCAACCTTGTTGACCGCTTTATAACAAACTCAAATTATGTTGCAAAAAGAATAAGACGGATTTATAATCGGCAGGCGGCAGTTGTTTTTGGCCCCGCATCCATAGAAAAATTCTTGGATGTAAAAAGAAACCCGCAGGATTATTATCTTTTCTTTGGCCAACTAACGGGTTATAAACGCGCCGACATTGCAATAGAAGCTTGTATAAAATCGGGGAAAAAACTAATTGTGGCCGGTGCAGGAGCAAAAAAGAAAGATATAAGAAAATACGGCAAAAACGGTCTTGTCCGCTTTAAAGGCAGAATCTCTGATGACGAACTAAAAGAACTCTACGCCGGAGCTAAAGCCCTGCTCTTCCCCGGCATAGAAGACTTAGGACTTATTCCCATAGAAGCGCAGGCCGCAGGCTGCCCTGTAATAGCTTACGGCGATGGCGGCGCTTTGGACACTGTAATAGAAAATGTAACAGGGGTTTTCTTTTATGAACAAACACCGGAATCTTTAATACAGTCTATTGAAACTTTTGAAAAAAATATACTAAATTTTAATGACCGCGAAACTTTTACAAACCATGTAAAACAATTTTCGCGTGAATCATTTAAAGATAGAATCTTAAAAATTATAAATGCAAAGGAAAGAGTATAACATGAAAATAAAAATTGTTGTTTTTATCATTTTAATTTTTATTACCGGTACTGTTTTTGCAAACCCTTTCGATATGATATTGTATGATGACCCTGTCATAGAAGATATTAGATTTCTTTCTTTGGAAACAGGCCGTACATTTCTTTCTTTTTCTCCGCCATTTGCACTTGGAGAGCTTGAAAACTTTTTAAAATCTATAGACCCAAGCACTCTTTCCCCTGCTGCCAATGATGCCTATATTCGAATAGAAGAAAGACTTACGCCAAAAGCGGCATTATCTTATTCTGAAGAAATATTTTCCGTTTACTTTGATCTTACAGTTAGTTTAGAAGCGGAGCTTCGTTTAAACTCGGATATAAAATGGAAAAATGATTACCCTATTCCACCTCCATTAATATCCGCGCCTATTAGGTTTAATTTTTCCAAATATGCTCAAATATATGCGGATCCGCAAATATATGCGGATCTAAGGTATCATGGAGAAGAAATTTTTGAAACTAACCTGCCCATAATTAATGGTCATTTGGAAGAATATGTACCTTTAAGAGCGTACGGTGCATTAGGCGGTTCATGGTGGAATTTCATGATTGGCCGTGAAAATTATTTTTGGGGATCAGGAAACACGGGAAGCCTTATATTTAACGCCAACTCACAATTCTATGACTTTGCCCGCCTTACAGTATTTTCAGAAAATTTTAAATATACAATTCTTGTAAATCATTCGCCTATTTGGATAAACGAAAGTTTAATGCATAATTATTTTGGTACTGATCCTAACTGGAATGATAGCGACGGCGATTATTTAAAAAACAGCATGAATCGTCATTTTTACATGCATCGCCTTGATTTCAGATTATTTAAAAGATTAAGCATCAGCCTTATGGAAGGCGTTATGATTGGCAATGCTCCTTTGGATATTCTTTATCTTAATCCTATAACTGTTTTTCATTCTTTATCCGCCTGGCTTAATTATGATCCTTGGGGTCCTGTTGAAAAAAGATATCCCGACAAAGGCGGCAGTATGGTAGGCTCCTTTTTAGGTATTGAAATAAACTGGAATATTACAAAATCTTTTTCTTTTTATGGTCAATTGGTAATGAATGAATTTGCGCTGCCGGGAGAATTGGAAAAGTCTGAACCTGAACCTCCGAATGCTCTTGGTTATATGGCAGGTTTACAGTATTCACACAGTTTTAATGAACATTGGGCAGGTGTTTTTTATATCGATGCCATTTATACAGACCCTTATCTTTTTAACTTGGGCTCTCCGTATTCAAGTATGTTTTATATGCGTTATCCCAACAGCAGTATTGATTATTTTGGCTATCCTAGAGACACATTTGCGCTTACCCTTGGCGCAAAATTAAATAACAATAATAGATTATTTTTAACAGGAAGCCTTGCATGGATTGCCAAAGGACAAAAAGATTCCCAGGGCAATAAGGGTATTTGGTGGGATTGGGATCAAACGGCGGAAGCACGGCTTGAATCAACTCCTACCGGAATTGTAAATCATAAAATTGTACTTTCATTAAGCGCAAGATGGAAACTTTTTCCTTATCTTACCATTGGCGGTAACTTAACCGGAATAGTTTCTTTAAACAATAATCACTCTTTAGGCGAAGACAGAACAGGCGCTCAGCTTTCGTTATATGTAAGTTACCACCTGAAATAATTAAAATTTCCAATTATTTTGGGAATATTGTAACCCCTATGGTTGCTATAAAATATAATTGATGCGGATACTGAGGCGTATTAATAATCCTGTAAGGCTCCGGACCTAGATTTGAATTTACATCTCCGGTAATATCCGTAAAATATGAATAAACCCCGCCTACTTCCGCAAAAATCTTCAGCGGCCATTTCCTTTCTGTAAAAGAATATTCTCCCCTGAGTTTTAATATATGCATCCATTGGTATGCGCCGTCTCTTAAAAAATATTTATATAACCTGCTCCTGTCACTTGGATCAAGTTCTGACCATAAATGGCTCCCGTCAACTGCCCTGTCTCCATAATCCGCCCCATGTCTTATCAACTGGTACTGTAAACTAAAAGCAGCATAACTCATCGGTCTTGTCTCTAATCTAAGCAAAAACTCATCTGCATTCGGCGGAATATAATGACCTAATGATCTTCCGTTATTAACATAATTTTTTTCCATAAACTTCCCAGAATACCAGGGAATTCTATCTTCCCTTTGGTGAGTGTAATTGTACGGCTCGTTCTTTGTATAACTAAATGTTAAAGATGTAAAAGGCAGCCGTTTCCAGGGTATATGTACAGAAGTGCCTATTTGAAATGCATACATAGATCTATCTTTTGCAAACATATTACTTTCCGCTATATTTATTTCATCTAAAAATAAAGAAAACCAAATTTTTCCTAAACCGGGATATTGTCCCTGTATATTAAAAAAAAGCCCCATATTGTCAAAGCTGCCTATATTATTTTGATATAATAAATTTTCTGAAAATGGAAATATATAACCCAATTCAAATCTTTTTGGCCATATTACAGTAGTACCAAAATCTATATGAAAATAATTTTTATAGTTTAATTCCAGCATAACAATGGAAAAAGCATTTTGTTGAGTACCCGCAATTGTTTCATACATCTCGGGGTTGTTACCGTTATAACCTATGGCATTATGATATTCCATTACTCCTGTAAGCGATGAAATAGAGAACCAATTAAACGGCGCTATTGTTAATTCCATCGCCAAAAATGGCTGTGCGGCTTCATTTAAAATAAGGCTTGATCCTGCTGCCATTCCTGTCCATTCGCGATCAAGACGGGCAATACGGTAATTAACAGCACCATTTAAAAAAGCGCCTGAAAGCTCGGGGAACATTGTATAGCCAATTCCAAGATCATAAGGCCACGCTAACATAGAACCGCTGGATACCCTTGTAGTAGGCCAAACAAATCCATCCCAGCGTTTTTTGTAAGAATATGGAAAATACGCCACAGGTTCACTAAAAATAGTAATTTGCCGGGGAAGAGCAGGATCATAAGTATCAAAATCATTATGTCCTCTTCCCAAAGTAACACGGGGGTTTTGAACAATTCTGCCAATAAGAGTAAGCCCGTAAGAGTGGTTTCTGCCAAGGTCGCCTGTAAAAGAAAGAAAAGGAGCGCCAATATCCAAAGCAGTATAAAATGATCCGGGAGTTACATGGTTTGCCCCATGAAAATATCCGTCCGGATCTTCAGAGGAATTATATTGATACCCTCCGGCAATTGGATAATATGCGTTCGAAAAAACAAAATCCAATCCAAAACCAAATTCATAAGAAAAGTAAATATTTCTTAATTCATTCTCTCCGGAAATTGTACCCCGTACAAGGTCTAAACCTCCTCTTGGAGGGTTTAACCTTATTTTATGCTGTTCTAATATAGTTCTTTCCGCTTCGGTTAAAGCTCCCCTTCCTTCCCGCTCATTACCAAGTATTTCATCAATTATTTCCAGTATTTGGGAGCGTGAAAATGGCCTAACATTTGGCAGAAATCCTATAAAACCGCGCATTTGAGCAGTCTCAATAATGTGATATATCGGGTCGCTTAGCGGAACCGCGTTATGGGTTTGGGAAAATACAGGAACTTGAACTAAAATAAAAGCCAAAATAATTAAAAATAACTGTTTTACACGCATAAATGCTCCAAATTTGATTGTCTTTAATGTATATTATAGCACTTAAAACCCGATTTGTCAAATATGTCAGACTACTTGTAATTTATTGATATTTAAGGCATTTTATAGGTATGAACCTTACCGAGTATGATGTTTGGTATCGAACAAGGTATCGGCGAACCAGCTCCGCTCTTACTGCTACGGCTTTTGTCGCTTCGGACTTATTTGCCATTATGCTCACCATTGCATGGGGCTTTTTTTGGGTCAGAATTTACGGCTTTACCCAACAGGCTATAATTGCGGATTATTCTCCAATAAACGCAAAAAGCTTTATTACCTACTGGCCGTATTTACCAATCTTTTTATTAATTTTTAAAATCCTTAATTTATATCCGGGCATTTCCCTTCCGCCTTCCGAAGAACTTAGACGAATATTTATAGGCTCTTTGATGGCGTATGGCGGTATTATCCTGTCTCGTTATATTGAACATTCTTATTGGGATTCTGTAAATACGGCATTAATTATCAGTTGTGGTTTTTCTACTTTTTTTATTCTGATAGCAAGAAGTGTTTGTCATTTATTTTTACATAAAACAAAACTGGGCGGTATTCCTACCGTTATTTTTGGCTCCGGCACAACTGCCAGGCTTACGGCAGAATGTCTTAAAGAAAGCATAAGATCGGGTTACCTTCCTGTTCTGTTTTTAGACGATAAACCTGACGGCGTTAATGAAATCAACGGAATTCCTGTTATACATGATTTAAATATTGGGGATGAAATTGTTAAACGATATAATATAAAAATGGCTATTGTAGCAATGCCGGCTTTAGAATCCGCCAAACTAAAACACCTTATTAATACTTCTGTTTCAGCATTCAGATACAATGTTATAATTCCGAATTTTTATAATTTTTCTACTATTTGGATGTCGGTAAGGGATTTTAACGGTATTTTGGGAATTGATACAAGCAATAAATTTAAACAAAAATGGAACATTGCTTTTAAACGAATGCAGGATTTATTTCTTGTTACTGCAGGCGGACTTGCAATTTTGCCTTTTCTTTTAATTATTGCTTTTTTAATTAAAATTACATCGCGCGGTCCTGTTTTATACAAACACAAAAGAATTGGGCAAAATGGCAGCTATTTTTATGCATATAAATTCCGTTCTATGACGGCAGACGCGGCAGATCGCCTGCAGAAAATTTTGGAATCCGACCCCGCGCTAAAAAAAGAATGGGAAGAAACCCACAAACTGCGAAATGATCCAAGAATTACATTAATAGGCAAATTTATCCGCCGTACAAGTATTGATGAATTCCCCCAGTTAATTAATATATTAAAAGGCGAAATGTCATTAGTGGGACCTCGTCCAATTGTTGACGAAGAAATACAAAAATACGGCGAAGATTATTCTCGTGTTTTTTCAATTAAACCCGGATTAACGGGATTATGGCAGGTATCAGGAAGATCAAATACCGATTATATTGATCGTATTTCCTATGATACCTATTATCTTCAAAGCTGGTCTGTATGGCTGGATCTTTGGATTATCTTTAAAACTTTCGGAGTTGTCCTTGTAGGAAAAGGAGCATATTAATGAAAAAGATTTTTATAATTTTGTTTTTTTTAAGCGTTGGAAATTTATTTGCGCAATTAAGATCGTTTAATCAAATATTTCCGAATATTGCCGCAGAAGCCCGTACTGCCGCATTTACTCAAGATGGGCATGTAAGTTATTATCAACAGGCAGCAAGAGACTCCCTCTTGGGCGGAACAGCTTCCGGCATTCCGTCTCAAATAACTAACAATATTCTAAACAAAAATCCGGGTTATATAATTGAATCAATCAATGTATTTAACTGTGATTCGGCAAACCTTACCATGCTGGATATTTACAATGCTATTGGCAATGTCAGAGGTTTAAGGGGCAGACTGTACCATTCTGTAACCCGCGGAGAGACAATCCCATTATTTGAAGACGCTACCCGCATTGTAAGCCAGTCTCAAACCAGTGCAATTCCTGACCCTGCGCCTGCAAGAACTCTTCCTTCTTCTGCGGAAACTGTATATATAAGGCTTAAAGATGCGAATTTTGGAAATACTTTTTACCGAGGCGAAGTATCAATTGTACAAAATGGCCTTAGTTATTCGCTTACCAATTTTAGAGCAATGACATACTTTTTAATCTCTGTAATAAGAGCGGAAAGATTTACTGCCCAGTTGTACATTGAACCTATCCGCGAGGGTATTCTAATTTACAGTATAGCAGGCGTTGATATTTCCGACTTTGCAGCTAACCGCATTGATGTTAACTCGGCAATTGCCAAACGGCTTGCCGTTATTACAGCTTGGGCTTCCGATGAAATTCTTTCAAGGATAAATAAATGAAAATTGGACTGGATACATTCGCCTGCGATGCCGGCAAGTCCGGCGTAGGAATGTATTTAACAGAATTTCTAAAGAGGGTAACGCCTTCGGAAGCTCTCTTTGAGCTTTTTGGCTATGACTATGATCGCTATGCCTATGCGGAAGCAGCTCCCAATTTTGAGTTTGTTCCTCGTTGTTCAGTTCAGGGAAAAACAGGGGCTGCCCTTTGGCATATTTATAAATATCCAAAGTTTGCAAAACAACGCCAGTTTGATGCCTGCCTTTTCCCTGCTGCTCACAGACACCTTCCCTACTCATCTCCCTGCCCTACTGTTGGCGTTGTTCATGATATGGCAGCTTATTGGGGTACAAGAAAAACAAGGGTTCATCTTGGCGCTCTTTTAAGAATGGTAATGCCAAATTCACTTCGCCGTATGGATAGAATAATAGCGGTAAGCAATTGGGTAAAACAAGAATTAATTGAACGGGCAAAGGTAAAAGAAAATAGGATAGAGGTGGTTCCTAACGGCATTGACCATACAAGGTTTTATCCCCGTCAAAGAAATGAAGAAAGCGTTTTATTAATACAGCCTTTCAGTATTCGCCGTCCGTATGTTCTTTGTGTTTCGCGTATTGATCATCCCGTTAAAAATCATATTCGCCTTATTGAAGCCTTTGAGATTTTTAAAGAAAAAACAAAGTTTCCCCACCGTCTTGTTCTTGCAGGCGGTGACAGCAACAATGCCGAACTTGTAAAAGGGGCAGCCGCATCTTCCAACTGGAAAAACGATATTATATTTACAGGTTTTTTTCCGACCCAAAATCTGCCGGAGCTTTATGCAGGCGCGGATTTTGTTGTTTACCCGTCCATGTACGAAGGTTTTGGCATGGGAGCGTTGGAAGCAATGGCATGCGGAGTTCCGGTACTCTGTGCCCGCGCCGCTTCTCTGCCTGAAACAGCAGACCATGCTGCCCTCTATTTTGATCCTTTCAGCATAGAAGACATAGCGGACAGAATGATTACAATTTCAAACAACAATGAAATTTACAAAGAATGCCGCCGCCTTGGCTTGGAAAGAGTAAAAGATTTTTCATGGGATAAATGCGTGGAACGCACCCTTGAAATTATTTATGAAACTGCCACAGGGTAAAAAATGGGCAGTCAAGGATTTGAACCTTGGAAGGCTGAGCCAACAGATTTACAGTCTGCCCCCTTTGACCACTCGGGAAACTGCCCTTTTTTATATTATATAATTTTAATAAAAAAACAGCAAGTACCCTAAAAAAAAAGCCTGACTACTTAATCTTGGATTAAGTAGTCAGGCATGCCAGCCTCCTCCTTAAAAAAAAGCCCCTCCCATTAAGCTGACATTTTTGCCTCTATTTTCACTTGCCTACTTTTTTTATCTCCTGTACAAACTCGTCCATATTGTTAAAATGCTTATAAACCGACGCAAACCGGATATATGCAACTTTGTCCAGTTTTTCCAGTTTTTGCAGTACCAAATCCCCTATTATCGAACTTGATATCTCCCTTGTTCCCTTGCTCAAAATAGCCGCTTCATCTTCAATCTCGTTAATAAGGTTCTCTATCTGCATTTGCGAAACAGGCCGCTTTTCCAACGCCCGTTCTACACCACGCAGGATTTTTACCCTTTCAAAGACATCACGGCGTAAATCCTTCTTTACCACCATAAGCTGCTGTTCATCGATTTTTTCATAGCTGGTAAACCTGTAGTTACAGGAAATACACTCCCTGCGGCGGCGCACGGCATCACCGTTGGCCAAAGTCCTGGACTCAACAACCTTGTCTTCAATGGTACCGCAATGTGGACAACGCATATAGTGTAGCTGCCTCCTAACCTACGCTATATATAGTGCCATATATATAGCGTACCTGTCAACCCCCCTACCCCATATTTTGTGGCATAAATAGGTATCTTTTTTTCCATTTTTTTTACCCTTTTTCAATCTGTAAAAATATGATATATTAATAACATGGGCATTTCTCCCGAGCTTTTCTTAAATTTACTTGTCTCTAATGGAACTGATTACTTTACCGGGGTTCCAGACTCCCTTTTAAAAAGCTTTTGTTCTCTTTTGATTAATTCCCCTAACCATATAACTGCGGTAAATGAAGGAGCCGCTGTCGCCCTTGCTTCCGGGTATCATCTTGCCACCGGGAAAGTTCCGCTTGTTTATATGCAGAACTCCGGTATTGGCAATGCTGTAAATCCCCTTCTTTCCCTTGCAGACCCTGATGTTTACCGTATTCCCATGCTCCTGTTAATCGGCTGGCGGGGCGAGCCCGGAGTAAAAGATGAGCCTCAGCACATAAAACAGGGAAAGGTAACCTGCGCTCTTTTTGAAGCAATGAACATTCCTTATTTAATACTTGCGGAAACAGAAGAAGAAGTAAAAAAACAAATTGATTTTTGTTTTGCTCATATAAAAAAAGAAAATTCCCCGTTTGTACTCATTGCCCGTAAAGATTTTTTTACACAGAATAATATTGATTCACCTTTGGATGCCGGAGCGGAAATGTCGCGCGAAGAAGCAATTGAAACAATTATTACATCATCTTTATCTGATGAAATTTTTGTCTCTACAACCGGGATGGCTTCGCGCGAGCTTTATGAATTACGCGAAAAACACAACATGAGCCGCCAAAGCGATTTTCTTACTGTGGGCTCAATGGGTCATGCTTCTTCAATTGCTTTGGGAATTGCCCTGGAAAAAAAACAAAAAAATATTACCTGCATTGACGGCGACGGTGCGGCTCTTATGCATCTTGGAAGTATTGCCGCCGTTGGAAACTTAAAACCTGCAAATTTTCGTCATATTGTTTTGAATAATGCATCCCATGATTCTGTCGGAGGGCAGCCTACAATTGCCGATAATCTTGATTTTCCGGGAATTGCTTTTGCTGCAGGTTATGATTATGTCTTTTTTGTAAAAAATAAAGATGAATTAAAACAAGTGTTAAATCAAAAAACAAGGCCTCAGTTTATAGAAGTAAAAGTCCGTAAGGGTAACAGAAAAAACCTTGGCCGCCCTTCTTCCGGCCCAAAAGAAAATAAAGAAGCGTTTATGCGCTTTTTGGCGGCAACATGAAAACAATATATTTAGGGCTGCGCGGCGATATTATTCATCCGGGAATAATAAATATTATTAAAGAAGGCGCAAAACATGGCGAGGTTTTAATCGGACTTTTAACCGATTCTGCAATTGCTTCCCATAAAAGACTGCCCTTTCTTAGCTATGAACAAAGGTTAGAAGTGCTTCAAAATATTAAGGGTGTTTCTAAAGTTGTTCCGCAGGAAGAATGGAGTTATCTTCCCAACCTTAAAAAATACCGTCCTAACGCTATTATTCACGGCGATGACTGGAAAACCGGACACTTAAGCAAAGAACGGGAAAAAGTTTTTGCGTTTATGAATGAAACAGGCGGTGAAGTTATAGAAATCCCCTATACAAAAGGCGTTGACTCTTCTGCGGTAAATGAAGCAATAAGATCTATAGGTACTACTCCCGATATCCGCTTAAAAACTCTTCGCCGTCTAATCCAAATTAAAAAACCAATCCGCATAATGGAAGCACATTCCGGCATTTCCGCTTTAATAATTGAAAATCTTGAAATAGAAAAAGAAGACGGGCTTCACAGTTTTGACGGAATTTGGTCATCAAGCCTTACTGACTCCGCAAGCAAGGGAAAGCCTGATATAGAAGCTGTTGATCTTACAACCCGGCTGCAGGATCTTACAAATATTCTTGAATGTACAACCAAGCCTATTATTTTTGACGGCGATACCGGCGGAAAATCCGAACACTTTGTTTTTACAGTCCGCACTTTGGAAAGAAACGGAATCTCCGCTGTAATTATCGAGGATAAAATAGGACTTAAAAAGAATTCACTTTTTGGAACGGAAGTTACCCAGGAACTTGCCCCCATAGAAGATTTTTGTGAAAAATTAAGTGCGGGCAAAAAAGCGCAAATTACGGAAGAATTTATGATAATTGCGCGGCTGGAAAGTTTAATTGCGGGGTTTCCTGTTTCTGATGCTCTTAAACGCGCAAGCTCTTATGTTTCAGCCGGTGCGGATGGCATTATGATTCACAGCAAGGAAAAATCCGGCAGCGATATAAAAGAATTCTGCCAAAATTTCCGCGCAGAATTCTCTGACATTCCCCTTATTCTTGTTCCAACCACTTATAATCAATTTACAGAAAAAGAACTTGTAAGCTGGGGTGCATCAATTATTATTTACGCAAATCATATGCTTCGTTCATCTTACCCTGCAATGATGAATACTGCAAAAAAAATACTTGAAAATGAACGGGCTATGGAAGCCGATGGGTTATGTATGCCAATCAAAGAAATACTGGAATTAGTTCCAGGAGGAAAATAAAGGAGCATTTATGGAAAACTATTTAGCCGGAAACCTTCATGAAAATACCGCGGTCTTTTATGACTACGATAATCGTGAAATTATTAAAGACGATCTTGTGTTTTATACGGATTATGCAAACCAAATTAACGGTCGTATTTTAGAACTTGCGTGCGGAACAGGCAGGGTCTCGCTTCATTTAGCGGAAAATACAAAAAAAAATATCGACTGTGCCGATCTTTCTAAAAAAATGCTGGATATTTATTCCAATAAACTGGAAACTAAATATAGTCATTTAAAGCAATACATTAACCTTTACAATGCGGATATGTCGGATTTTGATCTAAAACAGCAGTACGGTTTAGTTTTAATACCCTGGCGTGCTTTACAGCTTCTTCCCGAAGTTGAGCTTACAATTAAATGCCTTGAATGTGTTTATAAACACCTTGCACCTGACGGTCTTTTTATTTTTGAAATCTTTAGGCCAAGAGATTATGATAAAAACTGGGTTGGCAGGGAAGATATATCTTTTGACATTACCGAGGGCGGTAAAAGAATAATCCGCTCAACATTTAATCACTTTGCAGATACAAAAAAACAATATATACAGTATAAAAACAAAGTAAGAATTATTGAAAACGGCAGCGAAACATCAACGGAAGATATGATGACATTAAAATATTACTATTATAACGAAATTACGGAAATGCTAAAAAACAGCAAATTTACCATTAAGGAAGAATTTGGTTATTACAATAAAAGCGGCATTGATGACGGCGGTGAAATGATTTTTGTGTGTTCAAAATGAAATTATTAATTTTATCTGATATACATGCCAATATTTCCGCTTTAAATGCAGTATTAAATGATGTCAAAACATATAATATTGACAAAATAATTCTTTTAGGAGATCATATTGATTATTGTATGCGCCCTAACGAAACAATTGAAATACTAAAAAATCTTCCCGGCAAAGCAGATGTAAATATTTGGGGAAACCATGAAAAAGCAATATTCGATGAACAGCTTGAAAGATTTTCCAGTGACAGGGGCAGAGATTTTTCCCGCTATACTTCAAATATTTTAAATGAAAATTCTAAAAATTATTTATTAAATGATATGTTTACGCAGGGTTATTCAGAAAAAACATATAACGAAAAATATTTTTTATTTATTCACGGCAGTTTGGAAGATGTTTTTTGGAAAAGCATTTCCTATGAAAGTGCAAATGAAAATTATTTAAAATACGATTTTGTGGTATCAGGACATTCTCATCGGCCAAATTATTTTGAAAAATATTTTTCCTTTAATAATGCTGATACCCGCGGTAAAAAAAGAGTTGTCTTTATAAATCCGGGTTCTGTAGGGCAGCCAAGAAACCATAATCCAAGAGCGTGTTATGCGATAATTGACACTATTACAGAAAGCGTGCATTTAAATAGTACGGACTATGATATAAAAGCGGAACAGTCTCTTTATGTTCCCGAAATTGATGAATTTTATAAAACAAGGCTGGAAAAGGGAATATGAGCGGCAATTTATATATTATAAGCGGAGTTACCGGAATGACCGGAAACGAGCTTGCAAGACAAATTACAAACACAGGACATACCGTAATAGGTTTTGACAATTTTTTTGCATCCGGCTTAGAAACGGTTAATGATATTATAAATAAAGATAATTTTATTTTTTATGAATATGACATTAATAACGAACAACACATGAAAACTATAGAAAACTATGTAAAAGAAAATAAAATTAGGTTTAACAAGGTAATCTATATAAACTGCGCCGCAGTTGTCCATACCGAACATTTTTACCATGTAGAATCCACTTTCCAAACCAATGTAACATCTATGATTAATTTTTTAAAACAGGCAATTAACACGGGAGCAGACCAATTTATTAATTGTTCAACCTCAGAGATATATTCCATGCAGTCCTTTACGGAAGAAGGCGGCGTTAAGGAATCCGATTTCGTTCTTCTTGCCACCGCTGAACACAGCCAGCGGACAAGTTATGCGGCAGGAAAGCTTTTAACCGAATTTTATTTAAAAGATGCCGTGGAAAAAAAAAGAATTCAGGGCTGCTCCATTCGTTTTGCAAATGTTTACAGTAAAAACGAAAAGCTTTCCAAGCATATTATCCCGCACATTATTAGCAGCCTTTATAACACCGGCAGACTTGAACTGCTTGAAAATTCTAAAGTAAACCGCAGAACTTTTTTGCATAATATAGACAGTTGTGCGGCTGTTTTGGCACTATCCAACACGGAAAATTCACTGGATGGCTCTGTTTATAATGTTGCCACAGATGAAGAAGTTACAATTATTAAATTGGCGGAAATAATAGCAGAAAAACTAAATCTTAAATTACCGGAAATAACATTTAAAGACCGCAGATCTGCCGATCCTGAACGCCGTGTTTTAAACACCGATAAAATTAGAAGGGTAACCGGATGGAAACCTTATATTTCTTTATCAGAAGGGCTTGATATGTGCGTTGAATTTATTAAAAATGGAAACAGCCAATGAAAATTTTAATTATTGCCGCAGCAGGAACCGCATCTAGATTTAATAAAGATACAAAAACACCTGTACCAAAATGTATTTATTATAACGAAGATCCAAAAAACACTATATTATATCAAATATTTTTAAAATCGACGGGCATAGATAAAATAATTTTAATAGGCGGTTATGAATTTGCATTACTGGAAGATTATGTAAATACATATTTATCCGGTCATAGTCAAAAGACTGAAATTATTTTTAACCCTCATTTTGAAGATTATGGATCGGGGTATAGTTTATATTTGGGTATAGAAGCGTCAATTAAATATAAACCCTGCGAAATTATTTTTGCAGAGGGGGATCTATTTTATAATTCTGAGGATTTTAACAAGATTGTTACGAGTAAAAATGATGTAATAACTTCAAATACACAGCCTATAGAAGCGCAAAAATCTGTAGTATTTTACGAAGATATTAAGGGCAATTTTAAATATTTGTATGATTTAAAACATAAAGAATTACGAATAAAAGAACCTTTTTGTTCCATACACAATTCCGCTCAAATTTGGAAATTTACCAATACTAAAAAGCTTTTTACCGTTAACAAAGCCCTCTCTTTACCGCAAAAAAAAGGAACCAATTTAGTTATAATTGGCAAATATTTTTCACAAATAAAAAGCAAAAACATTTCAATTATTGCAATGAATACATGGGTTAACTGTAATACAATAAATGATTATAATTTAATTTGGGGTATTAAATGAAAAATTTACAAGATCGTTTAATTAATTTAAAAGAAAATATTAATAAAGGCAATATTTCCATAATGATTATGGGGCTTGGAAGCGTAGGTCTTTACCTTTTGGATTATATTATAAGCAGAAATGATCCTTCCGTAAAAGTTATAGCTGCGGGAAGAAATACAGAAAAAATGCAGCAGGATATAAATATTGTTAGAATATCGTCTCTTATTCGCAGTCAAAATAAAAGTACCGTTATAATTGATTCTAACTGCGATTTAAACAATATAAACGAAATCTCAGAATGTATAAAAAAACATTCTCCTGATTTTATTGTAAACACAAGCCGTGTATATCCGGGTTTAAAGTACGGTACTATTTCCTGGCACAATTTCAGAGCTTACGGCATTTGGTCTCCTCTTGCAATAAATCTAATACGCAATATAATGCTGGCTGCGGACAAAGCAGACACAAATGCCATTGTTATTAACGCATCTTATTCAGATGCTGTAATTCCCTGGTTAAAATCCGCAGAACAGCCATACCCCGATTTTGGAAGCGGAAATGTAAACCATTTAATTCCCCGTATAAAGTATGCGGCTTCCCAATTACTTAATCTTAATGATTACTGGAACATTGATGTAAATATGGCAACTTCTCATTTTCACGATGTAGTTATAAGCAAGGAAGGTCAAATAGAAGGACAAAATCCGCTTCTTGCCCTTTTTTACAAAGGAGAAAAACTTATCGTTAACGAAACAGCATTGTACGAACTTTGTAAAATCCCCATGCCAACGGATGCAAAACGAAATATGATGAACGCCTCAAGTAATTTTGATATTATTTTTACGATAATAGACGCTGTTAGAAACAAATCATCTAAAATTTTTCACTCGCCTGGCGCTTTAGGTTTAATTGGCGGATATCCTGTAAAAATAAACGGAAATACCCCGGACATAAACATCGATGAAAGTGTTTTTTCTTTAAATGATATGATATCAGTTAATAAAAAATCATTGTATCTTGACGGAATAGAATCCATTGAAAACGGAACATTAACATATACCGATATTCTATTGGAAAAAGTAAAAAAAACATTTTCTGTTAACTTACCCAAACAAATTAACTTTAAAGATATTGATTCTACAGCAGAATTTATAATAGAAAATATAATTAAGAAGAATAAATAGTAATGGAAATAAAAACCGGTTATCAAACAGTTAATTTTCTTGATCTTGCCAATGATTACCTTACAACAGGCTATTACGGAACAAGAGATGCTTCGCAATATATTCAAGAGAACTATACATCCGAAACTCTTGAGCAAATAGCGGAAGAAATTAAAGTTTGTAAAAATTGTGTTTTAGGAAGCGGACGAACAAATGCCGCACCGGGCGAAGGCTGCTCCTCTCCCCTCGTTATGGTAATTGGCGAAGGACCCGGGCAGGAAGAAGATGCGCAGGGGCGCCCGTTTGTAGGAAGAGCAGGTCAGCTTTTAGACAAAATGCTTGCCTCTATCGGGCTTTCCCGTAATGAAAATGCCTTTATTGCCAATATTGTAAAATGCCGTCCGCCCAATAACCGCGATCCGCGCCCCGAAGAAACGACCGCCTGCGCGCATTTTTTGAAGAGGCAGATTCTTTTATTAAAACCAAAATTTATTCTTATTGCGGGCCGCATTGCCGCCCAAACTCTTTTAAAAACATCCGAACCAGTTGGAAAACTGCGCGGAAAATTTTACAATTTAAAAGTTGATAATTTGCCCATTCCTCTTTTAGTAACATATCATCCTGCCGCTCTTTTACGGGATGAATCTTA
>Ga0099364_10000854_pt1 | contig 51663 bp, 46 predicted proteins | sample TergutTh196P3_FD_73070 | JGI IMG/M metagenome (GOLD analysis project Ga0099364, IMG submission 73070) | Microcerotermes parvus P3 segment gut microbial communities from Pointe-Noire, Republic of the Congo - Th196 P3 | ecosystem: Host-associated > Arthropoda: Insects > Digestive system > Gut ... | reverse complement strand
TCATAGTTATGTGTGTTCATATACGTAACTATGATATGACCACTATGTTACAATTTATTTTCTTTATTTTTAAATATGTTAAAAGATTATTTGTGAAATATTATAGTTATGTGTTCGGGAAGGCAGGTAGTATAGTAATCACAGAGTCAGAATTACCATTCCCAGCAAGAACGAGCTGTCTGTTTTAGAAACAGTATTTGCTCGCTGTAACGAATATCCTTTTTTGAGAAAAAATACACCTACTAGGATACCTATAGCAAACCCAAGTAGCCCGACTATGCCGTTCAAGTCTCCACCACCAATCCGTAGGACCATTCTCAATGGACACCCAAGAAAAATTAGCGCTCCTATCATCAAAGAAAATCCTAGGATAAATATTATCATACTTTTGTAAAGGAATTTTCCGAAAAAAAAATAAAAAAAATAAATAATATGAAATAATGTTTGACAAAAAATGTTTAATAAATAAATTGGTTACACGCGAAAGTGGCGGAACTGGCAGACGCGCTGGACTTAGGATCCAGTAGGGCAACCTGTAGGGGTTCAAATCCCCTCTTTCGTACCAATTTTTTTTATATAGGCGTGTAGAGTAGAGATTTATTTTTTTGGAAGAGACAAAAAAATCGTAGCGGCGATCAGCAGGTCGGCGAATTTTATGACAAGCTCCATTTGCCATTTATACGAGGCTACTAGCAAATCGCCCGTACGATTATACCAATCAAAAATTGATGCTAAAAATGGAATAATGTTGCAGAACTCTTTACGCAAAGTGATTTTTAAAAGGAGACCAGATGAATTATGATGTAGTTCGTATAGATCAGATAGTGCGTAATATGCTAGTGAAAGTAGATGCGGAAACGTTTTCACAGCATTACCAGAAATCTCTTCAAAAATTTTCAAAAAATGTACAAGTAGCAGGATTTCGTAGAGGTAAAGCTCCTATACCTACAGTAAAGAGACTTTATGAAAAACAAATCAACGCATATTATAAAGATGAATACATTACCAAATATCTAATGGATGGGTTAAAGGAAACAGGTATAAATCCTATCAGCGTATTAGATGATGTTAAAATGCGTTTTACAGAAACAGGAGAGGCTATTTTTGAGTACCAAATAGAGGTTCTTCCTGATGGATTTGATTATGAATTTAAAGGTTTGGATGTAATATTTAAACCTAAAGAATTTGAAGAGAGCTTGTTAGATAGCACTATAGAAAATATACTTTTGGAAAATACTGAAGAGATACCATTTGATGAAAACGATACCTTACAAATGGGAGACCTCGTAAAAATAGGTGGCATTAAATCTGATATTGAGCTACCCCTTGTAGAGCTAAAAAAGGATATCTTTGAGAGCCATAAAATAAATCATTTCAGGGAAATGGATACCGAGAAAATAGTAGGGTTGAGGATAAATGACAAGTTTTTAAGTAATAGTGATTGCGAATATATCATCATTGATGCATTCAAACAAAAAAAGCCAGATTTAAGTGATGACATAGCTAAAAAGCTGGGTTATGACAATGTAGAAAAATTTAAAGAAGCAGTAACAGATAATATTTTGAACGATATAAAAGAAGAAAATAACAATGTGTTAAATTATCGCATAGCAGAAGCCTACGGAAATCATAATGTAGATAAAATAATGATCCCTGATGATTATTTAGTATCATACGGCAAACGACTGTTTAAAAGTACGATGGCTCAAAATGCAGCAAATGACATGTACGATAAAATGCCGGTAGATTTTTATAGAGAGATCGCAGAGATCAGAAAAGCTCAGCTAGTATATGATCTTTCATATGATCAGATAGCAAAAGACAATGACATTTCCGTAACGGAAGAAGAATTGGATGCAGAGATAATAAAAATAGCAGAAGTCTACAAGCTAGAAGCAGACAAACTCAAATCGATGAACCCCGAAATGGTGGAGAATTTGACATCCAATATATTAAAAGTAAAAGTTTTGGAGTTCATAAGACCGTTTTGCATAATAAAAGAAAGCGAAATTGTTATAAACAGTATAGAAAAGCCTGTAAAAGCTAAACGTGGGCGGAAACAAAAAGAACATCAATAGGAGAAGCAGATGCCATTTATACCTATGGTCATAGAGCAGGTGGGAAGAGGAGAGCGTGCATACGACCTTTATTCCCGTTTATTAAATGATAGAATTATATTTTTGGGAACAGCTATAGACGATAACGTAGCAAACATAATAGTAGCTCAGATGCTTCATTTAGAGGCAGAATCTGGAGAAAAAGACATATATATGTATATAAATAGTCCTGGTGGCATAATCACTGCAGGGATGGCGATATATGATACGATGCAGTATATCAAATGTAAAGTGAGTACCATCTGTATAGGTCAGGCCGCTAGTATGGCAGCCTGGCTATTAGCTGCTGGAGAGCCCGGAAAAAGATTTGCTCTGCCTAATAGTCGTGTAATGATACATCAGCCCCTAGGCGGTATGCAAGGTCAAGCGTCTGATATAGAAATCCAAGCCAGAGAGATACTGTACATCAAAGAAAAAATGGTAAATATATTACATAAACACACAAATCAGGATTGTGAAAAAATCTTGAAAGACATAGACAGAAATTTGTTTATGAGTGCTTTTGTGGCAAAAGAATACGGCATTATCGACGATGTCATAGAAAAGAGAAAATAACAAGGATATTGTATGAGCAAGTTTAATATGTTACAATGTTCATTTTGTGGCAGGACAGAGTCCGAAATACAAAACATTATCAAGGGTATCGTAGGTGGAATCTGTAGCGATTGTGTGGTGATGTGTTACAACATTACTGAAACAGCTCGAGTAGAGCAAACATACAAGAGCTTTCAACTGCCCAATCCACGAGAAATAAAAGAATACTTAGATCAGTATGTAATAGATCAAGATACAGCTAAAATGGTGATATCTGTAGCCGTCTATAATCATTATAAAAGGATATTTCGGCAAACAAAAAGGGATGATATAGAGCTAGAAAAAAGCAATATCCTGATGTTAGGACCTACTGGCTCTGGTAAAACACTCATAGCTCAGACCTTGTCCAAAATGTTAAAAGTTCCTTTTGCAATAGCTGATGCAACCACGCTCACAGAGGCTGGATATGTCGGAGAAGACGTGGAAAATATATTAGTCAGGTTGATCCAAAATGCAAATTATGATGTTAAAAAGGCACAGAAAGGCATCGTGTATGTAGATGAAATAGACAAGATCGCTCGCAAATCTGAAAATGTGTCTATCACCAGAGACGTATCCGGGGAGGGTGTGCAGCAGGCTTTGTTAAAAATACTAGAAGGGACAAAAGTCAATGTTCCGCCCAAAGGTGGACGGAAGCATCCCAATCAGGATTTTATAGAGATAGACACTACAAATATACTCTTTATCGTGGGTGGAGCTTTTAATGGGTTAGAAAAAATAATAGAGAGAAGAAACAATAAAAAATTGGTTGGATTTGAAACAAAAAATGAGGGGTCAAATGAGCAAGGGGAAGGCTTTTCAGACGTAATACCAGCGGACCTTGTACGATACGGTTTGATACCTGAACTCGTAGGTAGACTGCCCATCATTTCTCCTCTTTCCGAGCTGTCCGAAGCTGCACTCATAGATATACTGACAAAACCTAAAAACTCTCTAATAAAACAGTATCAAAAACTTTTTAAACTTGATGAAGTTGAGCTAGACTTTACACCTGACGCATTAAAAGAAATTGCAGCTATAGCGATCTCTCAAAAAACTGGTGCTAGAGGTTTGCGGTCTATCCTCGAAAAAAAAATGACGAATCTGATGTATGAAATACCTGAAATAGAGAATTTGATGCAGTGTTTGATAACAAAAGAATTTATAAACGGAGAAAAAGATGCGACTTTTACTTTTTCAAACAAGAGAAAGAAGGTCGGGTAAATATCAGATATTAGTGTAAAAGCCGAAATAATAGGAGGAACCTATGAACAAAAAAGTCGTACTAGCTCTAGGTGGAAATGCTATCATCCAGCCTAGTCAAAAAGGAACTATCGCTGAGCAGTTTCGAAACACCAGAGAGAGTCTCGGAGGAATAGTAGAGCTGATTCACCAAGGATATCAGCTAGCTATTACTCATGGAAATGGTCCCCAGGTGGGTAACATGCTGATCCAACAAAATGCGGGAATAGAAAAAGGTATAGCTCCTCTGCCACTGGGTGTTTTAAACGCAGCAACAGAAGGCACTATGGGCTATATGATTGAGCAGTGTTTACAGAATTGTTTGAAAATGAACAATATTAAAAGGGATGTAATCACTGTACTTTCGCAAGTGGTGGTGGATAAAAATGACCCTAGTGTCCAAAATCCAACTAAACCTGTAGGTCCTTTTTACAATGAAACACAGGCAGAAATGCTAAAAAGAGAATTTGGATGGCAGATGATAGAAGACTCTGGGCGAGGATATCGTCAAGTGGTTCCTTCGCCTATACCGATGGACATTGTTCCATTTCAAACTATCAAAAGACTTGTAGAAGAAAACAATATTGTCATAGCATGTGGAGGTGGAGGGATACCTGTTTTTATTGATGATCATGGCAATTTTGAAGGTGTAGATGCAGTAATAGACAAGGATTTTGCTTCTGCGCTACTCGCTACAAAAATAAACGCTGACCTCTTGGTGATTTTGACAGGGGTAGACAAAGTATGTATTGATTATGGTAAATCTAGTCAAAGAGAACTAGAAAAAATGACTCTAGACGAGGCTTTGAAGTACATGGATGAGGGACAGTTTCCAAAAGGGAGCATGGGTCCTAAAATCCAAGCCGCAGTAAAATTTATTCAAAATGGTGGGCGCAGAGTATTGATCACGTCCATAGAAAAGATAGTAGATGCGATAGAAGGCAAGACAGGAACTATTATCGAGTAGAATTAGTTTAACGGTAACATAGGAGGATAAAATGAGAAAACAGATATTTTTTCTCTTTCTGTTTTTGATGCTAGTAGCATCTATTTACTGTATAACTATCCAAGGGAAAATCAGTTCAAACCACGACACTAGTTTTCACGGTGTGATCACGCTGGAACTACAAAATGCCACGGACACCTTACCAATATCAATAAATACCATTGCTCATAACGGCTATTTTATGGAAGCTATAGACATTCCAGAAGCAACTCAAGCAGCGGACAGCGTAGTGTTGAAAGTAAATGGGCAAACCTTTAAGGCACAAATCGTAAACGAAAAAGCTATTTTTGATGTTTACCTAGATGTAAATACTCCTGAGCCTCAAAATGATCACCAAACACCCATTCCAAACATTGGAGAAATAACAAACTTCACAAATGAAACTAGTGCTATGGAACTCGACTATTACCATTATGCCGTTTATTCATACCAAAACAGGCTATTAGTCGTGAACCAATATTCAGTAGAAGAATTTGATAGAATGCCTGACGGTAGTCTCCACAGGTTGAGCAGATTTGAAGCGAGGATGAATTGGTTTTCTGATGTTGATGAAGACAGACTATATGTAATCAGTCGTAATGATGTAAATCTTCGATGGAACCTAGCTGTGTATGATTTATCGCAGACTCCGATGCAAAAGGTGACTAGTTTTAATCTCAACAATGTTGCATATGATTATGTTGCTGCTATGCAGTTTAGCAACCAACATATAATGATTGCTTCAGGAGCGACAACGCATACTTTATTGTATGATAAAGCTACTTTCGAGATGGTGGGTTCTATTACAAATATAGGTGGGTACAGGTGGCTTAAAAAGGGCAATCTTCTCGCTGTTCCAAAACCTCATAGCCAAACACCACACCCAGAATTTGGTACCATTTGGACAGAGATTTTGGAGTTTTATCATGTCGATGAAGAAAAAAACTACGAATTGACAAAGCTATCTGAGATATTCATCACCTACTACCATCTCATAACAAATATGGAAATTCAAAATGGGAAACTTGTGGTCTCACATTATGAAGGTGTGATTATTGTAGATATAGATGACATTACAAGCCCTACTATTTTACATGATTTGTGGATTGATTATCCCGGTTTTGTCGACTATGCTATTTACACGGGTGATTATTTGTATGCCAGCGTTTTATCAGCATATTTATATGTTTGGCAAATAGTAGAAGATGGCAATATGAACTTGATTTTTTCTGAGCAATCTGGTTCTGGTGCATCAGGAACTGATAAAAATATGGAGCTACATTACCCCTACTTATATATGAATAAAAATTATGGGCTAAAGGTGTATGATCTATCAGGTGGTGCCCCAGAGGAAGCTTTTTTTCACGGAATATCTATTTCAAATGTTTCTTATTCATTGGGACAAAATGAACTATATGTGTGTCATTGGGATGTGAACTATTTTTTAAAACACGATATGAATGCTACGAAATTTGATATTTACTCAATCATTGAAAACAAACTTGTTTATAGCGTTGTTTTCGATACATGGAGACAAAATGTAAATGCTGTGATAAAGGATAATCTACTTTTTGTTTCTAGCATTAGGGCTGATGATATTTATATCTGCAACTTTGAGATTTATCAAATAAATAGCGGAGAAATAGAGTTTGCAAATGATTTTGAACTTGATCATGGGTTGAATAGGGGGTTTCATATCATAGACGACTTGATTTTCTTTAACTATGGATACACTCAAGTAGTATATAGATTCGTTGATTATGAGCTTGAATATGTAGGCTCTTTCCAGGGGATGATCCATCTTTATCCGACCAATCAGCCAGAAGACTTTGTCATAAATTTACAAAACTCTTCTCTGATTTTTAGAGATTTAAATAATTTAGAGAATATTCTGTTTACAAAAAATGTACCTGGTGCCGATATGGTATATTTCCATAATGACGAGTATTTGATCATAGCAGACGGCGACCGAATCATGACCAGAGCGTACAATTATCATATAGAAAATGATTATTTTAGTTTGTTGCACACATTTCCAAGAGATAGAATTATAAACACCCTAAACGGAATTGTCGTAAAAAACGCCTATAGTGATGATTTCTTTTCAGAATTTTACTCTATTTTTAATGGGCAGATTTACAAAGTGGGAGAGAAAGATGAGACAGCTAGAATGCAATGGCATACTTTTTTCTTCCCAGAAATGAATAAAATGGTTCAATTTGCATACACAGGGGTTTGGGTTTATGATTTTGAATACACAGTCTCTGACAAAGATGGTACTCACCCTATTTCAAAAGCTCATTTTGAGCTGATGGGAAACTACCCAAATCCTTTTAATCCAGAAACTACAATAAAATTTAATTTACCATATTCAGACAACGTTACGATAGAAATATTCAACATCAGAGGGCAAAAAGTTCGTAGACTTTTAGATGGGCATATGAATAGCGGAGTTCATTCTGTCGTTTGGGATGGGAAAAATGATGCTGGCAACGCAACAAGTAGTGGACTTTATTTTTACAAAATGACTGTAGAGTCTGACGATTTTGCATCTGTGAAAAGGATGATTCTTTTAAAGTAACATTTTTTTCTAGTCCGAGATTTCAACATAAAAACCGTGCCATGGTGTTACGGTTTTTGGGCGTTTAAAATCCGTGCTATCGCCCCAGATTGGAGAGCACGAGTTGTGCACATGTGTTCCCTTTGTTTCCCGCATCTATCCTGCTTATTTTAGGAATCGGTACAGGAGCCGTACAGGGAAGGTGTCAGAAGACGAGATTGGGTGCGGTTTTTTCGGTTTGAAATTGGGCGGTTTTATCGATTAGGGGCGAGGACGATAGCGGAACGAAAAATTGCGTTCCCTACAGAGATAGGAACGGATAAATGCGTTCCCTACAGAAATAGGAACGAATAAATGCGTTCCCTACAGAAATAGGAACGGATAAATGTGTTACCTACAGAAATAGGAACGGATAAATGTGTTACCTACAGAAATAGGAACGAATAAATGCGTTCCCTACAGAAATAGGAACGGATAAATGCGTTCCCTACAGAAACTGGTTATTTTTCGACTTTTCGGGATGGTGCCGTTTTATCGACCACCCGAGCTCCGCAAGGTTTTTCTCATTGAAACTTTTGAACAATAGCCTGTTCTACACAAAAAGGGATATAATTTTTTAAACACCCACCCAGTCCAACAATCTGTCTGACCATACTGGATGACAAATATAAATACATAGCATCAGGTACTAAAAATATAGTTTCAATATCTTGGTTTAAATTTTTGTTCATCAGAGATAATTGCAGTTCGTACTCAAAGTCCGAGACAGCTCTCAGCCCTCTGATGATAGTATTTGCTTTTACTTTTTCAGCAAAACGTATAGATAAACCGTCAAACTTTTCGACTCTCACATTGGAAAGAAATTGTACAGTTTCCTTGCACAAATCATATCTTTCATCAGTGTTAAATAGCGTATTTTTGTTTGTAATATTTGCTACTGCCAAGATGATTTCATCAAACAACTCTGTCGCTTTTGTCAAAATATTTAGGTGTCCATAAGTAATAGGGTCAAAAGTTCCCGGATATATAGCTCTTTTCATATTACCTCCATCACATTTTGTCCAAAATGGGCTTTAAATTATTTATTAGCTTTTTTGCAGTGAGTCCCAGAATATCTCTTAATTCATCTATTTTACCGTGCTCTATAAATTGGTCAGGTATGCCAAATCCAATGGTTTTACATTTATAAACATTATAATCCAGAGAAAGTCTGGATGCAAAACCCCCTATCAGCACATTTTCTTCTATAATGATATGATATTTATAGACATTGTATACTTCGTCATAAATATCTTTGTCATATGGCTTTATAAAAACAGGATTTATTAGTAAAGGATTAATACGTGGGTATTGGCTTCGAATCATTTCAAAAAGCTCCATTGCTATATTAAATGAGTGCCCTACACCTGTAATGGCTAGTTTTATTGAGTGATTTTTATCAGAAGATGACTTGCTTTTTTCCCCATGATAGATGACACTATTATTTTTATTTTCAACACAAATATCGCTTTGTATATTATCAAAATTTTGAACCAATCCTCTAGGATATCTGATAGCGACAGGTCCATGATGATTTAATACAGCCCAGTCCATAGCATCTCTTAGCTGTTTTTCAGTGGCAGGAGCTATGATTGTCAAGTTCGGTACAAACTGTAAAAAAGACAGGTCAAACACTCCCTGATGCGTAGCACCGTCTTCGCCTACGAGTCCAGCTCTATCTATACAAAAAATGACAGGCAAGCGTTGTAAAGCTACGTCATGTATCACCTGATCTAGAGCTCTTTGCAAAAACGTCGAATATATTGCCACAAAAGGTCGCAAGCCCTGTGTTGCCATACCAGCTGCTAGCGTGACGGCATGTTGCTCGGCGATACCTACATCAAAAAATCTTTCTTTGTATTTTTGAGAGAAATTGTTTAACCCTGTTCCATCGCCCATCGCTGCAGTGATCGCAACTACTTTTTTGTTTTTGCTAGCGATTTCACACAATTTTTCACCAAACACCTGAGAATAGCCTATGCTTTGGTGTGCGTTTATTTTACCAGTATCCTGGTTAAAAGGTCCTATCCCATGATATTTTGATGAGTCTGTTTCTGCATGACAGTAACCCTTTCCTTTTTGTGTGATGAGGTGTATGAGCACAGGACCGACCACATTCTCCTTTGCTTTTTTAAAAATTCTACACAAACGAGGAATATCATGCCCATTTATAGGACCTACGTATTTAAAGCCGAGATCCTCAAATATGATATTAGGCACTATGATGTTCATCAGACTTTCTTCTATCTTTTGGGCTCCATAAACAAATGATTTTCTGATTTTGTCAGGTAAGGACAAAGACAAATCCCATACCTGTTTTTTGATGGTATTGTATGATTTACTCACTAGGACATTTGCTAAATAATTTTGCAAAGCACCTACATTTTTAGAAATAGACATATCATTGTCGTTTAGTATTACTATCATATTTTTGTTTATATGTCCAGCATGATTCAACGCCTCAAAAGCCATCCCCCCTGTGAGTGCTCCATCTCCTATCACTGCGATAGTCGTCCCTTTTTGAGAATTTATTTCTTTTGCGATAGCTATTCCGAGAGCAGCAGAAATCGATGTGCTAGAATGCCCGACGGTAAAAGAATCGTATTTACTTTCAAAGATGTTATTAAAGCCACTGATGCCGCCTAGAGTTCTGAGAGTGTCAAATTTTTTGTTTCTACAAGTCAATATTTTGTAGGCATATGCCTGATGTCCCACATCAAATATAATATTTTCATGCAAAGGATTAAATACTTTTAACAAAGCGACAATAAAATCAGTAGCTCCCAGGCTCGGAGCAATATGACCACCGTTTTTAGAAGTAACCTCAATGATTCTTTTACGCACATCACCGGCTAATACGGATAGATCCTCAAAGCTCAGTTTTCTCACATCATCTGGACTTTTTATCTTTTCAAGCATCTAAACACTCCTTGTCATGAATGATTACTTTGCCACGTGTTGTTTCAGAGCAGATAATCATTTCTATCCATTGTAGGATTTTATTTATACCTATTTTTTTGAGAGAAGAAAATTCTGATATATATATTTTATCTATACTAGGTTCATTTAAGGAAGATAGAGAATCATTTGAAGCTTTGTCACTAGCTATTTCAGACTGGACATCTTTTTTTTCCAATTCATTTAAAAACTTTTTCAGCTGACCATGTATTTTGTTTTTGGGGATTTTATCACATTTTGTAGCAGCTATCATAAAACAGATTTTTAAATCCTTTAGCATATTTATCATCACTATATCCTTTGGGTCCAGCTCATGTCTGATATCTATTAAAACTATGACTCCTGCTAGTTGTTGCCTTTTTTGAAAAAAAAGATTTATCATTTTTTGCCATTTTTCTTTTTCTGATTTGCTGACTCTAGCATAGCCATACCCCGGCAGATCTACGAGCCCAAAGCAGCCTTGGACGTGTGCGAGATATTTTATTTCAAAAAAATTTATTAATCTAGTCTTTCCCGGTTTGTTTGCTATTTTTGCTAGTAGTTTTCTATTTGTGAGTGTGTTTATCATAGAAGATTTGCCTACATTTGACCTTCCTACAAAAGCAAAATCTTTCCAAATGGTATCGGGAAAGCCACTCTGATTAATAGCACTAGTGATATATTTTGATTCTATTATCCTCATCATAATATATGTTTTTTATCCTTTGAAAACGGGCATTTTGTGCTCACTATATATTATAGACGTGTTATCTGATTCCCAGATTTCCACTTCATTCATATAGATCTCGTCTTTTTCTAGAACTTTTTGTAATTCTTGAAATATTACTCTAGCAATATTTTCTGAAGTCGGGTTTTGTTTTTTAAACCATACGAGCTCATTTAGGTACTTGTGATCAAATTTATCCATCAATTCGACAAGATGATCTTTTATTACCTTAAAGTCGATAGCCATTCCTAGTTCATCGGTTTTTTGAGCTATCAATTGAACACGGACTTTCCAATTGTGCCCATGGAGATCTTTGCAAGAACCACCATGGTTGTTTAAATGATGAGCTCCAGAAAAGGAAGCTGTTACATTTATTTTATACATCAAAACCACCTTTGTTTTTTATAATAAGCATAAAGTCGGTTTATTTTTTATACTGTTTTTTGTCAATCAATATTTTTTGAGCTAACATTTCCTGATCGCCGCTACGGAGTCCAGTTTACACAAACCACCAAAAAAGGAAGATTAGTTCTTATTCCTTTTAGCTTACTATAGTCCTTTTCTGTAGTTAGTATATAATCATATTTCTCAAAATCAATCTGGTTTTGTTCTAAGAATGCCTCAGTGTATTCAAAATGATCATTCTGGAATAGATGATATTCAAAACTTATCCCAAACTTTGATATGCTATCTTCAAAGGATTTCGGTGAGCCTATTCCAGAGAGAAGCATATTTTTTGAAGTTTTAATGGTTTCAATATCATACAATTTACCTGAAAAGTCTTTTATTTCTTTTAATACATATTCACCTTCAAAAATTGGCTTACCAAAACTTTCAAATCGCTTTAACATACTTTGAGAAAGGTCGTTTTTGTTGCCATTAAACACCAAATAGTCTACGTATTTCAGGGCGGATATGGGTTCTCGCAAAATTCCAGCGGGTAAGCAAAATCCATTTCCAATAGGATTTTGAGTGTGAAATATGCAGATTTTAGTATCTTGGTATACTTTCAAGTGCTGAAAAGCATCATCCATGATGACATAGTCTAGGGAGGGATATTTCTCTTGTAAAAGTTTTAGAGATTTGATTCTATTTTTACCTACACAGATTGGGACATTAGATAGCTTTGCCGTGTATAGTGACACCTCGTCACTGACATATGTTTCATTTGTCGAGGTTATTAGTGTCGTAGTATTCTCATATTTTCCTTTATAACCACGCAAAACGATTGCTATTTGTTTTTTTTTTTCTATTAGATGATTTGCCAAAAAAATAGTGAAAGGTGTTTTCCCCGTACCACCAGATGTGATATTGCCTACAGATATTATTTTGAATTTAGATTTGTATGTCAATATGGGTATCTTTGTGTACAAAAATCGTCTTAAGACTACAATAATTGTAAAAAAGATGGACAAAGGATATAATAGAAATGAAAGCACTGACTTACGTTTTAAATGCTTTGTTATAAATAATTGGTAATTCAAGACATTTCCTGTGATTTCTTTTTTAAGCTTTGCCACCATTTGATTCGTTTATTTATTTCTTTTTCAAAACCAAATTCTGTAGGGACATAGTAATCTTCTTCGTTCATATTATCTGGAAAATATTTTTGATAAAAATAATTATTTTCAAACTCATGGTCATATTTATATTCTGCACCATACCCGGCATCTTTCATTAGTTTTGTAGGAGCATTTCTTATATGTAAAGGAACGGGTAGATGGCCTGTTTTCTTTGCCATATCGCTAGCCTTGCCCATCGCTAAATAAGTAGCATTTGATTTTGGTGCAGTAGCTAGATAGATTACTAACTGTGCTAAATGAACATTCGCCTCTGGCATACCCAAAAATATCAAAGCATCTTTTGCAGCTATCGCTTGAACGAGAGCATTTGGATCAGAAAGCCCTATATCCTCAGAGGCAAAGCGAATCAACCTGCGAACTATATAGAGAGGATTGTCTCCTGATTCTAGCATTCTAGATAGCCAGTATAACCCTGCCTGGGGGTCTGAGCCTCTGAGAGATTTATGTAATGCTGAGATGAGATTAAAATGCTCTTCTCCTTTTTTGTCGTACAGCATAGTTTTTACAGATAAAATGTTTTTGATTTTTTCTTCATCCAGAATCTGATTTTGATGATTTGAGATTGTTATTTCGAGTAAATTAATAGCTTTTCTAGCATCTGCTCCAGAAGAATTTGCTATATAATCTATTGATGACTCAGTGTAGTATTCTTCGATATTTTCTAGTCTTAAAATCTTTTTTATGATCGTCTTAATATTATCTACTGATAAAGGATTTAATATAAATACGTGGCATCTAGATAAAAGAGCAGATATTACATAAAATGAGGGGTTTTCTGTAGTAGCACCTATCAAGATAATAGCTCCTGACTCTACATATGGTAAAAATGCATCTTGTTGTGATTTATTAAAGCGATGTATTTCATCTATAAATATAATGGTTGGTTCTAGAGTTAACCGTTTTTGTTGTTCTGCTATGTGCATGACATCTTTGACTTCTTTTATTCCCGATAATACTGCTGAAAAAGCGACAAATGGAATATCTGCATGTTTTTGGATGAGTTTGGCGATGGTTGTTTTTCCAGTTCCGGGATTTCCCCATAGTATAAATGAATGAAACTTTTTACTTTCAAACATTTGATTTAATATACACGACTGACTCAATAAATGATCTTGCCCCAGTATATCATTTATCCCTTGTGGTCTGTATTTTTCGGCAAGAGGTATGTTATTCAATAAGAACTCCTTGTTTTAGGGTATTCATTAATAGCTTTAAAAAAAGAAAATGTTTTCTACACTCTTCACTTTGATAGAAATTACCTATTCATATGTAATTTTACTCTTTGATTTAATGCCAGAAACATCATATTGATATCTGTTTCTGCTATTGAGATATCAGCAAGTTTTTGGTAGATACTATACCGATGACTCCACAAATTAAAAATATATTGTCTGCTGTGCCTATATATCAAAGGTCTTTTGCTACCTTTGATTCTAGATAAAATGACTTCAAATGGTGGGTTCAAGCAAATATTAAATGTACGCATTTGCTTTAAAAGCTTTTGATTTGTATGATTTAGAGGTAGTCCTCCACCTGTCACGATAATAACCGAATGCTCTTTTGAGATAGTATCGTCTCCATATACTATGTCTTGGAGTATTTTCTTTTCTTGTGCCCTAAAAAAAGATTCACCTTTTTGTTTGAAAATTTCGTAAATAGTCTTGTTTTCAATATTTTCTATTAGTTTGTCTGTATCTAAGATTTTATTTCCCAGTTCTTTTGATAATATTTCACCAAAAAAAGATTTCCCTGAGCCCATAAAGCCTATGAGACAAACATTTCTTTCCATTAAAAAATCTTTTACATTTTGCTCTAGGCTATGAAAAAGCACATCATTTTCCATAATTTTTTTCACCAAAAATAGATTTCATAGTATATTATATTTAGAGTATTATTCCATGCAAAAGCATTTTTTGAATAGAGAATACCCTTTGCATAAATTGGCAAGACTAGCGGAAGCGAAGAGTTCAGAGTGTTAAAAAACTATATATGGGGGAAATGTTATAATAGCCACTATTTCATTCTTTTATTTATCACTTCCATTATGCGGTTTGCTATGTTATCCAATGGCTCTACATAATCGATAGCTCCAGTCTCAAATGCGGCTTTTGGCATGCCATAGACGACAGATGTTTTTTCATCCTGGGCGATATTTATACAGCCAGCATCTTTTAGCAACCTCACTCCCTGAGCACCATCTTTTCCCATACCTGTCAGAATGCAGCCTACAGCATTACTTCCAGCAAATTCTGCGACAGACTTAAACAGCACATCTACAGCTGGTCGCTGGTACCATACTTGAGGTCCTTTTTTGATTCGGACTAAATATCTGGCGCCATCTCTACGAAGCACCATATGGAAATCTCCAGGGGCAATGAGACACAGTCCTGGGGTAATAGAGTCTCCATCTCTGGCTTCTCGTACCTCTATTTGAGCATTTTCATTCAATCTATTTGCAAAAGCCTGAGTAAAGCCGGCAGGCATATGTTGAACTACTAGCACGCCCGGGGTATTGGCAGGAAATCTATAAATCACATCTTTTAAAGCCTCAGTCCCTCCTGTCGATGAGCCAATGACAATGAGTTTATTCGTTGTGGTGATACTGGTAATGATGTTCTTTATAGGTGGGGCTGGTGACGACGCATGGTGGGGTTCTTCAGATTTTGGTATAGGAGCAGTATTTACCCTAGCCATTGCAGCTGCTCTGACAGCTTGTAACAACTGAGGTTCTATAGATTCGATAGAATATGCCTCACTAGGTTTTGGCACCACACTGACAGCTCCTATTTCTAGTGCTTTCATAGAGGTTTCACAGCCTTGTCTAGTCACAGAGCTGACGATCACTGTAGGTATGGGAAAATGTGCCATTACTTTTTTTAGAAATGTGAGCCCATCCATTCTAGGCATTTCAATATCTAGTGTCATCACGTCAGGTTTCAGACTAACGAGCTTGTCCCTTGCGGAATACGGGTCAGGTGCAGTTCCTACGACCTCCATGTCTTGTTCAGCGTTGATTAGAGTTGTCAAAACTTTTCGCACTACAGCACTGTCATCCACTATCAATACTTTCGTTTTCCTAATATACATATACTACCCCATTTTCAGTAAGATATTTAAAGGCTCTTCTTTGTAAAAAAGCAATTCAGAGCCATACTCTGACTCTCTGATACTAGAAACATCTCTGATCATAAAAGGAATGTTTATTTTTGTATTTAAATCATTCATCGTTATCCTTATAAAATTACCCGTTATGATGTTTATCGCTTCTTTTAATGTGTCTTCAATATCGTTCTCAGATATTTCGTCTGTACCTAAAAAATTTTCGGTCATTGTGACGGCTGTTTTCACAGAAAATTTTAAGATAATATCTACATTAGGATCTTTGATGCTTACTATATATTTATAGTCATAAGCCGGTTGAATAGGCTCTGTTTCCTGTGTCAAGTAAAACATCGTTTCTAAGATATCAGAAGTCAGCTCCTTCAAATTCTGAATCATCTCCTTCATCAGTTACCTCCAATCCGAGTAAATTGATTAATAATTCTCTAATCCCTTCAGGACGAAAGGGCTTGTATATAATATGTTTTATATTATGTTTCTTTGCCGTTTCGGCATTTTCAGCACTTGCATCTGAAGTGACGACTACGATGGGCGTATTTTTGGTTAAATCATTTTCATGTAGTTTATTGACAAGCTCATACCCATCCATTACAGGCATGTTTATGTCAGTAAAAACCAAATCTACCCACTCACTTTTTAATACTTTTAAAGCCTCTTGGCCATTTTCTGCTTCAAAGAAACTCACTACACCAATATTGCACATTTGGATTGATTTTCTGAGAACTTTTCTCATAGAAGCAGAGTCGTCAACTACTAAAATATTAATTGGCATATTTCCCTCAATTTATTTCCATAAAATCGTTTAGAACTGATTGTATAATAATCTGACTATCACAAAGAATTTTCTCGAGATCCTTTGTCTTTATATTGTAAAATTCCATTAAATCCGTATAGCCTTGGTATAGCATATTGTCTCCCTGAGATAAATAACCCATGGTGATAGACAAATAATCGGCTAACCTAATAATTCTGACTATAGGGTTTGGATGAACCTTTGTGTCATGATGATTTCTTGCAGCTAATACCACATCGTCTGGAAACATCCACCTCTGTAAAATAGCTCCTCCGACTAGAGCATGTGTATATCCTAGAACTCTTTTTTCTGCTTCGATATAGCCGAGACCTTGATACTCTATTAAATACATGATATCGTACCATAAATCACTAACCCACAAACTGAGAACTGTTTTACCCACATCGTGTAGTATGCCTGCTGTAAACAACGCACTTTTATTCAACTTTGGTTCTAAATATGATAAATGCTCTGCAACCACTCCAGTACTGATCGAATGTATCCACAATTCCCCTTGGATCAGCTCATAACCTTTTGAAAGTGCTTTAAAATATTTGCTCGTACTAGACAGCGTCAATATTTGATACATCTTGTCCCTGCCTAAGTAATTGATAGCTCCTTTTAAATCTTTTATTTCTACGGAGTGAGCAAAATAAGCTGAATTTGCCAGCTTTAATATATTAGCAGTCAGTCCAGAATCATATTTTATGACTTCAGCTATTTCTTTATTATGATCTACATCATCCATCAATAGCTGTAAGGCTCTTTGTGCGGCCTTGCTAAATCCAGGAAGGTATTCAATTTGTTTTAAAATATCATTCATCGAAATCATAATTCGTACTCCTCATAACTATTGGATACCAACACTTTTCCGGTGGCTGTATAAAGGCGGACAGTCCTACTTTTAGAGCCGCCGACATCTTCTTTGTGGATAATCATATTATTACGCCACAACATTTTTCTGACTGCTGTATAATTTCTTTCGCCTATATTAAAATACTTGTTTTTATCCATTACATTGCTACCACCTATTACCTTGGTAATGACATGATTTCTTTTTGCTCCTAGTTTAAACAATTCTTTATACAATACGGGAACTCCTAAATCAACAAATTTATATGGATTGATGTTTGCAGGTATTTTTTCTATTGACGAATCAGGCAGCATGATATGAATCAGACCTGCTATTTTTTGATAGGGATCAAAGATAGCAAGAGCGACACATGAACCTAGAGAGTACGTTACCAAAAATTCATCTGGCTCTGTGCTTATTTTCATATCTGCTATATTTACTACTATTTGTTTTAACATAATTTACTTTCCTACCTAACTCGTTTCTCTTTTTTCGTAGGGATACCAATCAGATTTCCTGATCTTTTCTGTTTTAAAAGTGAGACTCTGCCCACTTTCTGTATCATAAATAAATTTTCTACCTATTTTACCTCCAATATCAGAGGACAAAATTTCTATAGTAAAATAATTTAAAACGGTTTTTGCGATATTTAAATTTTTTTGACCGAAATCATTACTCGATTCGGTGTCGCTACCGCCTATCAAATGAGCTCGCAGATCCTCGACACTTGATCCTTTATTTTTCATCTTTTTTATCAAGTGTTTTATCGCTATTGATCCATATTTTGTCGACGATACTTTCTGATTAGGAGGGGTGGGAAATAAAAAAGAGCAACATCCCGAATACTTCATTTTTTCATCAAACAGACCGACAAAAACGCCAGAGCCGGTCACACCATAAATGCTGGTGGCATTCTCTGTGATAAACATGTAGCCGGGTTGAATTAAATATTTATATTCTGATATGCTAAAAGTCATTTAAACCTTCTTGTAGGTGGCAGGCTGCACATATTGGAAAGGATGCTTTATTCCATTTAAACTTTCCGAATGACCTATCATTAAATAAGAGGGATTGTTCATAAAATCATAAAACCTGTTTACGATGCCTTCTTTGGTTTGTAAATCAAAATATATCATCACATTACGACAAAAGATTATATCAAAGTGGTGAGGGAGCTGGAATGGTTCTATCAAATTTAGTCTATTAAATTGAACATGCTTTGTGATACTACTTTTTAATTTAACCAGCCCTTCAGAATTATTTTTCCCTTCTTGAAAATATTTTTTTAATAGGCTCTTGTCTATTTTTTCCACTGCTGCTACTGGATAAACTCCTCGTTGAGCCATTCCCAACACCTTTGAGGAGATGTCTGTAGCGTATATCTCAAAGGGGTATTTATCACCTAGTAGTTCTTTTAATGTGATAGCTATAGAATAGGGCTCCTCACCAGAAGAACAGGCAGCACTCCAAACTTTTACAGAGTTGCTATACTTGAAATCGAAATTTTTGTACCAGACATTCTTCAAAAAGTCAAAGTGTTTTTCCTCTCGGAAAAAATGAGTCACGTTTGTAGATATCAGATTTATAAATTCTACTAGTTCGTCTCCACTATCATCATTTTTGATAATATCATAATATGCTCTATAACTATTAATATTTCGTTTTCGCAACACTTTGTTTACTCGAGATTGTAGCAATTGTTTCTTGTCACGAGTTAGATGGATTCCTACTTTGTCATAAACAAGCTTTGCAAATGCATCAAAATCTCTATCTGAAATTATATAGTCCATATCTTAATTCTTCCTTCAAAAAAATATTTATTACACATACCTATACTTTCGGTCTTGGAATACTTTATTTATTTCTCAACATCTAGCTTGTTCGCATCCAATATCAAACCTACTTTTCCGTCTCCCATGATAGTAGCTCCAGAAATGCCATCTAAATCTTTAAACTTGTCTCCGAGAGTTTTCACCACTACATTTTGGTTGCTGATGATTTCATCTACGGCTATGGCATATTGTTTTTCAGTAGTCTCTAAGATTACTAGTAAACAATCTTGCAGGTTTTCACTTTGTGGAACAAATTTAAATTTTCTGTTCAGGCGCACTATAGGGATCAAGTTGTTTTCTACTTTTACTGTTTCGGCTTTGTTCATGACACTGCTGATCATTTCAGGCGTCGGCTTCAAGGAACGTCTGATATTCGCAATAGGGATGATATAAAGCTCCCCAGAAACTTTTACGAGCATACCCGTGATGATAGCTAGTGTCAGAGGTAGAGATATCCGAAATGACGAGCCTTTATTTGGCTCTGAATGTATCTCTACATTGCCGCCTAGATGAGTGATCGCTTGCATCACCACGTCCATACCTACGCCCCTGCCAGAAACATTAGATACTACCTCCATGGTCGAAAAGCCAGGGGCGAAAATGAGCTTAAAGATTTCAGTGTCTGTCAACTGAGCATTTTCTTTGATCAGACCTTTTTCTATAGCTTTACTAAGAATTCTATCTTTATCTAAGCCTTTTCCATCGTCTTTGACTTCTATCACTATTGAGTTTCCTTTGTGATAAGCACTCAAAGTGATCACTCCCTTGTTCGGTTTCCCAAGAGATTTTCGTGCCTCTGCGTTTTCGATTCCGTGATCGCAGGAATTTCGGATCATATGTACCAAAGGTTCATAAAGGGAGTCTACCATATTTCTATCAATTTCTGTATCCTCACCCACTAAAACAAGGTCTATCGCTTTTTTATGCTGAGTAGAATAATCTCGCACCACTCGTTTCATTTTAGTAAAGGTCTGTCCTATAGGAATCATTCGGAGAGCCAATGAGGCTTTTTGTAGGTCGGAGATTACTCTGTGTAGTTGACTTTTTTTCTTTAAAAATTCATGCTCAAATATATTCAAGATATTTTTATCTTGATCAAATAAATTATAAGAAATAACCAATTCCCCAACCATTTCTATTAAAAAATCGAGCTTTTCTGTTTTTACCCTGACACTATCTTCTGTATTTTTTGCCTTTCCGGGGTCTATGTTTTGGGTGTCTAGATTTGCGAGTGGCTCTATAGCCGGCGTTTCCACTATATCATCTATGGTAGGAAAACTCAGCTGTTGAGAAGATTCTGCACTCAACTTTTCTATGTCTTTTAAATCATTATTTGTCTCTAGGGGACTCTTTTCCATTTGAGGTGTCGCAGACTTCATCGGATCACTCATGGTCTGGACATCGGGGATTGTTTTTCCCTCAGATGCTGATTTTAAGAGTATCACAATGTTTTCTAACTCATCGTTTGTGATGTTTTCGGATCTATTGATGACATCCAATCCTGATATTATCTTTTTGATCAAATCTATAGTTTTGAATATCAGTGAGCTGATTTCGGGGGTAATGTCTAGTTTACTATTACGAGCTTTGTCTAATATATTCTCTGCTTCGTGTGAAATTAGATTTATTTTGCTCAAGCCCATAAAGCCACTGACGCCTTTGAGTGTATGGAACGGTCGGAATATTTCGTTTATCAAGTTTAGATTGTTTGGTTGCTCTTCCAAATCTAACATATTACTTTCCAATGCAACTACGTATTCTTTTGCTTCGTTTACAAAATCCATAAACAGCTCGTCATCAGCATGATCAGTTTCTAGCACGTCACCGGGTGAAGGAACGAAATGAGGCTCAGTGACAGGCACTTCGACAGCGACAGAAACTGGATCAACAGCTGCTGAAACAGGCTCTTTTATGCTTTGGGATTCTGTTTCAGAGCCCGGGATATCTATCTCATCTAGAGGAGGGATGGTCCGAATATCAGGCTCCATGGATCCTTCAGTGAACTCTGACTGAGAGTCAGTATCTAATGATTCAGAATCTCGAATCATAGGCTTTGGCTTATTCAGAGAAAGTACTGCTTTTTTAAAACTTTCAAAATTCATATAAATAGACTCATAAACCGCTTCTGGATCAGATATCGGATCGATGTCGCGCAATATTAATTTCTCTACAAATTCGCATATCACACAAACCAGCTTGACCAAATTACTGTCATTGGTCGTTTCTTTGATTTCTTCTCTCACTGACTCAAATAGTGAAAGCAAGCCCGCTAATTCGGTGTAGTCTTTCTCATCTAAATCAATGAGATTGACCGATATCGTTTCTACTTTTTCATAAAAATCTTCACTATACATCAAAACCTTCTTGTACTACTATTATTTAGACTAACATTATTTGGCATAGCTTTCTTGTCAATATTTTTTTTAAAAGCATAGCATTTTTTTTTGTTTATTTCTTTTATTTAAAGCTGTTAGCTATATTCATTTATTCATTAAATCGTTGCTAAAATTTTGCTTTTTCTGTGTAGTTTTGGTGAAATTATGGCTTTTTTTGTTGATATATGCACTATTGACCATAGTTTATTATCACACTTTCATTATGACTATTCCTTGTCATATTTCCTATAATGAATCCTTCCGTTTCATGTAAAATCTGATCTGCTTTTTCTTTTGATGTAATCACTACATACCCAATACCCATATTGAATGCACAAAATGCTTCATTGATCGATAATTCTCCTTTTTTGACTAGCCATTTAAAAAGGGGAGGTATGGTCCATGTATTACAATGTATATTTGCAGTTAAACCCGCAGGAATAATCCTTTTGATATTACCTTTCAAGCCACCTCCCGTGATATGTGCCATGCCATGTATCATCGCAGGGTTGCTCCATTTTTTTAGGACTGGGTAGTATGATTTATGAGTCTGCAATAAAGCGTCTTTTACTGTGGCATTTAAATCTTTGACATAGCTATCTACATCTAGTCCGAGTTTGTCGAAAACTATTTTTCTAGCTAAACTGTAGCCATTTGTATGTAAGCCCGTAGAGGGAAAACCGATTAAAATATCGTCTTCTTTGATGGATTTACCAGTGATTAAATCAGATTTTTCTACCAAACCCACTATTGTTCCGACTAAATCAAAATCATTATTTTGGTAAATATCGGGCATTTCAGCCATCTCGCCACCTATCAAGGCCAAGTCGTTTTCTATACAAGCTTTTGACATCCCTGCGATAATTTCTTTTATAAAATCATTGTTCATGCGACCTAGCCCTATATAATCAAGAAAGAATTGAGGTTTTGCACCCTGTACAAAGATATCGTTTACACAGTGGTTTACTAGATCCTCACCTATGGTGTCGTATTTTTTAGCTTTGTGTGCGACAATGATTTTCGTCCCGACACCGTCACAGCTTGAAACCATCACAGGATCTTTCCAGAGGCTCAAATCTAAATGATATAACCCTCCAAATGCCCCAAGATCAGAGAGAACATTTCGACTGTATGTCTTTTTCACTATATTTTTTATGCTTTCAACGGCTTTCTCACCTGCTTCTATATCTACACCTGATTTTTTATAATCCATTTTTTCTTTTGCTCTCCATAAATAAATAATAACAAATCTTTTACTTTATGACAAAGAGTCCTTGTCTCCTACTCTTGTCAGCCACTCGACCCTTTTTTCTATCTCTTCCATACTGGCAATTGTTAGTTTGTCAAAGCTGAAAGATTCTATATTGAGAGAGGCCATCGCTGTTCCATAAACCATAGCTCTTTTTATGGTCTCTGGATCCATCTTACCCTGCTTTGCTAGATAACCCATAAAACCTCCAGCAAAGGAATCTCCTGCTCCTGTGGGATCGATTACCTTTTCTACTTCATATACAGGGGCATTATATAGGAAACAATATGTAGGAACATGATTTGTACCTATTATAGGGCAATATGTCTCCAATTTTTTGTTGAAAACGACAGCTCCATCTGCTCCTCTTTTGACGATCACATACTCGGGACCATAATGTAAAATGTCCTCTACAGCTAGAAAGATATCTTCCTTTTGGGTTAAAAGTTTTATCTCATCCTCATTTATAAATAGGATATTTACCCTTTTTATCACTTCATTTAACAACTCTGGAGTGCTTTGTATCCAAAAATTCATCGTGTCACAGGCAATAATTTTTGCATTTCGTGCCTGAGCTATGACATCTAGTTGTAGTTGAGGATGAATATTTCCTAGAAAAATATATTCTGTCATGGCATATTCTTCGGGTAATTTTGGTTTAAAATCTGAAAAAACATTTAATTGAGTATCTAGTGTTTCTGCACGATTTAGATCATTGTATATTCCACGCCACCTAAAGGTCTTTCCATGTACTGTTTCAAGCCCTTTTAAATCTATAGCATGTTTTTTTAAAATGTCGTATGTTTCAGCAGGAAAATCATCCCCCACTATACCTACAATACCTGTTTCGGTATATCGACTGGCTGACAAGGACGCATAAACTGCTGACCCTCCCATAGAGTTCTCTCGTCTACCAGACGGAGTTTCTATATCATCGATTGCGACAGAGCCAACTATCACCAATTTCATCTTATCCTCCTAGATATTCAATATCGGTTATTTTTTTTATTCTGCATTTGTGATTGTCTGACTTTTTTGAAAAAGCCAGATTATATTTTCAAAGCTGACACTAGTATAACCTTTAACAATTGTAAAGATAACAGCACCTAACAATATTTTTACTAACAATCCTTTCCACCCTCCAAAGCGACTATTTCTATTTCTTTGTCGCCCATACTCTGCTTTTTCTCGAAAAATATTCATATACACTATTCCAGCACCATCTTCAAAGTAATTTTTTATTTAAAACTCAGCCTTAATATTTCAGCGAACCTTTTCTGTCAAATCTTTTTTTTCGTTTTTGTGATTTAAGTCGAAAAGTAACCTATTTCTATATCATTTAATGACAAATGGAAATGCTATAACATACTCGGCACATATAAAATTAAAAAAGCAAGGCTTTTTATTGCCTTGCTTGAAAAAATTGTTGAGAGATGTGGAATTACTCTTATCTTTCTACTTTTACTGTTCTTCTATCGACAGAAATACAGCTTGTAAAACCGCTGATTATACTGTCTAAAAAAGTTTTTGATGTGATGATTGTGTAGTCCTCTGCTCCTCTTGCCATTGTGTTTGTATCCACATTGTTTATAGGAACTAGTCCGAACAAAATATACCACTGTGATTGAGTTTCAGTTGCTCCTGTCTGAGCACCACGACCTACTACATGTGTGTGTGTATGACATGCTGTAAATAATACGGCAGCCAGTACTATTAAAACGATGATTGTTCTTTTCATTAATACCTCTCTTGTTTTTTTGCGATAGACGCTATCGAAGATTCCACACTCAACATTTTTTCAGTAAAATTATCCGCCAAAATAAAATAATCTATCATGTATATATTACTTAATTTATGTTTATTTAGTTTTGAAAAGATGACTTTTACCAAGACATTATCTTCATATGATATGAGGTATTGATTGATGAGTATATTTTGGTATCTGAAAGGTAGAGATGCTATGATATTATCTTTATAAATATCGTTAAAATGAGTTGCCGACACTGAAAATAATTCTCTATATGATAAATCATTATTTACAATTTCCGAAACAAATATCATCTGAGATAACGAATCTACAAAAGCTGCAATAGGCAATTCATTAAATAAATGAAAATCGTCATATTGAATATCATTTATAAGCTCCAGAAAATACTCGTCTGGGACTTTTTGAAAAGACCGCACAGGCTCAAAATAAAGACTTTCAGTATCTAAAACAGACTCTGCATTTACCAAACCCTCGTCATAACTCATAGTAATGGCTATGTATTCAGGGAATCCACCACTGCATGAGAACAATGCTAAAAGCATAAAAGAAAACAAAAAAAACCTCATACGTAAACATATCCTTTTTTTTAAAAAAATTACGAAACACCAAAAATTTCATATGGTAAATTTTGTCAAGTGGTTTTTGTTTTTTTTGTAATTTTTTTGTGTGAGACTGTTCACTTGTTCTTTATCCATAATCTTCTTATACCGCATGTTTGCTATCAACAAAGCCTTCTTGTAAATAACAGCACGAAAATGAATATACCTTACACACGCTGAAGTCGTGTGATGTTTAGTCGAAACGCGACATCAACGACAAAGTGTCGTACCCCCTTGTGCTTTTTCCGCTTCTATCCTGCTTATTTTAGATATCGGTACAGGAGCCGTACAGGGAATGTATCAGAAAACTATATTGGGTGCGGTTTTCTCGATTGGAAATTGGGTGTTGATTTTTGTCGTAGATCGGAGATCTCCGCTACGGTATCGGGCGATGTTATCGATTGGGGGCGGGGATGCTGATTTGTCGTAGCTCCTCCGAGCTCCGCTACGGGATTGTACCAATTTATCGATTGGGGGCGAGGACGATAGCGGAACGAAAAATTGCGTTCCCTACAGAAATAGGAACGGAAAAATGCGTTCCCTACATTAATGTCATCTGGAAATGATATATACGATTCTCCATGTTTTTTTAAAAAAAAAGAGGAAAACCGAAGCCTTCCTCTCTTATTTCTATAAAAAGAAATTATTTACACATTGCTATTATTTACTTAAAGTCATCAAAGTCATCATCAAAGCCATCTAAAGGTAAAACAGCCTCTGGTTTGACTTCGTAAGCGTTCTTTGGCTTACTGTGTGCTAATTGAGCAGGTGGTTTTCTCCTTTCATTTGTCACGTGGAGAGTTTTTGGTGCTGCTGGTTTATAGCTGATACCTCCACCTTTTCTCGAGATAGTGAACTGATTGACCATGCTCTTTAGTTCTGAAGCCTGACTATTTAGCTCTTCAGCAGCTGAAGCTGACTCTTCTGCATTTGCTGCATTTTGCTGTGTCACACGGTTCATTTCATTAACCCCTGTGGAGATTTGGTTTACGCCGTGTGCTTGTTCGTCAGATGATGCCGAAATTTCGTTTACAATACTTTTTACTTTATTAAACTGTTCTTTCATTTCCATAAATGATTTCGTGACCTGCTCTACTATTCTAGAACCCATCTCTGAATTTCTGGTAGCTTCCTCAATGAGCACATTTGTGTTTTTAGCAGCTTCAGCACTTCGTAAAGCTAGATTCTTGACTTCTTCAGCGACCACTGCAAATCCTTTTCCTGCGTCACCAGCGTGAGCAGCTTCTACAGCAGCATTGAGGGCTAGCAGGTTTGTCTGGAATGCAATTTCATCTATCGTTTTCAGGATTTTACCTGTTTCTTGTGATGATTTTAAAATAGCTTCCATAGCTTTGTTCATTTTTTCCATAGCTTCATTACCAGCATCCACAGCCAATACTGCCTGATCAGCAAGTTTAAGTCCTGATTTTGCGTTGTCGGCATTGTTTGCTGTCAAAGAGTTTATTTCTTCTAGTGAGCTTGATATTTCTTCTAGTGAAGATGCCTGCTCGCTAGTGGCTTCTGCTAGTATCTGAGAGCCAGAGCTTATTTGATTTGATGCAGCAGAGATTTGTTCAACAGCCATATCTACCTGTACAAGAGAATCTTCGAGTGTTTTTCCTGCGAGGTTTATGTTTTCCATCAAATCATTAAAGTCGCCCGGATATTTATTAATGATTCGAGCTGTGAGGTCTTTGTGAGCTAATCTATTCATGACATCCATAGTTTCTTTTATCGGATGTATCACTGATTCTAATATTCCATTTATTCCATCTATGATTTTTGCATAGTCATTTTCGTGTTTACGAGCATCTATACGAGTTTTCATTTTACCAGCGGTAGTCTCTTGTGAGAGATATATACAATCATTATACATTCTTTGTATAGCGATCACCATGCTTTTCATAGCTTCTTTTAGAACACCAGTTTCATCTTTTGAATCTACGTTGATTTCCATAGAGGTGTGTCCATGCTGAAGGTTTTGAGCAATATCCACGCATTCTGATAAAGGTTTTGTGATCATTCTAGTGATCATCACTGCGAAGATAATAGCGATCAACAATCCCACGCATATTACTAAAATCAAGGTCACAATAGCTTGTTTTATCGTTCCTTCCATAGCATCACCGGAGTTTACCATAAAATCTCTTTGGAAATCTGCAAACTCTACTATGGCACTTACGTAATCTGTTTGCATGCGTCCAAAATCACCTGTAATATAAGAGAGCACTTGTTCCATGTTGTCTGCCTCAATATAGCCATCCATGATTCCTGCAACATTTCTATAAGCATTTCTCGCATCTTGATAATTTTTCCACAATGCAGCCTCATCCCTATTTGTGGGGTTCAAGAGTCTTTCTATCACTTCAATCCTACTACCTACATCGTTTGATGTACGGTTTATCGTGCTACGATAATATATTTTGTCTTCTCCCAAAGCAATAGATTTATAAGCTATCACCTGCTCATTTAAGGAACGTACTATTTCGTTCGCACTGTTTTGTTTGACTAGATTCCTCTCTAGCATATAGGCTAGTGCATCATCTATTGACGTAAACGACGTAATGGCTACTGCGGAGATTACAACGACAGTAGCTATTAAAATACCAAAACCTAATCCAAGTTTTACTCCAATTTTTGCATTCTTAAGCATTTTTTAATTCTCCTTTTTACTTTGTCTTTTCTAGCTGGGTCAACTCAATGTCAGTCAATATTTTACTGATATCCAAAAGAGTCACAACTTTGTTTTTTACTTTTGCCATTGCCAGTATAAACTGGGTATCTAATTCTACTCCAAAAGTAGGGGTTTTCTCGATTTCATCTACATGAATATCGAGGACTTCAATAACTTTATCGACTATAATTCCGATAAAGATTTCGTTCTTTTCCGTTTTGATCTTGATAATGACTATACTCGTCCTGTCATTATACTCTTGCTCAGGTAATTTAAATCTAAGGCGCAAATCAATAACTGGAATGATTTTGCCTCGTAGATTTATTACTCCTCTAACAAAGGGCGGAGTCTTTGGGATCTTTGTAATGTCAGGTATGGCTATTATTTGTAATATCCTGTCTACATTGATACCGTAATACTCATCCATTAGATTAAAAGTAAGGTATTTACCTTCATACACCGATGTTTCTAACACCATGTCCTTACTCATATCACACTCCTTTTTTTTATTTCGTTTTCTAAAAATTTTCTATTCATCTACTCTCCTACCACTATGCACATATTCTTCTGTATCGACAGCTTGGTAAACAAAATTTAATTATTTAATTGTGTCAAGCAAAAAAAAATAAATCAAGCATTTTTTTTATAAAAATATTAAAATTTAACTTGTCAAAATAGAGCACTGATATTTCTTTGCTTACGAAAAATATTACTTTTGGAGGATAGTTAAATGGCTTTAGAATTAAATGAAACGAACTTTGAAACAGCTATAGGAAAAGGAATAGCTATAGTGGATTTCTGGGCACCATGGTGTGGTCCATGTAAAATGATGACACCTATTATTGATAAATTGTCGATAAATCACCCAGAATTAATAGTAGCAAAGGTCAATATTGATGAGTCACCTGAGATTGCAAAAAAGTATAACATCATGAGCATCCCTACTATTATTATTTACAAAGATGGAGAACCTCTTGAGCAGACTGTAGGTGTCGTCACTGAAAAAGCTATTATAGAAAAAGTGAATTTGATAGCTTAAAAAAAAAGGGGGTGGGGAAATAAAACTTTTATCTCCCCCCCCCTTTTTTATCATTGTCTTTTTCTATATTTTATTTGCCTGCTAGATGCTTGTAATAATCCCATCTGTTCTGGATAAATTTGTAGCTTTCTTCTTTGTAGTTGTTCATCTTTTCTGGTGAAAGTCTTCCTAGTGATGTAAACCTTGTTTCGTTGTCTATGAAATCGCGTACATCTTTTGATGGCTCTTTCGAGTCCAGCGTAAACGGATTTTTACCCAGTGCGATATTCGCAGGGTTGTATCGATAAAGTATCCAATACCCACTATCTACAGCGTTCCTTTCCACTTGTTTTGATTTTGTCATATCCATTCCATGATGGATACATGTAGCATATGCTAGTATGATAGCTGGTCCGTCAAACTCTTCGGCTTCTCTGATAGCTTTTATCAACTGTTGTTTATTTGCTCCGAGTGCCACAGAGGCTACATAGATGTATCCGTAGCTCATCATCATCATACCGAGATCTTTTTTTGTAGTAGGTTTGCCACCTTCTGCAAAGCGTGCCACTCCACCCAGCGGGGTAGACTTAGAAGCTTGGCCACCTGTGTTGGAGTAAACTTCTGTATCCATAACGAGAATATTTATTTTTCTGTTTGCTGCCAGTACATGATCAAGACCACCAAAGCCTATATCATATGCCCAGCCGTCTCCACCGATACACCACACACTCTTGTCGACAAAAAAGTTCTTGAGTTCATCAGCTTTTTTTAATAAATCGAGAGCCTCACCTTTTTCTTTCGCCATTTCTGATACTATCATACTTTTAACTTTTTCTGCGTGCATGATAGCAGCATTGTCTGTTTTTTCCCAATTCTGCAAGGTAATAGATAGGGCATTTCTAAACTCAGAACAGCTACTAAGCGTGGCTAGTTTTGTGACAATGTTTTTGAGATATGTTCTATTCGAATCTACAGCTAGTCTCATGCCAAATCCATATTCTGCATTGTCCTCAAAAAGTGAATTTGCCCATGAAGGTCCATGTCCTATTTTGTTTTTGCAATAAGGGATATTAGGAAAGGTTCCACCCCAGATTGACGAACAGCCTGTAGCGTTTGCAATAAGCATACGGTCACCATAAAACTGAGTGATTAGTTTAACATATGGAGTTTCTCCACAGCCTGCACATGCTCCCGAAAATTCTAGAAGAGGTTGCTTAAACTGGCTACCTTTGACAGTGTCTTCTTTCCACTCGCCGAGCACGTCTTCTGGGAGATTATTAAAGAATACATAGTTTTCTGTTTCTCCTCTTTCTCTCTCTTCTTCTATAGGTTTCAGCACAAGTGCTTTTTCTTTTGCAGGACACTCATTTACACAAAGACGACATCCATAACAATCGTCTATATAAACCTGAATTTTATACTGAAAATCATTTTTACCCATGGCTTTTATCGTATTAAAAGATTTGGGGCATCCTTTTAAATCTTCAGTAGCTATTTGTTTAGGTCGAATAGCTGCGTGTGGACACACAATGGAGCATTGATTGCATTGAATACAATTTTCAGGCATCCAGCGAGGTACAAATGCGCTCACTCCGCGTTTTTCTAGCTGTGTAGTGCCAGAACACATCATTCCATCTATCGGCATTTGTGAGACTGTAATCTGATTGCCTTCCTCTCTCATGATAGGTTCGATGATGTTTTTTGTAAAATCATCTGCATTGTCTGGGATTAGCTTTTTTTTCAGAGCAGCTTTTGCTGGAGGGGTGCTAGGAACGGGAACTTCTACCAGTGCCTCATTTGTGGCATCTACTGCATTCCAGTTCATTTCGATGATTTGCTGACCTCTTTTTTTATATGTATACCCTATGGATTCTTTTATCATTTTGACTGCGACGTTTCTATCCAGTACACCTGAAATGAGGAAAAATGCTGTTTGCATAACAGTGTTTATCCTATTACCTAGACCCACAGAGTTTGATATAGAGAGTGCATCGATATTGAAAAATTTTACCTGTCTATCTATGATGATTTTTTGCATATCTTCTGTCAGGTGGGTAAACACTTCATCTCTGTTCCAGCTTGAATTCAATAAAAAAGTACCCCCTTGCTTTATACCTGAAAGCATATCATATCTGCCTATAAAAGCGGGATTGTGACACGCGACAAAATCAGGTGTTTGCACCAGGTATTGGCTACGAATTTTACTTTTTCCAAATCTGAGATGGCTACGAGTGATACCTCCTGATTTTTTTGAATCATATTGAAAATAGCCCTGAGCATACATGTCGGTATTATCACCTATGATTTTGATGCTATTTTTGTTTGCTCCGACGGTCCCATCTGCTCCTAATCCCCAAAACAGACAGCTAATGGTACCGGCAGGAATGGCATTTATCCTTTCGCTTATTTTCAGAGACTTGTATGTCACATCGTCTTCTATGCCTACTGTAAATCCATGAAAAGCTTGTCCATCTAGATGGGCATAAACAGCTTTTACCATGCTAGGTGTAAACTCTTTTGATGAAAGTCCATATCTACCACCTATGATGTGTATGTCTTTTCTATCTTTTAGGGCTGTGACGACATCCATATAGAGAGGTTCACCCAGAGAACCGGGCTCTTTTGTTCTATCAAGTACAGCTATTTTTTTGCATGAAGCAGGGATCGCAGACAGGAAGTGTTTTAATGAAAAAGGTCTAAAGAGGCGCACTTTTACGAGACCGAGTTTATGACCCTGACTGTTGAGTAAATCTATGGTTTCCTCTATTGTCTCGCATCCACTCGCCATACAAACTATCACTTTGTCTGCATCAGGAGCTCCTACATAGTCAAATAGGTGATATGATCTACCTACTATTTCCTGTATTTTATCCATATATTCTTGAACTATATCGGGGCATTCATCATAAAATCTATTTACTGTTTCTCTACCTTGAAAGTATACATCTGGGTTTTGGGCTCCCACTTTTACCTTTGGTGCATCAGGATTTAATGCTCTGTCTTTAAATTTTTGGATATACTCTGGATTTAACAGTCCTTTCAGCGTCTCATAATCTGTTACTTCTATCTTTGATACCTCGTGCGAGTTTCTAAAGCCGTCAAAAAAGTGTAAAAAAGGTAGACTCGTTTTGAGCGATGCTAGATGAGCTACTACTGCGAGATCCATTATTTCCTGTACAGAGGCTGATGCTATCATACAAAATCCTGTGTTTCTTACCGACATGACATCAGAATGGTCACCAAATATCGACAATGATTGGCAGGCAAGGGATCTAGCCGATACATGAAATACCGTAGGCAGTAATTCGCCCGCTATTTTGTACATATTAGGGATCATCAGTAATAGACCCTGAGATGCTGTAAAGGTCGTTGTCAATGCTCCAGCTGACAGAGCTCCATGTACAGAGCCTGCGGCTCCAGCTTCTGACTGCATTTCTACCACATCGACAGGTTTACCAAACATATTTTCTTTTCCCTCTGATGCCCAAGCATCCGCATATTGACCCATATCTGAAGAGGGTGTGATAGGATAAATCGCCGCTACATCTGAAAAGGCATATGCCACGTGAGTCGCCGCCTGATTACCTTCCATCGTTTCTTTTTTCAATCTACTCATCTCTACTCCTTGTATGTTTTTATTATTAAACATCATTTATTGCATTTTTATTTTTTATACGCAACCATTATTTTTATTTTGTCTTTTTTGTCAACTACTATTTAAAGTTTTTTTTAAGTTTTGGCTGAAAAAAACCGTAGCGGTGATCGGATGGTCTACGACAAAAATCAACACCTCCGCCCCCGATCGATCAAAAGCACCCGATTTCGTTATCCTATTTATTTCAAAAGTGTCATCCTTTTTACGCCAACATACTCATCTGTACTCATTCGGTAAAAATACAATCCACTTCCTACTGTGTGCCCAAAATCATCTAAACCATTCCATACAACAAAATGAGTTCCACTGATCATAAATTCATTTATCAGGGATCTTATCTTTTGTCCTCTAATATTGTAAATGTCAATACTTATATTGCCTGATTGTTTCAATGAAAACTCGATAGTAGTTTCAGGATTAAAAGGATTTGGGAAATTGCCAAGCAGTTCTGTTGTTAGAGGCAAAATATTTTCCTCTTTTTCATGTGTGTCTTGATCTGTAGTAAAGCCAAAAATTTGATTGTCTATCGGCTCACCATATGCATTAAAAGGGATTACATACCAATAATAAGTGCTATCATATTCTAAATCAATTTCAAGTGTGTACTCAGTAGTATCGGGGGTTAGGATTGTAGAGAACTTATCTATCCACTCCGTATAATATAAAACCATGTTTTCGAAGCGGATGAATGTGTTCCCTGCTGGCTGAATATAAAACCTCAATCCCTCTATCTCACCACCCTCTGTTGGCAATTCCCATCTAAATACAGGTTTCAAATCCACCTCTACAGCCTCATTTTCTGGTGTCAATAACGTCACAGGCAATGGTTCCATAGGTGTATGCAACCCCCTTAAAAAAGGATACCCTGTATTTATCGCAGGTTGTATACCCCAAATATCCTCAAAGTTCCAACCCGTGTAAGATTCTTTTATTTTCATTTCTTCGGTAGTATATCCTACACAATTTGTAACAGTGCCATTATTTAGTCCAAAAGCAGTGTCTACCCCAGTAGTATCAATATCCCAAAAGCTATTTGAGATAGATGTTCCATATCCTAAAGTGCCTACCAATCCATGAGCATAAAATTCACCTGATGTTGTCGCATAGCAATTTTGTATTGTTGAGGTTATTGTCGATGACCCTGTTATCCCTCCAGATTGAATAAAATCACCTTCTATAATTTCTCCAAAAAAATAAGAATTGCTTATAAGGCTACTTTCAATAACATTTCCTGCAATGCCACCTGCCTTTAATGTTGAAGAAATTGTGTTTTTGGAATAGCTATACAATATCGTGCTATTGTCTATAATGCCTGCTATTCCACCTGCCTGAATTCGTTCTGTACCGGAGCTACTTACTTCTACTACACCCTCTGAAAAACAATATTGGATAGAACTATTATTGCTAAGTAAACCAGTTATGCCACCTGCTCCAGCATTTTTGAAATAATAAATAGCCTTACTTTGGGCAGTAACAATACCTGCAGAAAAGCAATTAATTATATTTGAACCATTTAATGTTATTCCACCTATTCCACCTGCATAGTTTACTTCATCACCACTTGCTGAAATATTGCCTGATGATATACAATCTTTTACTGTCGCGGTGAATAAATACCCTACTATGCCACCAACATATCCAGCGTAGTCAGAATCCGATACATCACCTGTGGAAATACAATTTTCGACAGTAGATCTCCATGCCCCTCCTACAATACCTCCAACAGAATTAGCAAGAGTGAGCAGAGAAGTTATAGAAATTATTTCAGCAGTAGAATAGCAATTTTTGACTAAAGTATAATCTATGTTACCTGCAATACCTCCGACATCAGCAAAAAACACTGTATTTCCTTTAGATGTGATCACACCGGATACAAAGCAATTTTCTACAGTGCTATATTCTGCAGATCCCAGGATTCCACCAACTGTTGTAAAGCCTGAGATATTGGCATTTTCTAAACTGATATTTTTTAGGACAGAGTATTCTGCAAAACCAAATAAACCTGTCTCGATTTGATCAAAACCACCAATGTGAGGAATCTCGATAGTGATGTTACTTATGGTATGATCTTGCCCATCATAGTTTCCCCTAAATCTTACATCATAAGAACCTATAGGCAAAAATCCCCAGCCATCATTCCATCCAGCTGTTTCAGAAGCATCGATGTCGGCTGTCTGTAAAAAATATTTGTTTGACCAAGCTCCTGCCTCATATCCCTCTTCAGATAGCCATCTGAGGTTGCCAAGGTTTTCTATGATAAATGGGTCTGATTGAGTTCCAGTTCCAGAGGGAGAGATAAGATCTGTAAAACCAAATAAATCATTACCGTTGGGTAAATTTTTTATTCTTTGTTTTCCATCTATTTTGGACAGTAGATCAGCTGGATTGCTAACGCGATAAATTCCAGTAGTTTCATCAAATCCAAAATCCTCTCTATCAAAGTTTTGCAGTGGATGTGAGATTATGTCTTGTTCTGTAATCTCATAATGCCTATTGCCAGCAGGTGCTAGGCAAAGCAATGTGCCAGTGGATAGTATAAATATAGTGATAAATAAAATCGTTTTCTTTGTCATCCTGTATCCCTTCTATCGAAAAGCTATTTTTTATAGAACCATACGTACTTTTTTTGTCAATTTGTCAAATGGTTTTTATTTTTTTTGTGATTTTTTTTGAGGAGAATGAATATACCTTACACACGCAGAAGTCGTGTGGCGTTTATTAGAAATGTTATATCAACGACAAAATGCCGTACCCCCTCGTGCTTTTCCCGCTCCTATCCTGCTTATTTTAGGGATCGGTACAGGAGCCGTACAGGGAAGGACTCAGAATACTAGATTGGGTGCGGGTTTCTCGATTGGAAATTGGGCGGTTTTATCAATTTTGGGCGGGGGTGCTGATTTTTGTCGTAGCTCACCACCCCGTCTGCTTTGCAGCCACCTCTCCGAAGGAGGGGAATTGGAGCTCCGCTACGTAACATATTATGTATCAAAAATATATAAGGAACGAAAAATTGCGTTCCCTACAGAACTAGGTTATTTTTCGACTTTTTGGAGGGGACACCAGATGCCAGAACTGTCTTTAATTATCAGAGCATTAGAAGATTAGCGGTCGATTATTCTAAATGTTGTCTTTTGAGTTTCCAGCTCGATCAGTTTTTTCTTTATCTCTATAAAATCCTTGCTATTTCCATGAAAGCCTCCTAGTCCATTCATTGCGATGACTCTGTGACAAGGATAGATGATTGGCAAAGGATTGTTTCTGAGAGCATTTCCGACTGCTCTTTGAGCATGTTCTTTACCACAGATATTTCCGAGTTTTTTGTATGAGATGGTAGTTCCAAAAGTTATAGAATATAAACTTTCAAATATTTTCTTTTGAAATTCCGTTTTAAAAATTATTTTATGTGGAATACTTGAAGAATTGTTCACAAGGCGATTTATGATCAATTCAGCTACAACATTCCTTGAAAGCGAATCGGAAAGGTGGTCAAAAGGTGAAATGTGATTCAACGGAAAAATATGGATTTTTTCGATGAGATTGTCGCTATCTAAAAGTACAGTTAAATGGCATAGTTTTTCTTCTGTGCTCGTGCACAGTGTGCCTGAAAGATATTGTGTGTTCATTTTATACCTTTTTTTACATGGAGTGATGTGATGCTTTGCTTTCTTTATGTATATGAGTTAGAAATAATGCAGCTCCTGTCCCCACTATTGCCCCTACTACGACATCAGAGGGAAAATGTTTCCCTGCTTTATATCTGAGATAACCCACAGTCGAGGCAGTGGTTATCGTAGTCGCATATATCCAAAAATTATTTTTGTCGGGATAAATATCGTCGTAGATAGTTGCTGTCAAGATACCCCCTGCAAAGGCTAACGCAGTATGCCAAGAGAAAAAAGAGTATTGCGAATCCTGCTTTTGTCTGATTTTGATATCGACATTCTCATTGTATACATATGGTCGATTTCTCTGAAATTTTGTTTTAGAAAAAGTGACTAGAGAAGTCGTCAGTAAAAAAGTTTCTGTTGAAATAACGCCTATTTCACGGTATTCGTTTTGTATATTTTTGTCCATGTTTAAAGTAAATGGTGCTATCAGGCATGCTATCAATAAATAATCACTGATTTTGCTCGCAAAAGGTGAAAAATTTTGTGTTGCTCGTCTATCAAATTTGTTGATACTATTTACAGACAGATTTTGTATAGTTTCATAGCTCAGTGTAGTCTGCTTATTTGCTTGAAAAAGACTATATGACCCCAGAAATAGACTCGGAACAATAATTGAGGTTTCTGTTTTAAAATTTAAGTGATATATGTTGCTGGAATTCAGCACATAGGTAAATGCAAAAAAACAAATAAACACACAAAATGATTTCATAAAAAAATATTCCCTTTGGAGTCCCCTCCGAAAACCCTATTTAATGTACGTGACGGAATTTTGTATCCCATAACATATTGGGTTTTAATACGATAGCTGAACGAATAAAAGCGTTCCCTACAGAAATTAGAATTGTACTTGAGGAACTGTTCTGGCTTCTGTCGGAGCTTCAAAAAATGTTGCTGGCTGTATGTTAAACATATTCGCTATAAAATTATTTGGAAAAATTATGATAGACCTGTTTAGAGCCGAAACAAGCTCATTGTACCTTCTACGAGCTGTTGCTATGCGGTTTTCTGTACCTGCTAGTTCGTCTTGTAAGCGAACAAAATTTTGATTCGCTTTTAAATCAGGATAGCTTTCTACGACTACAAGCAATCTACTCAAGGCAGATGAAAGCTCATTGTTTGCCTCTATTTTATCAGAGGAAGTTTGAGCAGCACCCACTCTGGATCGCATTTCAGTGACTTGCCTCAACACATCGCTTTCATGAGATGCATATCCGCGTACTGTTTCTACCAAGTTTGGGATCAGGTCATATCTTCTATTGAGCTGGTTCTCCACCTCTGCCCACTCTTTTTCTACCTCTACTTTTAGCTGTTGCATTCTATTGTACCTGCTGATAAAAGTAGAAAAACCTGCCAATAATATGACTGATATTGCAATAAAAGCTATAATGCCTCTTTTCATGTATACTCCTTTTTGGTAATATTATTTTTTTCTATTAAAAAATCCTAAAATAAAGCCTAGTACCACAGACCAAAATGCAGCTAACCCTATTCGTAAATCAGGGGGTAGCATATAGGTGATCGTATGTGCTGGAATCCACCACCATAATAATGAAATCAATCCTTTGTCAATGTTCGCCCAGTTTGTTTTCCCAAATGGTAGATAATCTAGCCATCTATGCAGTATAACGAGCAATGGACCAAACTGTAAATTCATGGCAATTGACCACCCCAGAGCTCGCAAAAAACTGCCTTCTACTGAAAACGCAGCAGGTAATATCCCTTTTTCTAAAAGGATATCTAAAAAACCATCAAAACCTATAAAAGCTACTTTTATCAAAATGGACAACATCGCCCAACTGATAGGAAACCAGAAGCTTTCTTTTATGTTTAGTGGAAAATAAAACCTTTTGCTTTGCACCCACCGAGCCACACATGTCCCCAAAGTACCTAATATGCCAAACTGCACCATAGCACTTGTAAATGGGTAATTTTTTACTATTGAAATATACCAATCCATTATCTATCCTCCAGATATTTTATTTATTTACCTTGTCTAAAAAAGAGCTACATTGTAAAAGTATGCTTTTGATTTCTAGCAACTCATCTTTGAGACTAGGAGATTCCTTTTTTAGTTCGGCTATATATTTTTTAAATCTTCTTTTCTTTAGCTCTGATTTTGCCCCTTCATATGTGTATTTCTTTACATAGATCAGTTCTTTTATCTTTTTCACCAGCTCGAGATCTTTGGTATCATATCGTCGAGAGCTATTTTTGGCAAATTTCTTTTTAAGCTGTATAAATTCGGTCTCCCAATATCGCAGTATATGTGGCTTTATCGCAAGCTCGTTGCATACTTCACTAAACGTATAATATATTTTTCCCATACTCTATCCTAATCTTTTCTTTTGATACAGACAAAATAATGTACCTAAAATTTGTAAAGCAAAAAGTGTCATACATATGTATGGGAAAAAATAGCCCCATGTTATAAAGGGAGTTACTCCTTTATAGACAAACAAATTGCCTGTGATAAAAGTGGTTTCAAACAGCTCTGTCATTTGATGTATTCGACCATCTGGACTAGTAAAAAAACTATATCCTGTATTTGCCACACGAAATACGGAGCTTCGTGTTTCAATAGTTCTATAGGTTGCCATCATAGCATGTTGAGCGGTTCCTATGCTCCGATAAAACCATGCATCGTTGGTGATATTAACCCAAAAATCAGGCTTATGATCTCTGAATATATTTCTTAAATACATAGGAAAAGCTATTTCAAAGCATATCAAGGGAGAAAAACTCTGCCCAAGTACACTATACACTTTTGCAGATTCTCCTCTTTCAAAGTTTGCCTGACCAAAGTCTAATCTCCATAAAAAAGGAAACTGACTGAGCAAAGGTATCCTCTCACCAAATGGAACTAGAATATTTTTGTAGTAATTTTCTGCAGCAAAGTATTCAGGAGAAAACAGATTTGCAGCATTATAATATAAATATGGATCTAGCTGACCTTTGTGCTTGACTCCTAATTCCATATGAGGAAAACCTGTAAAAATAGGTGTTTGGGTTTCCAAAACTAAGCCCATCAGTTGCATGTAATATTCTCTAAAGATGAATAAATAAATTGGCAGAGCAGACTCTGGATATATTATTAAATCTGGTGAATCCTTTGCCACAGCCTCTCTACTGAGATTCTCGTATATTTCAAAAGTATGGTCTAACATCTCTTCATCCCATTTGACGTTTTGCTCGATATTCCCTTGAATCATAGAAATCTTTATATCTTCTTTTATTGTATTCTTTTGCACGTGATGCAATCTCAAGTTTCCTATAATAAACCATATTATTAAAATAGAAAATGCTATGATAAAATATTTTTTTTTCTTAGTAATAGCTATGTAAAATAAATAATTTATAACCAATATGAGAAAGCTCAAAAAAGGAATCCCTCCTATTTCTAACAATTGCAATAAAGATAGGCTATTTTTTAACCCATAAGCTATGCTAAACCAAGGGAAACTAAATTCTGTAAAATTTGTTCCAAATTCAAAAAGCAGCCACGCTAAAATAAAACATAGTTTTCCGTTACTCCAGATGCTATCTATTGATTTTGCAAGCATTGATGCAAATAAAAACATACCTCCAAAAACAGCTCCAAATATTAATAATATGCCGAGAAAACCAGGGATTGTTACTAGTGAAATCCAATGAATAGATATCAGCAAAAATACGGTAGAAAAATATACACCATCAAAGAAAATGGTTTTCTTTTTCACATCAAGTTTTAAAGAGCTATCAATATAATAAAATATGGGGACAAAGGCGACAAATGCCAGCATGTCAAAGCCTACGGGTAGTCTACTCAAACCCAATAATAGCCCTGAAATAACAGGTAAAAAAGATCGTAAGTAAAGCCGTGAGGTTGAAATATTATCTCGAATCATAGAGTCCCCTAAACACCTTTATCTGCCAGTCCGAACCACTTCCGACAGACAGTTCATTGGGATGCCGTTGAAACGGTTCTATTGTCTGATTAGTAAAATGGTTGGGAAATGTAGGTGTCACAAATACATAAAAATCTCTTTCAAGATGAAACGTACTAAAATTGGTCGTAGAACTAAACAGTATTATATTTTCTCGACTCGTCGAGAATGTATTTTGAGAAAGAGAAAACAGGTTTTTAAAGGTATCGTAAAATATATAACCTGAAAATGTGTTTTCATATAAACCATTTATATGATATATAGTGGTTTCTTTATTGTTTATATCAAAAATATTTATAAAATCTCCTGTTATAAAAAAAGCATCAGCTCTATCTATTTGAAATTTACCAAACGTAAAACTCACAGACATATCAAATGCATCCAGTGCAAATATTTCTTTGCTATGAGAATCATAAACATAAATAGAACCAAAACTTGTCATCGCAAATTTTTCAGGTGAAGAAATATTTTTTAGATGGACTTGATTTATGAAATTGCCATCTTTATCAAATCTCTTTATGACTTTTTCAAAATTATCTAAGGTATACAAGCTGCCATCCAAGCCCACACAAATATCTGCAAGTCTCCGAAAATGGTCGTTTGCAAACCCAGAACCACCTATTTCATTAAAAAAACCACCTCTTTTGTATATCCTGACAGTATTTTCTGTCCTATTTAGTATAAAAAAAGTCCTATCTGCTGGCAGGTATGATACCTTGTCTACGTGGTAAGAAACGTTCAAAGAGTCCTGCAAAGCAAACCCCGAGACGGGCCTATATTCTCCCATTTGACCTACTGTGCAAGCTGATAATATCAAAAAAAGCAAGATAAATAAAAGACTCATTTGCATGTTTTTCATCGTTTTAAATTTTGTGTCATGATTTTTGTAGCTATTAAAAAGGTGAAATTTTTGGGTTTTCAAATTATCATGACTATTTTTGTGGAGCAAGGTGGTGTCTTCGGTAAATTCGACTGGGATTGGTGCTCGTATTACTGAAATATTATGCTCATCAAAGGTGTTTGATACGGTATTATCCTCCAGTCTCATAGGATAAAAAGGGCAGCATTCAGCATTTCTGCGAAAAGGGACAAGTAGTATTTTTGCAGTATAGCTACCTCCATAAATACGGTAGGCAGATGGAACCACATGCAAGCCGTCTTTGGGATGTTTTCTACTGATTAGTAAAGGTGAAAAAACGATCATCTCCTTTTCTTTTGCGGGGACTTCATGTGGAAAGCATATTTGTCCTTTTTTGTACAAAGCTATCAAAGAGGATAATATCTTTAGATTCATTGTGGAAAGTCTATTTGTAGAAAAAGCAGGTTGAGGTAATTCGACTAAACGTTCTTTTATTTTTTCCTTTATAAAACAATTTGCTTCTTTTTGGCTACTCGTATCATCCTCTGTCTGGCTTTCTGGCTGCAACATATGTAATCTCTTTGCGAGATGAGGACCATTCTCTTCTTTTACAAAAAAAAGAGGACTGTTTAGATTCCCGACTAGCTTAGAGGTGGAATTAATAGAAAAACAGGCTGTCACCCTACTCATATTAACTGAATATCCTTTAAATTTCCTTGTATACTCGCAGTTCCCATCCATGTAACTACTTCTAGGGTATAGGCTATGTTCAAACGACTATTACTCTTTAGCAAAGGCAAAAAATCTCCATGATGAAACCCTATCAAATCTAGCTCACAGCCGTCTTTTACTACTTTCATTTTCAAGTGGTTTTTACCAACGTTATACGGGTAACCCTTTACTATTACCTGTTCAGTATAAAATACAGGAGTGAGATTCCCTACACCAAAAGGGGCAAATTTTCCTAGCCATTCCATCAATTTGTATGAAATTTCATACAACTCTATCTTTTTATTTATTCTCAAAGGGGGTTTTAAAACCTTTATGTCAATGGTATTTTTAATATATTCAGATAGCTTGTTTTCAAAGGCATCTATATATTCTGGTAAAATGGTCAAGCCGACAGCATATTTGTGTCCACCAAACGTTACGAGCAAATCTTCACAATTTTCGATCGCTTTGAAAAGATCAAAGTTTGCAATGCCCCTCCCAGAACCACTTCCAACTCCCTCATGGTGTGCTATCATTATAGTTGGTCGATAATATTTTTCATTCAGTTTTGAGGCGACTATACCTATCACTCCTGGGTGCCAATGGTCAGATGATATCACGATACAAAAAGTGTCTTCCATATTTTTATATTTTTTGTTAATGACATCACATGCTTCGTCAAATGTCTTTTGATCTATTTGCTGCCTAGCAGAATTGTCTTTTTCTATGAGCTCTGCAAGCTCCTCGCTTTTTGATTTTTCGTCCGACACCAATAATTCTACAGCTCGCATTGCACTATTCATGCGCCCAGCAGCATTTATTCTAGGTGCAATACCGTAGATTATATCATTAGAATCCGTTTCTTTATGCTCAAAACCAGCAAATTTCATCAGCGCCTTTAAGCCTACGTTTTTTCTTTGATTGAGGTGAGCCAGCCCTATAGTAGAAAATACCCTGTTTTCCTCTGTCAGAGGTACAATATCAGCAATTGTTCCGAGTGCTACTAAATCTAAATATTTGAGGGTATTTTCTTTTGATTGTTTACCTAGATACTGGTAAATGCCCATTAATAGTTTATAAGCCACCCCTACACCAGCTAAATCTTTGTAGGGGTATGAATCATTTTCTATTTTAGGATTTATGACAGCGTACGCTGTGGGAAGCATTGTTTTAGAATTGTGATGATCTGTGATGATGATGTCTATACCCATTTTATTTATTGCCAAAATTTCTTCTATAGCAATAGTTCCACAATCGACTGTAATGATGAATGTGGTGCCATTTTTCTGTAGGTGTTTTAAACAATTGATGGACAGCCCATATCCATCTATCATTCGGTGAGGAATATAATAATCTACAGTAGCTCCGATATCCTTGAGCCCTAAATACAGTAAAGCAGTAGCTGTAGTTCCATCAACATCATAATCTCCATAAATAGTGATTTTTTCACCACTATCGAGAGCTCGAACTATCCTATTTATTGCCTTGTGCATGTCTTTGAATAAAAAAGGGTCATGCAACGAGCTGATACAAGGATTTAAAAAATTATCCAGTTTTTCTCTATCCGTGATACTCTTTTTATACAAGAGCTCAGCGATGATAAAGGGGCACTTAAATTCTGCTGCCAGATGATTTACTGTCTGTTTTTCTTGTGGGTCCAACGATAAATCAATTTCCCATTTCTTGTGCATGACTACTCCTTGTGAACATCAACTTTTCCTAAACCAAAAAAATATTTTTTATTATTTTGTCAACAAAATTATTACGTGATTAATACATTTATGCTTGACATTTTGAAGTCAAAAATATTTTTGTGCAATTATGAATTTAATAATACGAATTGCCTTGAAATATTTAGCAGGGAAAAATAGCTATTTTTTATCTTTTTCAAACTTGATAGCTTTTTTAGGCATTGTGATAGGGTTGTTTTCTTTGATTATAGTATCTGCTGTGATGAATGGACTGAGTAGAGATATGGCAGAAAGGATAATTTCTACAAAAGGAGAAATACGACTATTTAATAGTGATTTTAGTTCTATGGCGGAATATGCACAGTTTATTGATGAGCTTCAGCAGAGATTTCCGCAAATATCGACTGCAGGTCCTGTGAATCAAGGAGAGTTTTTGCTCCGAAGGCGTTCGCAAACACTTTATACAGAAAATTATGGAATTGATTTTACAAAGCATAACGAGATCAGTAATGTTTTTAACAAAATGAGGATAGGTGTCCCCACAGAAGAGAATTTTAAAGATAATGGCATTGTACTAGGTATTGAGATTTCATTTAACTTAAACGCTACTGTAGGTGACACTATTGATGTGGTTTCACCATCGATACTGGTGCCTACTCCAATAGGACTAGTGCCTAGAACAGAGCGTTACAAAGTAGTAGGTGTTTTTCAAACAGGTTTTCCAGAATTTGACAGATTATATAGCTTTATAGATATAGATAAATCAAAGAATTTCAAAAGGCAAACAGGAGTTGATTTTATCGAATTAAAAACAACTCAAAACAATAAAAATTTTAATAAATTGACACAACAAATAGAGAGTGAATTTCCACATATTACAGCACAGCATTGGGAAATTTTTGATAAAACCCTCTTTCAAGCTATTCAAATCGAAAAAATAGCCATGTTTATAGTAATGGCTATCATACTAGTTCTCGCATCTTTTAATATTACTGGTAATTTTATCCGAACAGTTACAGAAAAAAAAGAAGAAATTGCTATCTTAAAAACTCTGGGTATGGATAGAAAAAATATATTTTGTTTTTTTGTGGTAATGGGGATGTTGATATGTGCGACAGGTATAGTAGTTGCGGTCGGTCTAGCACTTTCTCTGCTACAGCTCCAACAGAGGTATGAGTTTATTCAGGTGCCTATACCGGGATTTCCTTTTTCCGCAGTACCAGTAGATTTAAATTTATTACAAATAGCATGGTTTTCGATTTTGACTTTTGCAATATGTACATTTGGAACAATATACCCTGCGTACAAGACAATTAAAATAAACATTATAGAAGTACTACATGAAGGTCAGCACAATTAACTAAAGGAGTTTTTGATGTCAATAGTAAAACAAAAAATTGAAGAGTTACAAGAAAAAGAAAAGAAAATACTTGAAATGGGTGGGCAAAAGGCTATAGAAAGTCAGCACCAAAAAGGCAAGTTGACCGCTCGAGAAAGGTTGGAATATCTTTTTGACAAAGGGACTTTTCGAGAAATTGATATGTTCGTAAAGCATCGATGTACAAATTTTGGTATGGAAAAGACAGAAATAGCATCTGATGGAGTAGTCACAGGGCATGGCATGGTAGATGGAAGAGTCATATTTGCCTATGCACAGGACTTTACATCTAGAGCGGGTTCTTTGGGTGAGGCACATTCTGGTAAGATATGTAAAATCATGGACTTGGCATTAAAAGCTGGGAAGCCTGTCGTGGGTTTAAATGATTCTGGGGGAGCCAGGATCCAAGAGGGGATAGATTCTTTGTGTGGTTATGGGAATATCTTCTTTAGAAATGCTCGCGCCTCTGGCGTGATTCCTCAGATCTCTGCCATAATGGGACCTTGTGCTGGTGGTGCTGTTTATTCTCCTGCAATGACAGATTTTGTCTTTATGGTAAAGAATACTAGCTTTATGTTTATCACGGGTCCTGATGTTATCAGAGCTGTCACGGCAGAAGATACTACACAAGAGGAACTCGGTGGTGCAATGACACACAATACAAAAAGTGGAAATGCTCATTTTGCTTGTGAAAACGATATCGATTGTCTCGACCAAATAAAAAATCTGTTGTCTTTTTTACCGGACAACAACATGGAGAGTGCCGCATCTACATTGTCTGCGGACTCTTATCGATTATGCCCAGAGCTCGATTCTATCATACCTGATGACCCGAAAACACCATATGATATAAAAGAGGTGATCATTTCAGTGGTAGACAATCACGAATTTTTTGAAGTACATAGGTTTTATGCCACAAATATTGTAGTAGGCTTTGCTCGTATAAATGGTAAGGTGATAGGCATCATAGCTAATCAACCTGATGTATTAGCAGGTTGTCTCGATATAGATGCTTCTGATAAAGGTGCTCGATTTATCAGAACTTGCGATGCTTTTAATATTCCGCTACTTACTTTTGTAGATGTGCCCGGCTATTTACCCGGAACTCAACAAGAGTGGAATGGTATTATTAGGCATGGAGCAAAGCTATTATGGGTTTATTCTGAAGCAACTGTCCCCAAACTAACAGTAGTGACGAGAAAAAATTATGGAGGCTCATACATAGCGATGAGTTCAAAACATCTTGGAGCAGATATGATATTTGCATGGCCTACTGCGGAAATAGCTGTCATGGGTGCCATGGGTGCAGCAAATATTATTTATAGAAAAGATATCACAGAAGCAAAAGACCCAAGTGCAAAAAAAGATGAAAAAATAAAAGAGTATGAAGACTTGTTTTCAAATCCTTATAGAGCAGCAGAGAGAGGCTATATAGATGCTGTCATCAGACCAGCAGAAACAAGGATCAGAATCATAGATGCTCTTGAAGCTATGAACTCAAAAACTGAGACTTTGCCTCCCAGAAAACATGGGAACGTGCCCTTGTAATCATGGGGTAAAAACATATATGATAAAAAGAAACATGGTACAGTCCAGATCAGTTCGTAAAAGTAAAATATGCTCGAGTCAAAGCATGTACTCAAAAGGAGAAAATATGTGTGATATAAAAATAGATTTAACGACATCGAATAAGTTTGAGGTTTTTATAAATGGTCAAAAAATTCATGTAGAGGTAACAATACCTGAGAGATTCCTTTTAAAGCCAAAAAACACTTTGATAAACAACCCTACTTCAAAAAACATACCCCAGTTCATTAGTCCACCTCCTATAGAGCCTGTTTTTGCAAAAGGAGAAAAAGGAATTTTAGCACCTATGCCCGGAGTACTCATTGGCTATAAAAAAAAGGTCGGAGACTCTGTCAAAATGGGAGACCCTGTGATAATCCTAGAAGCCATGAAGATGTACAACAATCTATATGCTCCATGTGATGGCATTATAAAAAAAATGCCTTTCAACGAAAACGACAATGTAAAAAAATATGATACGCTGTGTGTGATAGAAGCAGAATAGTCACCTTTCTGTTTTTTCTTATTCCTCTCTGAAAAAACTCGTAGCGTAGCTCTTCGAATCTATCGATAACTAGCCCATGTGATAGGTTGTCTGAAATTACAGAGTCTAAAATAATGACCTTGCTATGATCTATATAGATACCTTTGCGGTTTTCTGTGTATACGGTATTATACAAGTTTAATTCAGAGCTTAATGCTGCAAATATCTCCCCTATATCATGTACTATCGCATCAAAGATATACACCTCACTCGAATAGATTTGCAAGTTCTCTATTCCCGAGATATTGCCTCGAAGCCATGAAGGGTGTGTGATATTTTGCCCATTGGGCTTGCTATTCCAAAAATATATTCCACCCCAGCGTACACCCGAACTGCTGCTAGGTACCGTGGTACTGATTTGTCGTAGACTATCCGATCGTCGCTATAGGATGGGTACGATAACTATTTGATTGCTTGCAAACAATACGAAAGTAAATGTTAAACTCAAAATTAGCATTATTTTTTTCATTGTTCACTCCTCTTGTCTCGATAACTTACACGCAATACAGCAATATTTTCTGTCAAAATCTGAAATACTTCTTCTATTGTTTCGTTATCTGCGATAGTTATCAGAAAATCATAATATCGACAATAATCCTTCACATGTTCGTACCAAATAGGGAGATAGTTTTCATCTGAAAAATCACGCTGTAAAAGATACAATTGCCTCATCTCGGTGAAATCGTATTTTATAGCCATCGCATCAAACTCAGCGTGTCCTATTTGGATTTGCCCATTATCATTCTTGGTGGGAGCAAAGCCGAGTTCTATGAACCCAAATATGCCTTGATTTAAAGTAATCCATAGCTCATTGGGATAATGTAAAGCCTCATCAAAAATTGGAATTTCTAGTTTAGGTAATTTGTAACTATACCTCGCTGCTCTTAAAATATTTATTTTAAGTAAATCGTTAAGTGCTTCTTGTATTACATCGTTCTCTCGTAGAGTTATTTTAAAACCCCAATGCATAAAATCACCCAGCCATTCAGCAGTATAAGCCAAATCTGGACACCCAGACCGCCTCCAAAACTCCATGTCTATAAAATCATATTTTACAGCTAGTTTGTCAAAGGATTCGTGTCCTATTTGGATTTGCCCATTTTCATTCCACGTCATCCCAAAATCATATCCGACCAATGGAACAAATATAGGGCTGAGAAAATAAAAATCGGCATCCAGCATATTGGGTTCGTGCAATTCCGCATCCCAAGGCGGTGCTTCTTGTATAGGGTTTGTATGATCTGAAGTGTTTATCAGATCATATTCGTTGCAGCTCGTAGCTAACATCACTACTGCTACGAAAAGCAGTATTAAAAAAAATCTTTTCTTGAGCATTTTTTACCTCTTTTTACTTTTTTATTTCTTGATACTCTCTTTCAAGAGCCAAGTAAACTTATTTCTGTGTCAGAATATTTTATCCATTCTATTTTGTCAACGTCCTTTTGTGTTTTTTTATCGATTGGCGATACAATCAGTACCTCCTTGTGCTTTTCCCGCTTCTATCCCGCTTATTTTAGGGATCGGTACAGGAGCCGTACAGGGAAGGACTCAGAAAACGAGATTGGGTGCGGTTTTCTCGATTGGAGATTGGGTGTTTTTTATCGATTTTGGGCGGGGATGATAGCGGAACGCAAAATTGCGTTCCCTACAGAAATTGGTTATTTTTAGACTTTTCGGAGGGGCACCTACGGGATGATGCCAATTTATCGATTGGGAGCGGGGGATTTTACTGTCTGGGACACCAACTATACGTTTACTCATAATTTAAAAAAACAAATTGGCACACATTCTGCATATTAATAAGATATTAAATAAAACGAGGTACATGATGAAAAAGTTTAAATTTTCACTAGGGAAAGTATTGGAAATCAAAGAAGTAGAAGAGAAAGTGATCCAAAAAAAACTTTTACTGATACAAAATGAAATATCAGAGACAGAAAAAAAGATAATATCTGTGAAGGAAAATATTTCCTGTCAGAGAAAAGAAATCTGTATCTTGAGCTTAAGTGTAATCAATACTGTGGAAGTAATGCTTTATTATAAATACATAGAAAGTCTAAATAATGAAGTAGAGTTTTTGACAAGCCACATTAAAAAATTAAAAATAAATGAAGATAATATAAAAAAACAATTAATCGAAAAGAGTAGAGAAAAAAAAGCTCTAGAAAGATTAAAAGAAATAAAATACGAAGAATACAGAAAAGAATATAAAAAAGAACAACAGTTATTTATCGATGACATGTCCATTCAAAACCATAGATTTAGAGTAGGAAATATATAAATGAGTAAAGAAGCATTGATTTATGTTGTTATTTTCTTAATTTGTCTGTTGATCGGGGGTTCATTGCTTGTAACTTCATATATAAAAAATATACAAGCCTCCATAGCAACTGACACATTAAAAGACGATATCCCTGAAGTTTTGCCAGCCATACCGCTAGAGCCAGAAACAGAGGTCGAAGAGCAATTGGAAGAATCTCAATCATCTTTTTTGGAGACTACGAGTACAGACAATAGAACGCGCACATTTTTGAATAGAGCAGAACCAGAAAGAGAAAATGCTTTGCAACAACATGAACAACAATATCTCGATCTAGTACGACAATTGAGGATGTTGTTTGGAGAAGCTGACACAGAAGAAGAAACAGAAGATGAATTAGAAATTGGATTGACAAGAGAAGAGGAAATGGAAATAACAATAGCATCAATGAATGCTCAGATAGATTCGTTAATGATAGTGATACATAGTTTTATACATGAAAACGAAAGGTTAAAGAAAGATTTAGCTCAAAGAGATGAAGAAATAAAAAATTTGAGACAGCTCAACGAAAATTTGACATTGATTATTTCAAACCTAAGACAAGAAATATACATATTACAAAACCCTATCATTGTAGAAGAAGAAGAACCTATAGAAGAAATATTAGAGATAATAGAACCTGATTATAGACTCATAGCACGTATTTTTAACAATATGGATGCCAATAGGGTTGCTCAAATACTACAAACTCTACCACCAGAAACGTCAGCAAATATATTAAAGACTATGAATCAGCGAAGAATTGCACAGGTGATGGCAGCTTTGCCACCAAGAGTTGCTACTCAATATGCAGAATTATTAATAAATTAGAGGTGTATATGCTCGCATTTAAATCAATGAACAAAGGAACTGTAAACAATTTGTCATACAAAAATCAACCAGCCGGGAAAAAAGGTTATTCCACAAAACAATTACAAGGTTTTAATCAATTATACTTGAAATCTACCAGCATCTTAAAACAGAATAATTTTCCACAAAAAATATCTGTTCAAAACCTAATAAATATGATTTCAGAAAGTAAGGTAGAAGTGTTTATCAATCATAATGACCAAATGGTTAATGTGACAAATTTTTTCAAATCAGATGAAAAGATAAAAGATTTTTTGAGACAGAGTGACGAGCGAAGTGAGATTGTAAACATCCATCTTTTTAGAAATGCAAAAAATACAGAAAAACATAAAGAAAAATTGTCTTTAAATGAAAGGTTTGTAGAGTTTACTTTTCAAGAATTTGATTCAGAAAAAAAAGAAACGAAAACGAAGAGACCTGAAAAGCAAATAGAAAATAATAATATATTTTCATCTCCTCAAGAGGTGATGTCCGATAACACAAAAAAACAGCGAATCTCTGACAAAGAGAACATAAATGACAACGTTTCTACACTACTAACATCTACCAGCTTTGTAGGCGAAAAAAATAATATTCAGCATCTAGATTCATCAAAGAATATTGATACAGCATCGTCAGATTTGAAACCAAATGTAAATACGTTTTCTATGAAAAAAAACATTTCGTCCATTCGGAATGTGATAGCCGACGGAAGTCATTTTGATAATGCTGCTCAAAAGATGTCTCTGCTTGGCAAGTCCGCACCAGCAGTGTCTACGTCTGATATATCCGCTACTGTAGTATCTGTACCTGAAAAACCCGTGACAGTAGTATCATCACCTAACAAACCTGCTACGGTGGAGTCAATACCAGATAAACCTGCTATTGTAGTATCAGCATCCAATAAACCTATTACAGTAGAATCAACACCTGAAAAACCTGTTACAGTAGAATCAGTACCTGATAAACTTGTTACAGTCGAGCCAACACCTGATAAAGCAGTTACTATAGAATCAGTGCCTGATACACCTGTTACAGTAGAATCCGTACCAGATAGACCTGCTATTGTAGGATTAGAACCAGAAAAACCCGTGACAGTAGAATTAACACCTGATACACCTGTTACAGTAGAATCCGTACCAGATAGACCTGCTATTGTGGTATCAACACCTGATACACCTGTTACAGTCGAGCCAACACTCGATAAACCTATTACAGTAGAATCATCACCTGATAAACTTGTTACAGTCGAGCCAACACCTTATAAAGCAGTTGCTCTAGAACCAACACCCGATAAACCTATTACAGTCGAGCCAACACTCGATAAACCTATTACAGTAGAATCAGTGCCTGATACACCTGTTACAGTCGAGCCAACACTCGATAAACCTATTACAGTAGAATCATCACCTGATAAACTTGTTACAGTCGAGCCAACACCTTATAAAGCAGTTGCTCTAGAACCAACACCCGATA